>Ga0265295_1002663_pt1 | contig 27549 bp, 27 predicted proteins | sample Munlansysbiofilm_FD_192503 | JGI IMG/M metagenome (GOLD analysis project Ga0265295, IMG submission 192503) | Leachate microbial communities from a municipal landfill in Southern Ontario, Canada - Methane capture system biofilm | ecosystem: Engineered > Solid waste > Landfill > Unclassified ... | reverse complement strand
TCAATCCGTTTGATTTTGTAATGAATCCCCTGATCAAGTACAGTGTAGCTGCCCCAGGGACGTTCTCCGGTTTTGTTTTTCATTTTGGCTGCCTTTGGTTGCGTAGTTCAAGGTACAAAGCAAGAGCCTCCTGCCAAGGGCGGGGGGTAAAGCCGGTGTCTTTTGCCAACTTGCTGCAATCAAGTATTGAATTTAACGGGCGTTTTGCCGGACGGTTTAACTGTTGGGTGGTCATGGGCAAAACCTTTACATCCATGTTGGCCAGCTCAAAAATTTTACTGGCAAAACTGTTCCAGGACACAAAACCACTGTTGGTGCAGTGGTAAACACCGGTGCAGTTATGGTCGATCAGGCTGATGGTTGCCCTTGCCAGATCCATTGTCCAGGTGGGGCAGCCGATCTGGTCATCCACAACGGTCAGCTCTTTTTGTTCCTGCCCCAGGCGCAGCATGGTCTCCACAAAGTTTTTGCCATGCAACCCGTAAAGCCACTGGGTACGCACCACCAGATTATCAGGATTTACATCCACATTAAGCTCGCCTGCCAGTTTGGACTCACCGTAAATATTAAGCGGCTTGGGCAGATCATCTTCCTGATACGGGCTGCCTTTTTTACCGTCAAAAAGGTAATCAGTACTTATCTGCACCAGTTTTGCCTTGATTTCGGCACTGATCATTGCCAGAAAAGCAACCCCTTCTCCATTTACCTGCATCGCTTTTTCAGCATCATTTTCACAGCCATCAACATCGGTATAGGCGGCGCAATTTACAATCACTTGCGGACGCAGTGCGGTGAGCACCCGCTGTACTGACAGCAGATCAGTAATGTCAATATCCGGCAGATCCACTCCCCGCCCCCTGTCTCCCAGAAGAGAAAGCAGGTCTTGCCCAAGCATACCGTTTGATCCCACAACCAAAATCATGATTTCGCTCCATATTGCTGCTGATAATATTCACGGTAGGCACCGCTGGTAACTTCTGTTACCCAATCCTGATTTGCCAGGTACCAGTCAATGGTTTCAGTAATTCCTTTTTCAAAGCTGTATGCAGGTGACCAGCCCAGCTCGTTTTTAAGTTTTGCGGCATCAATGGCGTATCTTTGATCATGCCCCGGGCGATCTTTCACAAAGGTAATCAGTTTGCGGTTTTCGCCAGGTTTACGTCCCAGCTTTTCATCCAGCAGATCACAAACCAGGTTTACAATATCAATATTTTTCCACTCGTTGTTGCCGCCAATATTGTAGACAGAGCCAGGGGCAGCCTGCTTAAGTATGCGCTCAACTGCCGCACCATGGTCTTTTACATGCAGCCAGTCCCGCACGTTACTGCCATCACCGTAAACCGGCAGTGGTTTTTCCGCAATAATGTTGGCTATGAGTAACGGAATCAGCTTTTCCGGAAAATGGTAGGGACCGTAATTATTGGAGCAGCGGCTGGTCAGGGTGGGCATCCCAAAGGTTTCATGGTAGGCACGTACCAGCAGATCAGCACCTGCTTTGCTGGCTGAGTAGGGGGAGTTGGCAGCAAGGGGCGTGTTTTCTGTGAAATAACCGCTTTCCCCCAATGAACCGTAAACCTCATCTGTGGATATCTGGTAAAAGCGGAAATCAGTAACAGTGCCGGATTGCCAATGTTTGCGGCTTTCTTCAAGCAGCACCTGGGTACCAAGCACATTGGTGCGGATAAATATCTCCGGCCCGCTGATGGAACGATCAACATGGGATTCGGCAGCAAAGTTGATTACTGCGTTGATTTTTTCTTCCCTGAGCAGTTTTGCAACAGTGCCAGCATCGCCAATATCGCCATGCACAAACCTGTAGTTGGGGCTGTTTTCAACAGCGGTCAGGTTTTTAAGGTTGCCGGCGTAGGTGAGGCAATCAAGGTTGATTATGCGGCAATGCGGGTTAAGGGGAAGAAAACGGTTTATGAAGTTGGAGCCAATAAAACCGGCACCACCGGTTACCAAAATGGCAGTGGGTGTAAATTGTTGGAGCATATGTTAATTGACCTCTCATTATATATTTTCCTGAAGGGAAAAGAGCCCTTTTCGTCCGGAAGCTATTTTTCTTTTAGAACTTGCTCCAGACCATCAATAATTTTGCGGATCCGTTGATGCCGTATCTTCAGGCTGGCACGATTAACCACCAGTCTGGTGGTTATTTCTGCAATGGTTTCCAGCTCAACCAGACCGTTTTGGCGCAGGGTTTCACCGGTGGATACCAAATCCACAATCAGTTGCGATAAGCCCACCAGCGGGGCAAGCTCTATGGAGCCATACAGTTTTATGATTTCTGCCTGTACCCCTTTGGCAGCAAAATGTTTTTCAGCAACATTGGGGTATTTTGTGGCTACCCGCACACTGCTCAGGTAATCCGGCGTATCTGCATCCTTAACATTTGCGGGGGCTGCCACCATCATGCGGCAATAGCCAAACCCCAAATCCAGTGGTTCGTAAAGGTCTTTGCCTTGCTCCAGCAGCGTGTCTTTCCCTACAATACCCAGGTCAGCACAGCCATGCTCCACATAGGTTGGCACATCGGTGGCGCGAACAATCAGGGCGCGTACCTGTTGCTCAGGGTATTCAAAAACAAGTTTGCGGGAATCATCCAGCATACTGCCAAGGTTAATGCCTATTCTGGCAAAAAGCTCCACAGATTCGGTTAAAATACGTCCTTTGGGGATGGCAATTGTTAATGTCTTGTTCATTTATTCCTCTACCCGTTCGATTTTTGCACCTAGTCCTGCCAGTTTTTCCTCAATCTTTTCATAGCCCCGATCAAGGTGGTAAATACGCTGGATTTCAGTACTGCCTTCTGCTGCCAATCCTGCCAGTACCAGCGAGGCAGAGGCACGCAGGTCTGTTGCCATTACCTTTGCGCCGGACAGCTTTTTAACCCCTTTAACAGTTGCGGCATTGCCAACAACAGTAATATCAGCCCCAAAGCGTTGCAGTTCGGATACATGCATGAAGCGGTTTTCAAATATGTTCTCGGAAATAACGCTGGCACCATCGGCAATACACATAAGCGCCATAAACTGTGCCTGCATATCAGTGGGAAAGCCAGGGTAGGGGCGGGTTTTGATATTTACCGGCAGCGGACGGCGCAGACCTTTTACCCTGACAACGCCATCTTTACTGATTATCTCCACACCGGAATCCTGTAGTTTAAAGCAAAGGGCATCAAGGTGTTCATGTTTCATGCCATGTATTTTGACATCACCATTGGTAATGGCTGCGGCGATCATAAAAGTGCCTGCCTCTATTCTGTCCGGCATAACTTCATAATCAGCAGCATGAAGCTCATCCACACCCTGGATATGGATTGTGTCTGTACCGGCACCGCTGATTTTTGCCCCCATCAGATTAAGGTATGCTGCCAGATCTGCAATTTCAGGCTCGCGGGCAGCGTTTTCCAGTATTGTCTCACCTTTGGCAGTGGCTGCGGTCATCATCAGATGCTCGGTACCGCCAACAGTGGAGACATCAAAGTTGATTCTTGTGCCTTTAAGCCGCTTGTTTGCAGTTGCTTCCACATAGCCATGCTCCAGCCTGATTTCGGCTCCCATTGCTTTAAGCCCTTTAAGATGCTGGTCAATGGGGCGGGTACCGATGGCACAGCCGCCAGGCAGTGAAACCCTGGCGCGACCAAAGCGTGCCAGTAAAGGTCCTAAAACCAGTACAGATGCCCGCATGGTTTTTACCAGGTCATAGGTGGCTTCTGCGCTGTTGATCGAACTTGCATCAATCCGCAAGGTTGAGTTTTCCCGCTCCACCGTTGCTCCCAGGGATTCAAGCAGCATTTTGGTGGTGTTTATATCCCGCAACAGAGGTACATTGCTGATGTTGCTGCAACCATTTGCCAAAACTGCCGCAATGCAGATCGGTAAAGATGCGTTTTTTGAGCCACTTACAGTTATGTCACCTTTAAGGCGGGTGCCGCCGGTTATAATCAGTTTGTCCATAAATTAAAGCCTTTATCCCTAAAAATCAGTTGATTTCCAACATTTGCAGAATTAAACAATTTTACATAGCATAAAATGTAAGTCAAACTATCTGGTGAGTAATGTCCACTTTTATAAAGGATAAAACGCAATGAATGTTGAACAGATGAAGCAGGTGTTAAAAGAGATTTTAACCAATACAGATCTTACGCCATGTGTGGTGGGTCATCGCGGGGTGGGTAAAACAGCCGGTATTGTACAGGTCTGCCGTGAAGCAGGACGCGATTACGTACCGTTGCGGCTTGGACAGATGGAGGTTGGCGATCTTGTGGGGATACCGTTTCGTGAAGCTGACCAGATGCACTGGTCCCGTCCTTCCTGGTGGCCTGCTGATGATGCGCCGCCTGCCATTGTGCATTGTGATGAACTAAACCGTGCCCAGCAGGAAGATACCTTGCAGGCTATTTTCCAGTTTGTGGAACCGCCTGCCGAAGGGCTGCAACGTGCCTTGCACACCCACAAACTTGCCCCACAGCATAAAGTGATTGTAACCATTAACCCTCCGGACGGCACTTACCAGGTGGCCACTCTGGACAGGGCATTGGTGGACAGAATGGTGATGCTTTATGTTGAAACAGATTATCAATGCTGGGCAAAGTATGCGGTAAAGCGCAAGCTGGATGAAGGTGTACGGGGATTTCTGGCTGCCAACAGCGGTCTTTTGGCACACCAGGGGATGACCATGGATATGCAGGTTGAACCCACAGAACGGGGCTGGGAGATGATCAGTATTTTACGTAATAACTGCCGTTTCCCTGATAATCTGGCAATGGAAGTTTACAGCGGTGTAATCGGCAAAGAGGCTGCCATTACCTTTATGCGTTGGCTGGCTGACCATGGTGGTCGCCCCTTGACAGCACGGGAAATTCTTGATGAATGGCCAGAAGTGGCTGAACGTGCCGTTGCACAAAAAGATGATCTTCAGGCTGCCACCATTAATGATCTGCTGGCTACCTTGCAGGCAGATTCTGAACTTACACAAACACAGGAGGAAAACCTGGTTGCCTATCTTTCCATACTGCCCCGTGATCTGCGCTTTGGTCTGATCAAGGCATTATTGCGGATACCGGCGGTTGCTTTGGTCATCTGCAAGGATTGCTACGATGCTGTGGTGTCAGAGGCCATCAGAAAGATGAGTGCCGAGGCTGATGCCTGAAAAAAAGTCTGAGAATATCTCCTTTGGGCAGATTAAGGCAGCGTTAATAGCCGAGGTGGCAGTGGCTTTGTCTGTTAATGAGCGATTTCATTATCTGGTACCTGATGAATTGAGTGCCAGGCTGCAACCAGGGATGCGGGTTTTGGTACCCTTTGGACGGCGCACTGTTACTGCTTACCTGCTGGGCTTTGTTAAACGCTCTGAACATAAATCCCTTAAAGAAATTATCTCCAGCCTTGATGACGAACCATTGTGGACTGCTGAACAGTTACGGTTTTTTAACTGGATTGCTGATTACTATCTTTATCCTCTGGCAGATGTTTTTAAAGCTGCCTTGCCTGTTGAGCTTAATAAACAAAACCGGCAGCAGGGTTGCGCTGCAAAAGCAGGCAATCATATTAAAAAAGAGCGTTGGTTTTTAAGGACAGATGCAGCTCTGCCAGAATCTGGTCTGCGGGGCAAAAACAAGGCAATTATTGAGTTTCTGGATCAGGTATTAGCGGTATCTGCGGCAGAATTAAGAAGCCGTTTTGGTGAATGTTCTCCCAATCTTAAAAAATTACAGGAAAAAGGATTGGTTCTGCTGGAACTGCGTGAAGTGTACCGTAATCCCTTTGCTGGTCTGATGGTGGCGCAGGATCAGCCAAAGCAGCTTTCCAGCCAGCAGCAGGCTGCATTTGAAACCATTGTAAAGGCATTGGATACCAACGGTTTTATGCCTTTTCTGCTTCATGGTGTAACCGGCAGTGGCAAGACAGAAATCTATTTGCAGGCGATCAGTCATTGCCTTGCAGGGAAACGCACTGCTTTGGTACTGGTGCCGGAAATATCTCTTACCCCGCAGCTTGTGCATCGTTTTCGTGCCCGTTTTGGTGATAAAATTGCGGTACTGCACAGCGGACTGTCCAGCGGTGAGCGTTATGATGAGTGGCGCAGAATCCGGCGCAGCCAGGTTGATATTGTCATTGGTGCCCGCTCGGCGATATTTGCACCTTTGGCAAATATCGGGATTATTGTGGTGGATGAGGAGCATGAAGCTTCTTTCAAGCAGTCTGATGGACTACGTTACAATGCACGGGATCTGGCTTTGGTGCGGGGCAGCCAGGAAAACGCCGTGGTGGTGCTGGGCTCGGCAACACCGCTGGTCAGCAGCCGTTATGCCGCTGCTACAGGTCGGCTTGGTTATCTTTCGTTGTCCGAAAGGGTACATTCCAGACCATTACCTGAAGTGAAGTTAATTAGCGCAAAAGTAACCGCTGAAAATCCGCTTTCACCTGTGTTGATATCTGCTTTGACTGAAAATCTTGCCAGGGGTGAGCAAAGCCTGCTTTTCATCAACCGTCGTGGTTATGCCACGATTTTGGTCTGCCCATCATGTTCACACCAGTTAAGTTGCCCCAACTGCTCGGTTTCCCTCACCTATCATAAAAGCCGCAATAGCAGCATCTGCCATTATTGTGATTATCAGGTGCCGTTTCCCTGCATCTGTCCTGCTTGCGGTGATACTGACCTGAAAGAACTGGGCAGCGGCACCGAGCGGATAGAACATGAGCTTGAGTTACGTTTTCCAGAGGCAAGGATAATCCGCATGGATAGTGATACCGTGGCAGGCAAGGGTGGACATGCCCGTGTTCTTGACCAGATGGCACAGGGTAAGGCTGATATCCTGATCGGTACCCAGATGGTTGCCAAGGGACATGATTTTCCTGGGGTAACCCTGGTGGGAGTGCTGCAAGGTGAAGGTAGCCTGTTTTTGCCGGATTTTCGTGCAGCAGAACGGACTTTTCAACTGCTTACCCAGGTAATCGGCAGGGCAGGACGGGGTGATCTGCCGGGCAGGGTGTTGATACAGGCAACCCAGCCTGATCATTATGCTGTTAAATATGCTGCAAATCACGATTATGACGGCTTTTATGCAGAAGAGCTTGGCTATCGGCAGGAGCTTTGTTATCCCCCTGCCGGTTATCTGGCTGCAATTGCTTTTTCAGGTACATCGGAAAAAACTGTTGGTGATACGGCTGCTGAAACAGCGAAACTACTGGTTGAATTAAAGGCAGAACTTGGTTTGCGTACAGAACTTTTAGGACCTGCCCAGGCACCTTTTTACAGGTTAAGAGGCAGATTCAGGATGCAACTGCTGCTAAAGGATCAAAACCGTACAGCCCTGCGCAGGCTGTTGAAGACCTACATGAAGACAAGGAAAATAACCCAGGGCACCAGGATAACCATTGATATTGATCCTGTTGATTTGTTGTAGTTTTTACTGACTCTACAACTAAAGCACAGGATGGGGACTGCCGAATGCTGATTGATACCCACTGCCATCTTGATCTGATGTTGCCTGGTTTTTGTGCAGATTATCTGCAAAATGCCCGTGCCTGTGGTGTGCATAAATGGCTGGTACCAGGGGTGCATCCCGCTGATTGGGACAAGATAGCAGGGCTTGCCGGTACTACCACTGGAGTTTATGCAGCTTTCGGGATTCACCCTGGTTATGCAACAGAGGTTGATGCAGCAGACCTTGCCAGGTTGGATCAGTTTGTTGAACAGGCTGCTGCTATCGGTGAAATCGGGCTTGATCGTCGTTACGGTAATCTGGTGCAGCAGGAAAGTCTGTTTCGGCAGCAGATACGCCTGGCAATTGCTGCCAGACTGCCGCTTTTAATCCACAACGTTGGTATGACCGGAAAAATTCTGGCAATCCTGAAGGAGGAAAATGCCGGTGCTGTTGGCGGTATTATGCACAGCTTTAACGGTTCTGTTGAATCTGCCCGTGAGTTTGTGCGCATTGGCTTTTTGATTTCTCCAGGTACAAACCTGCTACGTAAGGGCAGCAAAATGGCTAAAACTGTAAAGGAGTTGGGGATTGACAAACTGGTGCTGGAAAGTGATGCAGAGGGAACTGACACAGAAGCAGCAAACAACCAACCTGATTTTATCCTGAAACTGGCTGAATATATGGCTGATATAACAAACCAGCCAGTCAGAAACATTATTGATGCAAGCAGTAATGCTGTTTTGCAGGTTGTCATGAAAATGGCAGATTAAACCATTAGCATTGCAATTTTAAGTAGATTCGAGTATTTAAGACAAGTTGAGCTTTCCCGTATACAATCAAGATTAAAAAACAGGAGGCAATGATGGGTTTTGTAAGCTTAAAGCAGGTGATTGATTTTGCTGTGGAACGTGAGGAGATTGCATACCGCCTGTATAAACGTGCAGCAGAACTGACAGAAAGCGCAGCAGCTCGCAAGCTTTTTGAAGAACTGGCAGCAGAAGAAGCAATGCACAAAGAAGTATTTATGCGGATTGACCCTGATAAAATCGCAGATAAAAATAGTTGTGCCCTTCCTGAAGCAACCATTGCCAAATACCTGCGAGACACACCTTTTAACCCGCAGATGGATTATCAGGAAATCCTGACCTTTGCGTTAAAATCAGAAGAAGATGCCTACCAGCTTTATAAGGTTTCTGCCGGCATGACCGAAGACCCCGTTTTGCAGAAAACACTGCTTGCTTTTGCCGAAGTTGAGCTTGCGCATCGTCGTAAAATTGAAGAGCTTTATAATGAAAGAGTTCTGACTGAAGGTTAAACAGAGCTGCTTGAAATACTGGCGTTATTGTATACGCCAGGACTTAGTGGAAGCGTACAGGCAAGTTAAATAAAGTTTACCTGTGCGCTTCTTTTGTTGTTGCTGATGTGCTTTAGTCCTGTTAAAAATCCAGAGAGAAACAACTATCCTGTTTTCTATGGTGGAGGTCTGGCGGATGTTAAAAAATATCAAAATTCGTACCAAACTACTTTTACTGTTGCTGCTGCCTATTTTGGGGCTGGTTTTCTTTTCCGGTCGTGAAGTACTGGAAAGCTACCGTATACTGAATAACCTGCGCCAGACAGAAAAACTGGTTACGCTATCTGTAAAAGTTGGTGCATTGGTGCATGAGCTGCAAAAAGAGCGGGGGCTTTCCTCTGGCTACATCAGCGCAGAAGCTAAACGTTTCAAAAGTGAGCTGGCTGACCAGCGCAAACTTACCAATGAAACAGCACAACAGCTGTCTGAAGCCTTGCTGGCTCATCCTGATGCTGCCCAGACAGTAAAAGCTGCCCTTGACTCAGCCAGCAAGTTGCAGGACAAGCTTTCAGATACCCGCAGTAAAATAGACAATCTGGCAATTGAAGCAAAGGATTCTTTCGCATTTTTCACCACCCTTAACTACAGTTATCTGGATGTGGTGGCTGCTGTGGGTCGCTACAGCAAGGATCCGGAGTTGATGAGGGCTGCCATTTCATATTTTGATTTCTCAAAAACCAAAGAAGAGATGGGCAAGGAAAGGGCAACCCTTAATGCGGTGATTTCTGCTGACCGTTTTACCACCGAGACCTACCAGCGTACCTTTGCAATAATTGCTGCACAAAGCAGTTTTCTTGAAGGGTTTCGCAAGTTTGGTTCAGATTCTGCGGTTGCTGCATATGATGCAAAAACCAATACCCCTGTTTTTCAGAAAGTTGATGAGCTGCGTGCTACTGTTCTTGAACATGGCTTTGCAGGCGGTTTTGGAATTGCTCCAGAGACTTGGTTTAACGCAATTACTGCCAAGATAGACCAGGTAAAGGAAATTGAAGATCAGCTTTCATCAGAAGTTATAAAAAGGGCAGGCGAGCTTTCCGGTGCAGCTAAAACAAATCTTTATTTCAGTGCCGGTTTTGCACTGTTGATGGCTCTTTTGACATTGATACTTACCATTATTATTGTGCGCAGCATTACAGCACCTTTGGCAATGCAGGTGGCAATGCTGAAAGATATTGCCCAGGGTGAAGGAGATCTTACCCGCCGTTTGGACGTTGACCGCAACGATGAGTTTGGTGAGCTGAGCCACTGGTTTAACAGCTTTGTGAACAATATCCACTCCATAATTTCCCAGGCTTCAAGCACCACTGTGCAGGTGGCTTCTGCCTCCAACCAGCTGCAAAGTACGGCGATACAGATAGCCAATGCTGCAGAAGAGGTTGCCTCGCAATCAGCAACAGTAGCCACTGCCAGTGAAGAGATGTCTGCCACTTCCAACGACATATCCCGTAACTGCTCCATGGCATCTGATGTGGCAAACCAGGCATCACATAATGCCCATAACGGAGCGTCTGTTGTGCAGGAAACCATTGCCGGTATGCAGATGATTGCCGACAAGGTCAGAGAATCATCCCACACAGTTGAGGCTTTGGGTGCCCGTTCTGACCAGATTGGAGCCATAGTTGGCACCATTGAGGAGATAGCGGATCAGACCAACCTGCTGGCACTTAATGCTGCCATTGAAGCTGCCCGCGCAGGTGAACAGGGGCGCGGTTTTGCCGTGGTGGCAGACGAGGTGCGGGCACTGGCTGAAAGAACCACAAGGGCAACCCGCGAAATTGGTGAAATGATTAAAGCCATTCAGCAGGAAACATCCGGCGCAGTAACCTCAATGGAGCAGGGGGTTCAGGAGGTGGAAAGAGGGATGGACAGTTCGCGACGCTCCGGCGAAGCTTTGCAGCAGATTCTGGAAGGGATCAGCGAAGTAACCATGCAGGTGCATCAGATTGCTACAGCTGCTGAAGAGCAAACAGCCGTAACCGGCGAAATTTCCACCAATATCCACCAGATTACCGATGTTGTGCATGAAACAGCCAGCGGTGCCCACGAAACAGCTGCTGCTGCCTCATCCCTTGCCCAGCTGGCAAAGGATCTGGAGGTACTTGTTGGGCGTTTCAGGCTGTAAAAATCAGGAGATGCTGATGAAGTATATAATCTTTGCGCTGATGGTTGGTCTGTTTACATTAACCGGTTGTGCCATGTTTACGGCTTGGAAAAGTATTCCCCCTCCAGGCGGGTGCGATCAGTGTCATACCACAGAGATTGCGGAAAACTGGCAAGTAAATTACAAGGCAGTACAGCTTTCCAGCGAGAGTGGCAAACTGCCTTTTCAGACACCCCAGTATAATGCCCCTGCAAGGGTAAGCAAACCCGCTTCAGTGCTTGATCTGCACAAAACTGAAGATCAACCCTGTTTTGAGTGCCATACAGCACCAACACCGGCACACAGAGAGCGCAAGGGACGCTACCACCATTAAAAAGAAGTTGACATTTTTTCTGCTGCGCGTATAGTCATCCTTTGTTAAAGAAAGCCCTGTTAGGTCAGGGATTATTACCACCAAGTGAAGAGGTGAACATCATGAAGAAGTTGCTTTCCCTGTCTTTGTTAGTGGCTCTTGCCATGGCTCTTAGCGTTGCTGCCGGCTGTAAAAAGGCTGAAGAAGCTCCTGCACCAGCTCCGGCTGCTGCACCTGCTGAAGAAGAAGCAGCACCTGCTGAAGAAGAAAATGCTGATGCAGCAAAGGACGAAGCTGCACCTGCTGACGAAGAAAACGCAGAAAAACCGGCTGACGAAGCAAAGCCGGCTGACCAGAAGTAAGATTACTTGCTTCAGCACCAAAGCCTGCTTGGGAAACCTGGCAGGCTTTTTTATTACTTTGACTCTCTTTTGTTTATTTCATGCATGAACTATCACTTGTAAAAGAAATAGTTGACCTTTGTGAACAACATGCCAACGGTAAACAGGTTGTTCTTGTGGTGCTTGAAATCGGCGCTCTAAGCAATGTGATTACAGATGCAATCGAGTTTTGTTTCTCGGCCTGTATTGCAGATACCCTGCTTGCAGGTGCAAATCTTGAGATTGTAACTATTGACGGCAAGGGACGCTGCCTTGACTGCGGGAAAGAACAAAATGTACACAGTTATTATGAGCCATGTTGCTTTTGCAGAAGTTTTAAAGTAAAAGTAACTGCTGGCGATGAAATGCGTGTGCTGGAAATTGAAGTAGCTGACTGAAAATTAATCAAGACAGGATAAATTGATGCAGGCTGCATTGGATCTGATTGGTAATGATTTAAAACAGGTTGAAGAGCAATTTAAAATTGATCTGGAATCAGATGTTCCGTTGATTCGCAAAGTTGGTGAATACGTACTTGCCAGTGGTGGTAAGCGTATCCGTCCAGCCATGCTGCTGCTTGCTGCACAACTTTGCGACTACCATGGTAAGCAGGCTATTCCGCTTGCCAGTGTAATAGAGTTCATTCACACAGCCACTTTATTGCACGATGATGTTGTGGATAGTGCCACTTTGCGGCGTGGTACTGCCTCAGCAAACGCCCTGTGGGGCAATGAAGCTTCGGTGCTTATTGGTGATTTTCTGTTTTCAAAATCATTTTCCCTGATGGTTGCTGCCGGTAGTCTTGATGTTTTGAGGGTCATGTCCCAGGCTACGACAATCATAGCAGAGGGTGAAGTACTGCAACTTCTGGGTACCGGTGATGTTGAGCTTACTGAAGAACGTTACATTGAGGTTGTAAAGGCAAAAACAGCTGTGCTGCTTTCCGCAGCTTGCCAGTGCGGTGCAATTCTTGGTAATGCACCAAAGCAATATGAAAAGGCTCTGGCTGATTTTGGCATGGATATTGGTATTGCTTTTCAACTGATGGATGACATTTTGGACTATACTGCAACCGAAGAACAGTTTGGTAAAAGTATTGGTCATGATCTGGAGGAAGGCAAGATTACCTTGCCGCTCATTCACGCCCTGCGCCAATGCACTGAAGATGAAATCAGCTTTATAACAGAAATTGTGCAGCAGGAAGATGAACTTTCCTATGAAGATTTCAGCAAGGTTTCTGCTTTGGTAAAACAATATGGTGGTATTGAATATACAATTGCACAAGCCCGCAAATCAGTTGATACCTGTGCAGCACACCTGGGAGTTTTCCCTGACAGTGCGACAAAAAAAGCACTACTTGAGCTGGCAGAGTATGTAGTTACCCGCAACAGCTGATCTGCTTTCTGTGTAAATTGTTCTGACCAGGTTATCCGAGTTTGTCCATAATATGTAGTTTGTAAGATTTCATGGTCAGCCACAAAATTTCTGCTTTGTTAACCGGGTATTTAATCCAGTCAAGGTTTCCCGTCTCATTACAAGCTCACTTGCCCAAAATCCGGGCAGTTTAAAATTAACTACTCAAACAGGGGAGAATATCTGCATGAAAAGACTTTTTTTAATGCTTTGTTGTACTCTGGTTCTGCTTGCCGGCTGTTCCAAGGATGCATCAAAATCAGCAGCAGTTACAGCCAGGGAAAAATCACCTGCTCCGGAAGTCAAGCTTATCTCCATGGATAACGAACAACTAACCCTGGATGCACTTAAAGGCAAGGTTGTAATGCTTAATTTCTGGGCTACCTGGTGTCCGCCATGTCGTGAAGAGATACCGTCAATGATGAAGCTGAACAGCTTTATGGCAGAAAAGCCGTTTCAGATGGTCTGTATCTCCGTTGATGAGGGCGGCAAAAAAGCTGTTCAGGATTTTTTCAATAACTCAGGTTATTCTTTGCCCACTTACTTTGATCCAAGCGGTGACTCCATCAAAAATTATGGTCTTACCGGTGTGCCTGAAACCTTTATCATTGATAAAGAAGGGGTGATAGCCAAGCGTGTTATTGGCGGTCTTGATTGGCACAGCCCTGATGTTATCGCCTTTCTTGAAAAGCTGATGCACTAAACATTACTGCGCAAACTGTTTGATATGGATACTCCTCAAATTTCATACCTGGGTGCTTTTATTGCCGGAATACTGTCTTTTTTGACACCCTGTGTTTTGCCATTAATTCCATCCTATATCACCTACATAACTGGTCTTTCTTTTCAGGATATTGATAACGAAGAGCTGCAAGATAAAATCCGCTGGCAGACTTTTTTCCACGCACTGGCATTTGTAGTTGGTTTTACGCTGGTTTTTGTCATGCTTGGTGCTTCTGCCACCTTTGCAGGCTCTTTTTTAAAGCAGCATATGGACACTGTCCGTAAAATTGGCGGTGTCCTGATTATTTTGTTTGGTATTCATACCACTGGCTTTATTTCAATCCGTTGGCTGCTGGGTGAAAAACGTGTAAACCTGCGTGACAAACCTGCCGGATACCTGGGCAGCCTGCTGGTGGGGGTTGCCTTTGCAGCTGGATGGACACCATGTATTGGTCCTATCCTTGCATCTATTCTGATGATTGCTGCAACAGGTGAAAAAGTTGCTCAGGGGATTATATTACTTGCTTTATACTCCATTGGTCTTGGTCTGCCTTTTCTGGCCACATCTTTGGCTGTTCATCGCTTCATGCTTGTCTTTAACCGCTTTAAAAAGCATATCAGGATGTTTGAAATCATCACCGGTTTATTCCTTATACTGGTGGGAATACTCATTTTCACAAACTGGCTTTCAATCCTGGCAGGGTATGCAAACCTGCTTTTCTGAGAATAAACACACATGGTTAAAGCACACCGTTCCAGACATTCAATCCAACTGGCTGTATCACAACTTATTGTAAGTGAGGCTTTTTACGCAGGTATCCTGGAGCTGCCGGTACGCCGTTCCTTTTCCTCACCTGGCGCACCTGAACATCTGGTGATTGATACTGAAGGTCTTGCACTGATTTTTGTGGAAGAAGATGATGTAGCCAGCAATCATCCGGTACTTGGTCAGCGTTTTGCCATGTTTCCCAAAGGAGTTGGTGTCACACTGCACTTTGAGGTTACTGATATTGAAGATATCCGTGATGCCATTTTGGAAGAAGAGCTGGAGATTCTTTATGATCTTGAGGAAAAACCTTATGGCATTAAAGAGTTATGGTGCTTTGATCCTGATGGATACCTTGTTGTTCTGGAAGAAGCAGTAGCACAGCGCAATTATCAAAACAGCTTTAATGGCAGATGATTTATGACTTTTCCCAATATTGATCCTGTTTTCTTAAAACTTGGACCGATACAGCTCCGCTGGTACGGACTTATGTACCTGCTTGGTTTTTTGTTGAGTTATTTTGTGATCAGGCGGGAAGCCCGTTACCGCAAACTGACTCTGACAGATGAAGGCGTGGCTGATCTTATTTTTACATTGGCAATTGGGGTGGTGCTGGGTGGTCGTGTTGGTTATATGCTGTTTTATGATTTTCCCTCTTTTTTGCAAAACCCGCTTAAAATTTTTGCCATCTGGCAAGGTGGAATGTCTTTTCATGGTGGCTTGACCGGTGTGTTTCTTGCCGCACTCTGGTTTTCCCGCAGCCGTAAAATTCCTTTGCTGCTTCTGGGTGACCTGGCAGCCATTGCAACCCCAATAGGGCTTTGCCTTGGCAGAATAGGTAATTTTATCAATGGTGAGCTGTTTGGCCGTGTAACCACAGTACCCTGGGGAATGGTTTTTCCTGCTGGAGGAGCCTTGCCGCGGCATCCATCGCAGCTTTACGAGGCTTTTCTGGAAGGTCTGGTACTGTTTTTGCTGGTAAACCTTGTAAACAGGCGTATTAACAGAACCGGTGCTGCCATGGCAATGTTTCTTGCTGGTTATGGCATATTCAGATTTGTTGTGGAGTATTTTCGTCAGCCAGATCAGCAGCTTGGTCTTTTTTTCGGTTTCATATCAATGGGACAGATATTAAGTCTACCGCTTGTTCTACTTGGAATCGGTCTTTTTTTGTACAGTGTCAAGGGCGGTGGGGAGCTTGTAGTTAATGAAGAATAAAATATACAATATGGCTTTAGGCATCATGACCATGTTTTTGTTTTCATCCTGTGCAAATACAGCACAATTAACTGATCTCAAGGTGGAAAACCTTGCACAACATGAAACAGTTGCAGAATTTCTTGGCACCAGATACCACCGCTGTATGGGGTTAACCTCATTATGCCCTGATCGCTGCGGTGACTCCGGCACATTGGCTGACTTTCGTATCAGCAGATATTTGAAGTACGTAAAACATGGTGAATATGGTGATCTGAAGACAGATTTATTCAGTTTTATGACAGAAGATAATATGAAGAACCGAAAAATTAATAATGAGCTTTTTGATACTGTTACTTCACTTACAAAGGGTGATCAGGTGCTGCTTTCCTGGAACCACGATTACGTAACTTCAAAAGGCAGCTCCAGACCGGAGCGTCCGGTAACCAAGCTGGAGAAGATTGCGGATTTGGGTAGTAAAAAATGGATGGAACAGGTTGATTTTGCTGTGTATGGCAAAGATGGCAGCAAGCTGGCTGTTGGTTCTGATAAATGGTTTTGGGATATAAGCCAAAAAACAGGAGTTATTGATGCCGAAGGGCATGGTCCTGATCTTGATTCCCATGAGTTAAAGCAGGCGATCAATTGGAAGCTGTTTGGATTTCGGTAAAATAAATCGCTATCTAGAAAACGGTTTTTTCATAAAACAGATAATCAACATGAATGAAATCAGAAGTAAAAAGGGCAAACATCTATTTGCCCTTTTTGCGTATCAAGGAGCCTGGTACACATCAGGCGCATTCGGAGTATCCGCAAACACGGCAAACCATGCAGCCACCCTCATGCTCCACAATTCCACCACATTCTGGACATGCTCCCCTTTCCGGTAAGCTTGTTTCTGCATTAAGATCATAGCCGTTTTCCAGCATATGGGTCTGGATGGCTTTTGCAACAGCATCTGCACAGGAAAGTATTCTGTTTTCCCCATAACCTGCCGGACAATGGCAGGATATACCAAGCAACTGTTTGATGACCTGCCTTGCCTGCACACCGCTGCGCCATGCCAGGGAAACCATTCTGCCAATGGCTTCTGCTTGTGAAGCGGCGCAACCGCCAGCCTTGCCCATGGTGGTAAACAGTTCAAACAGTCCGTTTTTATCTTCATTTACAGTTACATACAAAGGTCCACAGCCGGTCTGCATCTGGTAAGTCCAACCCTTTAATGCCTTTGGACGCTCACGCTTGATGGCATGTTTATCATCTTCCCGCGGGATGGAGGCGATAATTGCTTTTTCATCTTTTTTACCGGTGGAAAGCACCTGTTCATCGCGGGAGCCGTCACGATATATGGTTACACCCTTGCAGCCGGTCTGATAGGCAAGCAGGTATACTTTTTCAACATCGCCCACAGTTGCGTGGTTAGGGAAATTAACGGTTTTGGAAACAGCGTTATCTGTGTGTGCCTGGAACGCAGCCTGCATCTGGATATGGTCGTCAGGGGTAATGTCATGTGCGGTTACAAAAATATGGCGGATATCGTCAGGCACTTCCTTTATATCCTGCACAGTGCCATGCTCGGCTATTCTTTCCATCAGTTCCTGTGAGTAAAAACCCCGCTCAATGGCCATACGTTTGAAAACAGGATTTACTTCCACCAGTTTTGTTCCATCAAGTACATTTTTTACGTATGAAATTGCAAATAAAGGTTCAACACCTGAAGAGGCGTTGGCAATCATGGAGATTGTGCCGGTGGGGGCAATGGTGGTGACAGTTGCGTTACGCTGGGGCATGGCACCAGGTTTGTCAAAAATTGAGCCACTGAAGTTTGGGAAAGAACCGCGCTTTGCTCCCAGATTTCTGGAAGCAGCATGTCCTTCTTCATTGATAAACTGCATCAACTCCTTACCAAGCTTTACTGCTTCCGGCGAGTTATAAGGGATGCCCAGCAAAATCAGCATATCTGCCCAGCCCATTACACCCAGCCCTATTTTACGGTTGGCATGGGTCATGTCATGTATCTGTTGCAGCGGATAACGGTTGGCTTCAATAACGTTATCCAGAAAATGCACAGCAAGGTGTATGGTCTCTTTCAGTTCCTGCCAGTTAATCTGCCCGTCTTTAATGAAGTTACCCAGGTTGACAGAGCCAAGGTTGCAGGATTCGTAAGGCAAAAGAGGCTGCTCACCGCAGGGGTTGGTTGATTCAATTTCGCCGATATGAGGGGTAGGGTTGTCGCGGTTAAGGCGATCAAGAAAAACTATGCCTGGCTCACCGTTTTCCCATGCCTGGTTAACGATGCGCTGGAATACCTTGCGGGCGTTAAGCGTGCCAACTTTCGTGTTATCTCTGGGGTTTAGCAGATCATAATCCTGATCTTTTTCAACAGCTTTCATAAAAGCTTCGGTAAGCCCAACTGATATATTGAAATTGTTAAGCATTTTCTGATCAGCCTTGCACATGATAAAATCCATAATGTCAGGATGATCTACCCGCAAAATACCCATGTTGGCACCGCGGCGGGTACCGCCTTGCTTGATGGTTTCTGTGGCAGTATCAAAAACCCGCATAAAGGAGATAGGACCGCTGGAGATGCCAGTGGTGGTCAGAACTACATCATTTGCAGGACGCAGCCGTGTAAAGGAAAAGCCTGTGCCCCCACCGGATTTATGGATTATGGCCGTATACTTGACAGCATCAAAAATCTCTTCAATGGAATCGCCAACAGGAAGCACAAAACAGGCGGAAAGCTGCCCAAGTTCGCGCCCGGCATTCATTAAAGTTGGCGAGTTGGGTAAAAAATCAAGCCTTGCCATCATGTTGTAAAACCTGTTGGCAAGCTCTGTTGTATCGGCAGCAGGAGAAAATTTCAGGTCAGCAGCAGCTATGGTATTGGCTACCCGTTTAAGCATATCTGTTGGTGTTTCCAGGGCTTTACCGCTGGTGTCACGTCGCAGATAGCGTTTTTCCAGAACTGTGCGGGCATTGGCAGTAAGGTTTGGCTCTTGCAAGGCTGGCTGTTTTGTGTTCATATTATTTTTTCCTGTTTCCTTGTTTAGTCTATATTTAGTGTGCGAGGGCAAATAAAACCACAAGATATATGGGGTGTCAACGATAAATCTGACACAGACCAGATAGAGGCTGCAAATAGATGTTAACCAATATAGTACGGTTTTTTGTGCTGATTATGCTTTTTTTTACAATTGGTGGCTGCCAGATGCTGTTGCAGGAAAGTGACCAGTTTTTAAAAGACCCCAAAGTAAATGTGTCCATGACGGTTAAAGACAAGCCTCCGCGTGCTGTTAAGCCTGATACCAGATCCGATGCTGTTGGCATTGACAAGATAATGCCACCGGAAGCAGCACTGGACAGGAGTTTGATACCGCAACCCGCTGAAAAGATCGATTCAAGGCATCGCCTTGCTCCTGGTCATATAGACGCTGATCGCTTGATCCATAATGAAGCAAATACCGCAGACACAGTATTGACAGGGCGAACAATTACCGAAGATCTTGTTTTTAACGGCACAGTGCTGATTAAAGGTTCTTTAGTGGTGGCACCCCAGGCAACTCTTTGGGTTGAAGCAGGCAGCAAAATCCTTTTTGCGCCTGCTAGCGGTGCAGATGAAAAATCACAGCTTCTGGTGATGGGCAGGCTGGTGGTAATGGGTAATATGGATAGCCCTGTATTATTCAGCTCGGTTTTTGATGAACCAGCTGCAGGGGACTGGGCAGGTATTGTGCTGCTTGACAGCACAAAAAACAACTTGCTTGAGTTTCTGGAGATAACAGGTGCGCAAACCGGAATAACTGCCCAGCATTCCAGGCTGACAGCCGTAAATCTGCAACTGGAGCAATGTATTGTGGGTATTGATTTACGTGATTCAACTGCAACTATTGACAACATTGTGGTCAAAAATTGCGACACCTATGCAGATGGTACTGAAAAAGACCTGATTTTGCCAAAAGATGTACACAATGGATCTGGATTGGGGATGATGGATTGAGTACTTACCTTGATAATGCAGCCACTTCGTTTCCCAAACCGGAAGCGGTATATGGAGCTGTAACAGATGCAATGCGGCACACAGGTGCCTCGCCAGGACGGGGAGGGTATGGTCGCTCCCTGGAAGCCTCGCGCATAATGATGGATACACGGGATAAGACGGCAGACCTGATCAATGCCCCTGATCCGGAACGGGTGATTTTTACTGCCAATGCAACAGCAGCATTAAACCTGGCTGTGCAGGGCGTTTTACTGCCTGGTGACCATGTAATTACAACTGTAATGGAGCATAATTCGCTTTTGCGTCCCCTGCGCCATATGGAAAAAGCGGGCGTAAAACTTACAGTGCTGCCAGCAGGCACCGATGGTATTATTGAACCGGACAGCATACGCAAAGCTGTTACTGCCCAAACCCGCATGATAGCTTTGGCGCATGTTTCCAATGTTACCGGCGGTATTCAGCCGATAGCAGCAGCAGCAGATGCAGCCCGTAATTGTGGTGCGCTTTTTTTGCTGGATGCTGCACAATCAGCCGGAGTTTTAAGGCTTGATATGCAGGCTGATGGTATAGATATGCTGGCTGCGCCTGGTCATAAAGGGATTATGGGACCGCAGGGAACCGGCTTTCTTGCCATATCCAAAGCTGTCAGCCTGCGTCCGCTGATCATGGGTGGCACCGGTACCAGCAGCGATCAGGAATTGCAACCTGAAATCTACCCTGATGGTTTTGAGGCAGGCACGCACAACCTGCCAGGCATTGCCGGGCTTGGCGCAGCGATTGAGTTTTTGCAACAAACAGGTGTTGAAATTATCGGTCAGCATGAAAAACTACTAGCCGAGCTTATCCGTGAAAAACTTGCTGATATCCCTGGTATAGAGCTGTTTGGACCGGCAGATCCGACATTGCGCACCGGTCTTGTTTCCTTTAATTGCAACGGTTTGGATGCCACTGAGCTGGCATTTATGCTGGATAGGTACCATGATTTTGCTGTCCGTGCCGGACTGCATTGTGCACCCCTTGCCCACCGTGCCATCGGCAGTTATCCCGTAGGAACAGTGCGGGTAAGCCCAGGTTGGTTTAATACCACAGAAGAAGCAGAAGCTTTTTGCAAAGCAATAAAAGATATAACCAGGAAAGGAAAACCATGAAACAGTTTATTCTGGACACAAACGTACTGCTGCACGATCCCCAGGCACTTTTCAAATTTCAGGACAATGCCATCATTATTCCGATTACAGTTATTGAAGAAATCGACAAATTTAAAAAGGATATGAACGAAACCGGTCGCAATGCCCGTACCATATCCCGTATTCTGGATGCTCTGCGCGAAAAAGGCTCCCTTTCAGAAGGGGTAGCTTTGGCTGGTGGCGGTACCTTGCGGGTGGATCTTTGTGAAGACCTTGCTCTAAGTGAAATGCCCTATGAACTGCGCAGTGATAAAAATGATAACCGGATTCTTGCTGTTGCTGTTGCCACCAAACGGCGTTTTCCTGATTCAATAGTTATCTTTGTTTCCAAAGATACAAATCTGCGGATTAAGGCTGATGCCATAGGTGTAAATGCCGAGGATTTTGAATCAGACAAGGTTGATATTCAGGAACTTTACGCAGGTGCACGTACCATAGAGGTTAAAGCTGATGCCATTGATCGCTTTTACGGGCAAGGCTGGCTGGAAGCACCCTGGGGGCTTTTGCCAAATGAGTTTGCAACACTGGTGGATGATCAGAACAACAGCCACACAGCATTGTGCCGCTTTGATGCTGACAGCGGTAAGGTTGTGCCGGTACGTAAAGTACCAAAGGAGGGGATCTGGAGTATCCATGCCAGAAACCGTGAGCAGCAGTTTGCCCTTGATACCTTGATGGATGACAATGTTAAGCTAGTATCTTTGGTGGGCAAGGCCGGAACCGGCAAAACCTTGCTGGCCATTGCTGCCGGTCTGCATAAGGTGGCAGAGGAAAATGTCTATACCCGTCTTTTGGTTTCCCGCCCGGTGTTTCCGCTGGGTAAAGACCTTGGCTTTTTACCTGGTGATATTGAAGAAAAGCTATCTCCCTGGATGCAGCCGATTTTTGACAATGTTGAGCTGCTTATCTCCGGTCATGAAGCTGAAAAGCGGCGCAGTAAGGGGTATAAAGAGCTGATTGCCATGGGGCTTTTGGATATAGAGCCATTAACCTATATCCGTGGTCGCTCTATCCCCAACCAGTACCTGATTGTTGATGAAGCCCAGAACCTTTCCCCGCACGAGATTAAAACCATCATCACCAGGGCAGGGGAAGGGACAAAAATCGTACTTACGGGCGATCCGTATCAGATCGATAATCCCTATGTTGATTCTGCCAGTAACGGTCTTTCCTATCTGGTTGAGCGGATGAAAAACGAAAGAATCTGCGCCCATATCACACTGACCAAGGGTGAGCGGTCGGAATTGGCAGAGTTGGCAGCTAATCTGCTGTAGAGGTTTATTGATAACTAACAAGGTGCTTTGATGCTGCTTTTAACCATAGAAACGTCATGTGATGAAACCGCTGCGGCTGTTGTGCGGGATGGTCAACAGATATTATCCAGTGTGGTTTCTTCACAGATCGCCATTCATGCAGAATATGGCGGTGTGGTGCCGGAGATAGCTTCGCGCAAGCACCTTGAATTGATTTCTCCGGTTATCAAACAGGCTCTTGATGATGCAGGAGTTACTTGTGCCGATATTGAAGGGCTTGGCGTTACCCGTGGTCCCGGACTTTTGGGAGCGTTGCTGGTCGGGGTATCTGCTGCCAAAGCTATTGCCCTGGCTCGCTCGCTTCCTTTTGTAGGGGTTCACCATATTGAAGGGCATCTTTTGGCACCAGCACTGGAGCAGCAGCTTGAGTTCCCGTTTTTGGGGCTTGTGGTCTCTGGTGGACATACCCATCTTTATCTGGTGGAAGGTGTGAGACGTTACACCACTTTGGGGCGCACCATTGATGATGCGGTTGGCGAGGCATACGACAAAACAGCCAATCTGCTGGGGCTGGGTTATCCTGGTGGTGCCCTGATTGATAAGCTGGCAAAAACAGGTAACCCTCTGGCAATTAAATTTCCACGTCCGCTTTTGCACGACGGGAGTCTTAACTTCAGCTTTAGTGGTCTTAAAACCGCTGTGCTAACCCACCTGAAAAAACAGCAGGAAATCCCGCAAGGGGCTGCACTTAATGACCTTTGTGCATCATTCCAGGCGGCAGTTTGCGAGGTGTTGTGTAAAAAAACCGCAGCTGCCTTACAAAAGACCGATGTAAAAAGCCTGGTTGTAGCAGGCGGAGTGGCCTGTAACAGCGGATTGCGCACTGCCATGCAACAGTTGGCTGACCGTAGTAATCTGAAACTTTATTTCCCGTCTCCATCACTTTGCGGTGATAACGCTGCCATGTTGGCGGTGGCAGCTGATGCCTGTCTGACAGCCGGATACTCTGACGGTTTTGATCTGGATGCTGTTGCCACCTGGAATATGGATCAGGTAGTAAAGCCGGAGCTTTTACCGTGACCACTATTTATCCCCGCCCTAAAAAAGCATTGGGTCAAAACTTCCTTACTGATAACAATATTGTTGCCAAAATTCTGACTGCTGCTGATATTCAGCCTGAAGACCATGTTCTGGAGGTGGGACCAGGTAGAGGCGCACTTACCAATCTGTTGACGAGGCAGGCGAAGAAGCTTGTATGCGTTGAGTTTGACCGTGAGCTGGCAGAAATATTACGCCAGCAGTATAAAGATAATCATCAGGTTACCATCCATGAGCAGGATATTTTAAAGGTTGATTTCGCCAGTCTGCTTGGCGAAGCAACTGGTAACTGGAAAGTGGTTGCCAACCTGCCTTACAATATTTCCACACCGGTATTGTTCAGGTTTCTGGAAGAACGTAAGCGGTTTTCAAGGCTGGTACTGATGCTGCAAAAAGAGGTTGGTGAAAGGCTGTCTGCATCGCCTGGCAGTGGAGATTATGGAATTATTACAGTGCTTTTAGGGCTGTGGTTTGAGGTGAAAAAAGAATTTCTAGTGGCATCAAACTGTTTTTATCCAGCTCCAAAGGTTGATTCTGTGGTTATATCACTGGTGCCAAGAAAGCAGCCGCTGGCAGAGGTGAAAGATGAGCAGTTTTTCAGACAGGTGGTTAAGGCATCCTTTGCCCAACGCCGTAAAACATTACACAATTGCCTTAAAGCAGCCAGGCTGGCTGAGCCTGATAAACTGTCCCTTGCTTTTGAAAAAAGCGGCATAGATGGTAAACGCCGTGGTGAAACCCTTTCAATTGCCGAGTTTGCCGAGCTGGCACAACAGTTTTAGGAGCCTGCCGGACTCCTAACTTCCACTTTCATAGGTAATTTCCTTTGCAGCCATCATGGATGAGTGACCTTCAAAGCGACCGCCATCGGCAATGGCCAGACGTGCCGCAACAATATCTCCACGCACATCACCTGTGCGCTGGATTTCCGCAGACTCAGATGCACGGATTGTCCCTACCATATTGCCACCAACTACGATCTGCCTGACTACTGCATCACCGGTTACACCGCCTTTTTCACTGATAATCAGGCAGTCGGCAGTGATGTTACCCTCAACACCTCCATCAATTCTGACTGTTCCTTTGGAGATGATGTCTCCTTTAATTGCCGATTCTGCGCCGATGATTATTTCAAGCTTTGGTTGCTTTGCTCCAAACATTATAAAATTCCTTATATTTGTAATTATTTCTTTTTTTCTGCCTTTACCAGATCCATTGGGTTTATCGGTCTGCCATTTTTCCATATTTCATAATGTACATGGGTGCCGGTGGCAACTCCTGTGGCACCGGTATAGGCAATGATTTCACCCCTTTGCACCGTTTGCCCGACTTTGACAGCGTTGCGGTCATTATGGGCATAAACAGTGCTGAACCCGTGACCATGTTCAACTACAACAACATTGCCACTGCTTTTATTGTGTCCGGCAACGCTTATAATGCCATCAGCCGTAACTTTTACCGGTGTACCGCGACCAGCCGCAATATCAATTCCGCTGTGAAAACGCTGATTTCCGTAAACAGGATGTTCACGCATGCCAAAATCAGAGGTCATGCGCCCATTTACTGGCCAGCCTGTTGGTGTGGCACGGTAAATATCACGCTGCTGGATCAGGTATTGACGTATGCCGGCTACAGTTGCCATGGATTCTTCAACCTGGCGTTGCAGTTCTTCAAGGTCAACAGAGCCTTCATTTTGCCCCGGGTTCACTTCATCCAGTATTTTGGATTTTGATCCCTTGGAAACCAGGTCTCTAAGCTCTGCATCGGCCTGTTTTATGGAGTTCATTGTACCTTGCAATGCTTTGAACTGCCCGTTCATGGCCTCATATTTATGCTTCATTTTAAAATATTCAACTGCATGGACAGTCAGGGAAACGGTGTAAACCATACCAATCATGACAAAAACCCCAAGCATTCCCAATACAGCTAAAGGCAGCTTGAGGTTGATTGCCCCCTTGCGGGAGTGGGGTACCATCATGATGGTAATGGGTACAAAGAGTTTTTTTAATAATATTGATAGTTTGTTATGCATATATTAAAGCTCCGGTGCAGGTTTTTTCAGGCTGCATCGCTTACTGTGAACCCGATAGATATTCTCTGCAAGATGCAAGGCAGAAGATGGTTTTTAAGTTTATGTAGCATAATTCCAACCGATTTTTCAAACCTTTAAAGTATTTGGACAACTGTTTTACTGCTGTTTTACTGTCATGGCCAGCCAGATGGCAAGCATGGTAAACACAATATTTGCTCCCCAGGCAGCAATTATTGGAGGCAGTAAACCGGTGCGTCCGTATGACTGAATGACTGCACTGATCATAAAATAGGTAAATCCGATGGCAACACTGGCTCCGATACCTTTGGCAACACCTGCGGATCTGCCGGTTTTCAGGGCAAAAGGGATACCCAGCAAGACCATAATAATCCCTCCAAAGGGGTTGGCAAGCTTCATATGCATCATGGTTAGCCAGCGGTTGGCTGGATAACCGCCTTTTTCAAGGCTTTTGGCATAGCTTTGCAGCTGTTTGTAGCTTAAATTGGCGGCATTGTTGTCCAGTATGCGCAGGTCTTCCACTTTAAGGGTGAGAGGAATCGTAACTTCAGCCAGTTTTACAATCTTGTTGTCCTTTGCAAATGTGCGGTTGGTCACTTTTTCCAGCAACCAGCCATGTTGATCAGGTTTTGCAAGCTCTGCATCCAGCCGTTGCAGTGGTTCCATGTCAGACGATAACTCCCAGACAGTAACTCCTTTAAGGGTTTTAGTTTCCGGATCAAAAACATTTGCCTGTAAAATATGCTGTTCAGAACGAAACCATATATTGTTAAGCCTGAAAAAAGTATCAGTTCCTTCCTTGCGGATTAACACCTTTTCAACATATTCCATGCGTCGGTAGCTATCAGGAACAATCAGTTCGGCATTAACCAGCATGAAGGAGCTGCAAACAACAGCCAGTAATAATATTGGGGTTACTAGTTGCGGGATAGAACGACCACAACTGCGCAAAGCAGTAACTTCACTGCTGCGGGAAAGCATACCAAGGGTAAGCAAGGTAGCCATCAGCATTGCAAAAGAGATGGTTTGTCCGATCATTTCTGGTGTTTTAAACAGGAAAAACCTTGCTATCTGGCTGAATCCGGCACCTGCCCGCGAAAATCGCCCCAGTTTTTCCATAAAATCCACAATCAGGTAGATAGCCAGAAAACCACCCTGACAGAGCATGAATAGCTTAATCCAGCTTATTGCGATGTATCTGCTGATGATGCTCATCTATCTTTTACCCCTTGATTTTATTGTCAGATTTTTGAGCGGTTTTTCTGTGACTGCAAACCATAACAAAATGGCACCAGCAAAGGTAAAAAGCAGGTTGGGAAGCCAGACAGCTGCAAATACCGGAATGGTTTCCTTTTCGGCTAGGGTACGCAGGCAGGTCATCAGCAAATAGTAGGTGAGCAGGATAAAAATACTTATGGTAAAGCCTGAAGATTTGCCGGAGCGGCGATTTTGCAATCCAAGCGGAATGGCAAGCAAGGCAAAGGCAAATACAGCGCAAGGGAAGGCAAAACGGCTATGTATTTCAGCAAGAGCTTTAACTCTGGATTTTACAGGCAGTTCAAGGTTGTGTCCTCGCTGTTTAAGTTCAACAAGCCCCATATCTGCTTCTTTTAAAGTTGGCTCTGTTTGCAGTCCAAGGTCGGCAGTAAGCTGGTATTCGGCAAATGTTGCCAGCCTGTACTCACCATCTTTGCCGCTGGTATGAATACTGCCGGAATATAGTAATATCTTCAGGGAATCTTTTGCGTCATCTGTCAGAATAACACCGTTTTTTGCAAAAATTGTTAAAGGACGCTCAGGGTTGCGTGCATCCTGAATCATAATGCGTTCCATAAGCTGCTTATGCTCGTCAAAATGATCAACATAGAGGATTATGTTGGGGATATCATAACGAAAGATACGTTCTTGTATTGCAGTTGAGGCATAGGTGCGGGCTGCATCAATTGTCATATGTTTGAAGCTTTTGCTTCCCCAGGGCGCGATTACCAGGCTGATAACCAAAGTCAGGCATCCTGCCAGGGTTGCAGTTATGAGTACAGGTGGCAGCAGGGAGGCAAGGCTTATACCACAGGCTTTTAAGGTGGTTATTTCATTATCACTTGAAAGCCGTCCAAAGGTTAGTAAAACTGCCAGTAAAAAGGCCATTGGTATTGTTAGCACCAAAAAAGAAGGCAAAAGCAGTAAAATCATCTGTACTACTTTTAAAAACGGCATGTTGTTGGTAACTACCATTTCAA
>Ga0265295_1002662_pt1 | contig 27561 bp, 27 predicted proteins | sample Munlansysbiofilm_FD_192503 | JGI IMG/M metagenome (GOLD analysis project Ga0265295, IMG submission 192503) | Leachate microbial communities from a municipal landfill in Southern Ontario, Canada - Methane capture system biofilm | ecosystem: Engineered > Solid waste > Landfill > Unclassified ... | reverse complement strand
CATCCAAAATGATGGATAAACCTTTGGAGACAAGAAATGAAAGGCTACGTTCAGGTTTACACGGGAAACGGCAAGGGAAAAACAACGGCATGCCTGGGGCTGTGCGTCAGGGCAGCAGGGGCGGGCCTCAAGGTTTTTATCGTTCAGTTCCTGAAACAGGGAGATTATGCGGAGATCAAGGCCCTGGAAAGGTTTTCAGACCTCATCACCGTTGAGCAATACGGTCTTGGCCGCTTTATCAAGGGCAAACCTTCCCCCGAGGATATAGAGTCCGGCAAAAAAGGGTATGAACGTGTGGTCGAAATTTTAACCCGGGGCGAACACGATGTGGTGGTGGTGGAAGAGGGGAATGTCGCAGTTATGTGCAACCTGTTTTCCGAAGAGGAACTCTTAAGACTCATTGACCTCAAACCCGACCATGTGGAACTTGTGATCACGGGCCGAAGTGCCACCCCCAGGCTCATCGAACGGGCGGATCTTGTTACGGAAATGCAGGAGATAAAGCACTATTACCACAAAGGGGTACAGGCAAGGATCGGCATCGAAAAATGAAAAAAAAGACAACTTTGGTAATCGGTGGGTGCCGCAGCGGAAAGAGCAGTCATGCACTGGGTCTGGCCGATGGGCTCCCCGGCAGTAAAAAAATCTTTATTGCCACCTCTGTACCCACGGACAAGGAGATGGAAAACAGGGTGACAAGACACAGGCAGGAGAGGGGAGAGCTCTGGACAACCGTGGAGGAACCCCTGGAGATCGCAGACACCATTGACAGGCTGTCAAAAAGTTCAGGCGTGATTCTGGTGGACTGCCTTACCCTGTGGACCTCAAATCTGATGTTCAACAACCTTGGACAATCGGCCATTGAACTCAACCTCCAAGGCCTTACATCAAGCCTTAACCGTTCACACTGCCCAGTGATACTGGTTTCCAATGAGGTTGGGACGGGAATTGTTCCGGAAAACACCCTGGCAAGACAATTCCGGGACATGGCCGGATTTGTTAACCAGCAAATCGCCGCCGTTGCCCACGAAGTGATCTGGATGGTGGCGGGAATTCCAGTCAAAATAAAGCCCTAGTGTTTCACAATGAACAAAAAGCTGATTGCTCCAACCAATAGCATTGAAAATCATCGTCCTGTTGACCTGGCCTGAATGAAAGTTACTGACAAGCCTTGATCAAGGCCGGTTTTTGTAAAGTTTACAGCCTGAGATTCTCTGGGCAATCTCCGCTTCAACAAGGGCGTATTCTCTGCTGTCAAGGTCATGGAATCTCCGCTTAAACTCAAGCTCCATTATGCCTTCAGGCAGATGATCCACAGGAGGCATAAACTCAAGTTCATCAAGGATTTGCGCCATGAACCGCTGAAGATTCAGGGCAGTGTCTTCCTTTTCAGTTGCAAGCTTTGCAAACTCTATCCCGGCCCTGTCTGCAGCAAGATCGGCAAAGCTGAACCCTGTGCCACCCCTGGAGTCCTCCATTTCCTTGAACACTCCCACAATGGATGACAATCCGCTGTTTGAACCTGCGGAAATGGCCGCTGAAACCAGAAAATGCTTGGCAAGATCGCCCCTGCCCCCCAGGGTCAAACACTGCCCTAGCGCCTTTGCCAATGCCGGCCTTCCAGAAGAAAAACCGGAGGAATCGCTGGGGTTGTTGGTGAGTATTTTATCGGACCAGCCCATGGCATAAAGTGTCAGACTGAATATCAAGGCACGGTTTTCCGACTTTGCAGGTTCATCCCTTTCTGACCGTTCCCGGGCCTTTAAAAAAAGCGGTTTTAAATAGGCTGCCAGGGAAACCGAAGAGCCGTCCATGGAGTGGGATAATCGAGTTATTTCCCCGGAATAAAACTTGATTCGCTCCTTGTCAGACGGGGAAACAAACAAATCCCTTGCCTGGTTCTGGAATCGTTTTGCAACCCCCCTGTCCCATTGAAATTCCACCGTCATCTCTTTATTCCCAGGCTCAATAGTTCTGATTGAGTCCATGGCATCCTTCACGGTCTTGAACCACCCAGAGGATTCAAGCAAACGATAACCCAGCCCCATGGCCGGGTTCACCAGAAAAACCGGCACGGGTAATTTCCCCACACCCATGCGGCTCAGGGTTATCCCCCTTCCATCAAAGGCTATCTTTGCCGTAAAGTTCAGATAATCGCCTATAAATTTTTCAGGAAGAGCAATAGAACCCTCCACCATGGTGAATTCTGGATCCAGACCAACCCGGGTACCAACCCTTAAACCCAGGGAAATAAAGGCATAGTCCAGGAGAAGGTTCAACTCCTCCTGGGTAAATGTAACCTTTTTAACCTGACCATCATGCAATCCGCGGGGATCGTTTTGCTTGATGAACTTCTTGATTCTGCCGATATCCTCCTGTTTCAACTGTCGCTCAAGGGGCACAAGGGGCACAGACTCAAAACCCATAAAAATCAAACCGAAAAACAAACAAACAACTGCTGCAAAAACCAGAACAATGGATGATCCAGCCAATAGTTTAAAAAACCCCATGTATCCTATACCTCTCAAATCCTGACCACTGGTCCTAGTGCGGACAATTATTCTTGACAAACCAACCCACATACGTATGATCTTAACTAATACCATGCCAAAGGGCGATTATGGAACCGATAAATTTAAAAAACCAAGGACCTCCCCCGATCATGTATTTTCTTGGAATAGACGTTGGAAGCCTTTCGTGTGATGCGGTGCTCATCGACAAAGCAAAAAAAGTGGTGGCATGGTCTGTTGTTCCCACCGGGGTGAGAAACCTTGCGGCCATTGACCGGGTCAAGGCCGAAGTCCTTGATCTGTCCGGAATTCTTGAAGCAGACATTAAGGTCATCGTCTCCACGGGCTATGGACGAAATCGGGTTGCGAATAAAACCTATGCCGTCACAGAAATCACCTGCCACGCCAGGGGCATACAGGAGGTGATCCCGGGCACCCACATTCTCATCGACATCGGAGGTCAGGACTCCAAGGTTATTTACATGGGCGAAAACGGCAAGGTTCTGGACTTTGCCATGAACGACAAATGTGCAGCAGGGACCGGTCGATTCCTGGAGGCCATGGCAAGGGCCTTGGAGGTGGACATCCTGGACCTCGGCGACCTTGACACGGGCGCCAGAAGCGATCTTATCCTGAGCAGCATGTGTACAGTATTTGCCGAAAGCGAGGTGGTGAGCCTCATTGCCGAAGGTACAGATCAGCGGGAGATAGCAAAAGGCTTGAACCGATCCATAGCGTCCAGGATCTATGCCCTGGTAAAAAGGGTGGTCCAGAACATTGACGGACTCACTATTTCCATGTCCGGCGGGGTCGCATGGAACAGGGGCGTTGTCCGTGCCCTTGAAGAGATACTCAAGGTCGACAGGATACAGATCCCTGAGAATCCCGATACCATCGGAGCCCTGGGAGCTGCGCTCATTGCCAGGGAAAGGGCTGAACAATGAAGGCTTCGACGTTCAAATTTATAATGAACCTCTACCCACCCTATTGGGGAACTGGGATCAGTGTCCGAGCCATCGCTAAAGATTACCGATACCTCAAGGTTGAAATGCGACAACGCTGGTATAACCGCAACTACGTGAACACCCATTTCGGCGGCTCCCTCTACGCCATGGTAGACCCCTTTTACATGCTCATGCTCATCCCCATTCTGGGCAACGACTATGTGGTGTGGGACAAGGCTGCAACCATTGATTTCATAAAACCCGGCAGAGGGACCATGACCGCAGAGTTTTCCATCACCGAGGCCATGGTCACGGACATCATTGAACAAACAGCCGCAGGCGACAAATACCTGCCCCGCTACCAGGTCTTGATCCTGGACGAACAGGGTGAAACCGTCGCCAAAGTAAACAAGCTGATGTACATCAGAAAAAAGAGGAGCTCCCATGCCCATTCCCGGGAATCTATTGACAACGGCAATGGCCGTAATGCCCCACAAGGACGTTGACCAGGCACTTAAAGCAGCAATGAGCCTTGATGTGCCGTTCTGGCCTCAGCTGCCCAACTTCAGCTACAGGGAGGATATGTATGTCCAGGCGGCAGAGCATTTCCCCGGCATAATCATTGATATGGACAAACAGACCGTGCGGTTCTCCATGGATAAATTCATCCAGGAATTTGAACAGACCATGGAACGGTTCGATGACACGGACTTCTTTGATGTTAGCGAGGAAGGTTCTGTTGTATACCATCGGTTTCTGGCCCAGGATCTCGCCGACCGACCGGCCATAAGGGGCCAGCTTGAAGGCCCCGTAAGCTTTGGGTTCAACGTCCTTGACCAGGATGATCGACCCATCTTGTTCGATGATACTGTTCGACCTTTCCTGTTTGAGTTTATGGCCAAACGCATCAATGCGCAGTTGAGCCGCCTCAAGACGCTTAACCCCAATGCTTTCATGTTCATTGATGAGCCTGGGATGCAGTTCATTTTTTCAGCCATGTCCGGTTATGATGACCTTAAGGCAAAGAAAGATCTGGATCTTTTTTTCTCGACGATCGACTCTCCAAGGGGCATCCATCTGTGCGGCAACCCGGACTGGGACTTTCTTTTGAACCTTGACATGGATGTCCTGTCCATGGATATCCACACCAACGCTCAGATATTTGCCGCCTGTCATAAGTCCATAAAGCGATTTCTTGACCGGGGCGGGATCCTGGTGTGGGGCATCATACCAACGGGGTTTGAAACCTACGCAAAGGAGAACCTCGAGTTCCAGGCAATGACCCTGGAACTTGTCTGGAAAGAGCTTGTCAAAAAGGGGATTGACATGGACCAGATTCTTGCGCAAAGCATGCTATCGCCTGCCACCTGCTGCCTTGTCAACCCGGACGGGGAGCAAACCGTTGAAAAGGCCTTTCACCAGTTAAAGGATCTTTCTAAAATGTTAAAAACAAAGTATAAACTCTCTTAAAAGCAGGGCCATGGTCAGAGACGGAGACATGGGTAGAATTGCCCCGGAAAAATGGAAATTCCCATATGAGGATAAAAACCGCCAACACAATCCTGTACTGCACCCGGTGGAAAGAGACGGTGGATTTCTACGCCTCGGGGCTGAACCTTAAACAACTTGTTGACCGTGGGTGGTTTGTGGAATTTTACCTGACCGATTCGGCCAGGCTGAGCATTGCCGATGAATCACGCTGCTCGATCAAGAGCGCCAACGGCAGGGGTCTCACCATAAGCCTCAGGGTGGACGATCTTGAGGCAAAGCACAGAAAATTTGAAGAAAAAAAACTCAACCCCACAAGGATCAAACCTCTTTGGGGCTCCAGGGTCTTTTATATATACGACCCCGAAAAAAACCGGATTGAATTCTGGTCCTAAACAAAAAAAGGAGAAGTCATGAACCCGAGAAAAATTCAAGACAACATTTACTGGATGGGCGCAGTCGACTGGAACTCAAGGCTGTTCGACTCTTTGATTCCCTTGCCCGACGGCACAAGTTACAATGCCTATCTGATAAAGGGCAGCGAACGAACAATGCTCATTGATGCGGTGGATCCGCCCATGATCGACAAACTGATGTCCCAGCTGAAAAACGTAGAAAAACTGGACTATATTGTCTCCCTCCATGCGGAACAGGATCATTCAGGGGGAATTCCAACCGTTCTTGCCCGCTACCCCGAAGCCCGTGTGGTTACCACGCCAAAGGCAAAGGCCATGCTCATGGATTTGATGCCGATTCCTGAAACCTCGTTTATGCTGGTCAATGACGGAGACGAAATTTCCCTGGGGGATAAGACCCTGGAGTTCATCCACATGCCATGGGTGCACTGGCCGGAAACCATGGTGGCCTATCTCCGGGAAAACAAGATGCTTTTCAGCTGTGATTTTTTCGGCTCCCACATTGCCACCACAGATCTCTATGCCACAGATGAGGGCCGTGTGTACGAGGCTGCAAAACGCTACTATGCCGAAATCATGATGCCCTTTAGAAGTATCATCAAGCGCAACCTGGAAAAGCTGAAGGCCTATGAGATTGAAACCATTGCGCCGAGCCACGGCCCCATCCATGACCGACCAGCCATGATCATGGAGGCCCACGACCAATGGGTGAACGGCCCGCCCAAAAATCTCGTGGTTTTGCCCTACATAACCATGCACGGCAGCACGGAAAAGATGGTGAATCACCTTGTGGCCTCCCTTGTGGATAAGGGAGTCAGCGTGGAGTTGTTCGACCTGACCGTGACCGATATCGGAAAGCTTGCCATAGCACTTGTAGATGCGGCAACCATTGTGGTGGGAAGCCCAACTGTTCTTGCCGGTCCCCACCCCAATGTGGTGTATGCAACCTGCCTTGCAAACGCCCTTCGCCCCAAGGCAAAATTTCTCTCAATCATAGGCTCCTATGGCTGGGGAGGAAAAACAGTGGAAACCCTTGCCTCCCTTATTCCCAACCTCAAGGTGGAGATTATCGAGCCATTGCTCATTAAGGGGACACCAAAAGAGGAGGATTTCAAGGCCCTTGATCAACTTGCTGAAACCATAGCGGAAAAGCATCGGGAAAGTGGTTTTTGTTTTTGTTGACTTGAAAATTAAAAATGATAATCTGAAGTGCAATTTTAATTTTCGGGAGAAGAAAAATAGATTCAAAACCGATACAAAACAATGAGCTTGCCCTTGCCAGGGATTTTGTCGAATACACGGGAAAAAATATTTTTTTGACGGGCAAGGCCGGCACGGGCAAGACCACCTTTCTCCATGGCCTCAAAGGTAATACGGCAAAAAGAATGGTCGTAACGGCTCCTACGGGTGTTGCGGCCATCAACGCCGGCGGGGTCACCCTGCACTCCTTTTTCCAGCTTCCCTTTGGCCCGTACATTCCCGGGTCTGAGAACGTGCAGCAGAACAAACAGCGAATGTTCAGCTTCAGCAGGGAAAAGAGGAAGATCATCCGGAGCCTTGATCTTCTGGTCGTTGACGAAATCAGCATGGTAAGGGCAGACATGCTCGATTCTGTGGATGCCGTTCTGCGCCAGCAGCGCCGAAACGACCAACCCTTTGGCGGGGTGCAGCTCCTTTTAATCGGCGATCTTCACCAGCTCTCCCCGGTTGCCAAAAAGTCGGACTGGCAGCTCCTGCACGAACACTATGAATCCGTCTATTTTTTCAGCAGCCACGCCCTTGCCCGCACCGAGCTTCTGACCGTCGAGCTGAACCATATTTACCGCCAGACCGACGATCGTTTTATAAATCTTTTAAACCGTGTTCGCAGCAACCTCCTTGATTCTGCCGCCCTTGACGAGTTGAACCAGCGTTATGTGGAAAATTTTGTGCCCCGGGAAGACCAGGGATACATAACCCTGACAACCCACAACAACAGCGCAGATGCCACCAACCATGACAGGCTCTGGGACCTGCCGGGCAATGAACACCATTTTAAAGCCTCAATAACCGGAGAATTTCCCGACCACATCCACCCCACGCCTGAAAACCTTGTCTTCAAGATCGGGGCCCAGGTGATGTTCCTCCGTAACGACACTTCGCCTGAACGACGCTTTTACAACGGAAAAATCGGTAAAATCCTATCCATCGCAAACCAGCAGATTCGAATCCTCTGCCCGGATGAGACCGACGAAATTGTGGTTGAACCGGTTGAATGGGAAAACATAAAATACACGGTCAACCCGGAAACCAAAGAAATCCAGGAGGAGGTCATTGGCAAATTCAAACAGTTTCCCCTCAAGCTTGCCTGGGCCATCACCATTCATAAGAGCCAGGGGCTGACCTTTGAAAGGGCCGTGATCGACGCCCAGTCGGCCTTTACCCACGGTCAGATATACGTGGCCCTGAGCCGGTGCAAGAGCTTTGAGGGCATGATTCTAAGTTCTCCCCTTCCCTCCCATGGCATTGAACCTGACGGGGCCGTGCTGGGTTATCTCGAAACTGCCCGGCAGAATCCACCATCTGAAACAGGGCTGACAAGCGCCCGAATAGTCTTTCAGCAGCAGCTGCTTTTGGAGTGTTTTGATTTTGGATCCCTGTACAACCGCCTCAACTACCTTGCCAGGATACTTGTCGGCAACAGCAACCTTGTTCAGATCTCAGGAGGTGTTGACTTTCAGAACTTGCAAAAAGAGGCCGGTGAAAATATTTTTTCGGTGGGGGAAAAGTTCACCCAGCAGTTGAGATCCATCTTCCGGGACAATATCATCCCGGATTCAGACGATCATACAAACGAGAGAACCTCCAGGGCTTCCGGGTGGTTTCAGGAGAAGTTTGCACAAACCTTCAACGATTTTGTAGAACGGTTCCAGGTGGAAACGGACAACAGGGAGCTCTCCCGAAGGATCGACAACGCCTTAACAAACCTGAAGCAGGAAATTGCCGTAAAGCTTGCAGGAATCAAGGCCTGCGAACAAGGCTTTAACCCGACCCGTTATCTTGGCGCCGTGGCGGAAGCGGAGATGGATTTCGCCCCTGAAAAGAGCAAAAAGAGCACCGCCCCAGACTATGGCGAATCAGACATCGAACATCCTGAGCTGTTCCAATCCCTCAAAGAGTGGCGCAGGGCCAGGGCCAACGAGGATGGTGTACCGGCCTTTGTGGTCCTCCATCAGAAGGTGCTGATCCAGATCGTTGTCAACCTGCCGGACAACCCTTCGGATCTTAAAAAAATCAAAGGCGTAGGCGACAAGACCCTGGAGAAGTACGGCCATGATATCCTTCAAAGGGTCCTGGACTATCGCAAACAGCACGGGATAAAAGAGGTTGTTTTGCCCAGGCCCCGGCACCCATTAAAAACCTTGTCTCCTAATAAAGGGGAAGACCAGAAATCCGATCCAGACAAGAAAAAGAAGCCCGGGAAAAAAAGCAGGGCAAGGGATGACTCCACCCCGTCAGATACCGTGCAGGCAAGCTTTGATCTCTTTGAAAAGGGGTTGACCATTGCAGATATTGCAAAGGAGAGGGGTCTTGTGGAAAACACCATCCAGGGGCATCTGAGCTTTTATGTCGAAAACGGCACACTGGATATTGACAGGCTCCTCTCACCGGAAAAACAAAAGGCCATTAAAACCGCCATGGACAAGCTTGGGAAAGAGGCACTGTCACCCATCAAGGCCGAGCTGGGAGACGGTTATTCCTACGGCGATATCAAGCTTATGACGGCCCTTGAAAAACACCTTTCCCCAAAAGAATAATCATAAAACCCACATGTCCTCACGGACACAACGAACAATGAAATTTGATGTCACAGGGTGGGAAATGGTGTCATTCCGCCCCCTTTGGTTATCCTGACCGGAACGCAAAACGTCGGGGGTCACTTTGACACTTCTTAAATATTTCGACCCTTTGGTTTTGAATGTTCCGGTCAGGAAAACCAAAGGGGGCTCTAAAACCGAGGCTCCTACAGTGATGTTTCGGTGGGAGTTTCATATAAAACCGACACGTCCTTACAGACACAACAAAGGTTGAAACTTGAATCAGGACGGAGCTTTGTTTCTTGTCTCTTGTTTCAAGTTTCTTGAGCAGGCGGGCGGGGTCAGTCTTTTGATATCTTAAAATCCTTGCCAGAGTTGAACACCATGGATATAATTGATTCCCTAAGCAAGATACAATAAAATCAAGACGCTTTGATCTAATGAACCACATGCATCGGGTCTGACATCCGATATGAGAATCAATTAAAAACCCGGGATAACTTTATGGTAACTGAAAAAATAAGATTTTTTAAACATATTCAAAAGTCTGTCATTCACAATCCCATGATGAACAATGAACTGGATACCCAGGAGCTGGAAATACGCAAAGACCCGTTGACCGGAGCTCAGAGTGTATTCAACCCGAGACTTGCGGATAAGGCGACGATATTTTTTGGAAAAAGCGATACATCACTCATTAAACGACTGGCAAAACAAAGCCAGGTTAACTGTTTTTTGTGCGAGGACAGGTGGAAGCGGCTCACGCCCACCTATCCAGCGGATCTGATCCCTGAAGGGCGCATTCAGATCGGCCAGGCTGTTCTGTTTCCAAACATCTTCCCCGCCGCCCAGATCCATGGGGTGGTCCGGGTGGGAGAAAAACACCATGTGCCCCTGGCAGAATTTGATTCGGCAACGGTTGCGGATGCTTTTGAGACATCACTTACGCTGGCCAGACGTTTGAAGGCGACCAATTCAGGGGTTAAATTCCTGACCATCAACGGAAATTATCTGGGGCCTGCCGGTGCCAGTATTGCCCATCCCCATTTTCAGGTGGTTGGTGGAGACCTTCCGTTTACCTATCTTGAAAACATTATGAACCTCTCCCGTAAATATTTTCAAAGACACCAGACCTGTTTCTGGAATGATCTGCTGGAGCTTGAAAAAACAGTCAATGAGCGATACATCGGTTCCACTGGTCCGGTGAAATGGCTGGCATCTTTTTCTCCTTCAGGCGCCAACGAGGTTATCGGGATTCTGCCGGAGCGGAGCCACTTTCTGGAATTTGATCAAAATGACGTGGCCGGTCTGGCCCGGGGCCTGGTGAAGGTCCTTGGCGGATATGCGGGTATGGGAATTTCCACATTCAATTTTTCACTTTACTCTGGTGCCCTGGGTGAGACTGACGGATCGTTTCGGTGTATCATCCGGGTAATTTCCCGGCAGAACGTCTATGAGAACTACCGAACAGACGATTATTTCCTGCAAAAACTTTTAGACAACGAACTTATCATCACCCCGCCGGAAATCATGGTGAAAAACTTTCGAGCTTTATGGAAAACTCCGGCTGAAGCCTCACCGGAAAGTTAAAAAATACAATTCGTGGATCTAATTTTTTCAAATCTTCACAAACAGGAGGAGAATCCCATGACCGACATCTGGCTCAGCACCCTTAAAACAGCAACACCCCAGGAAGGCTTCGAACTTGCCATCAAGCTTTCCCGTATGGCTGTCAAATACACTCAACCTTCCGGTGAAATCCGTACAAAGCTAAGGGAAGATTACGCCAACAATGCCGACAGCTTGATTGCGACCTCACAGGTTGTGGCTGTCAACTATCAAACGGTGGCTGCGGCAAATGATTACTGGAAATAGGAGAAACCATGAAAACCCTATTTATTATTTCCACAAGTGACGGAGAAACAATTTACAATGCTATGAGGCTTGCCAATATAGGCGTAAAAAACGAGGATGAGGTAAGTGTTTTTATGCTTGGCAAGGGGGTGCTCTTTGAACAGTCGGGCACAGAAGAATTCAACGTGATGGAGCAGATGAACAAGTTTGAAGGCGATTTCTATGTCTGAGGCGTCTGCATGAAATCCCACGGTCTTGCGGGATCAGGAACTTGCCCCATAGGTTGGATGGACGACCTGTATGCGATTATAAAAGAATCTGACAAGGTTCTAAACTTTTAAACAGCCGGTAAATAGCACTGTAGGTTGGATAGAGCGCAGCGAAACCCAACGTTAAAGAGAATGCCCCACATTCGTTGGGTTTCGCTCCTCAACCCAACCTACATCTTTATTACGACCGCCACCAAGGGTCGCCCCCACTCCCCACTACCTAATACCCACTACCTAATACCTAATACCCAGCAACCAAACTCCCACAAACCCGCCATCATAAGCCCTAGGCCAGCAAACCTCGGAGCTCCGGATCCAAGAACGGCCATAAACGCTTGATTTTGAGCAGACCGATCTTATAGTTGTCTTAAATCACTTTAATCGCAAACTTTAATTTTCATGAGGAGAACCATGGGAAACCATATAAAAACCGTTTTTCTGCTGACTGCCATGACCGGGCTGTTTTTGGTGCTCGGATACACCCTGGGAGGAGAGTCGGGCATGATCATCGCTTTGGTCATCGCCCTGGCCATGAACTTTTTTTCCTACTGGCATTCCCATACCATTGTGTTGAAAATGTATAGAGCACAGCCCCTGGACCGGTCCCGGGCACCGGAACTGCATGATACTGTGGCCCGTCTGGCCCAGCGGGCCGGACTGCCCATGCCGACACTTTACGTGATTCCCCAGGATGCGCCCAACGCCTTTGCCACAGGCAGGGACCCTGAGCACGGGGTGGTGGCGGTCACCGAAGGGCTGCTGCGCCTGATGAACCAGGAGGAGCTGGAAGGGGTTCTGGCCCACGAACTAGGGCATATCAAGAACCGGGACATTCTGATTTCCACCATTGTGGCCACCCTGGCCGGTGCCATAATGTTTGTGGCGTCCATGGCCCGTTTTTCTGCATTTTTCGGGGGCAGGGACAACAGGGAAGGCGGCCTGGGATTTGTAGGTGTGATCGCCATGTCCATCCTGGCACCCATGGCGGCCATGGTGGTGCAGATGGCTGTCTCTCGATCCAGGGAATATCTGGCCGATGCCACTGCGGCCCAGATCACGGGCCAACCCCAGGGGCTGGCCTCAGCCCTGGCCAAACTGGGGGAATATACACGCAGGGGGGCCACTGTTAATGCCAATCCTTCCACGGCCCATATGTTCATTGTTAATCCCTTGTCCGGTAGGCAGTTTGCCAATTTATTCTCCACTCATCCGCCCCTGGAAGAGCGAATTAAACGTCTGAGCGGGTCCAGACCTTCCACCCATTCGGGCCCCCGGAATACAACTGAACAAAAATCAACCATGGCCGAGCAAGGCCGCAAATTCTGGGATTCCTTGTCCTGAACGATGCCTATGTCTACTAACTACTATTCACCTTTCCCCCCTCTTATAGGGCTCACCAAGCTTCTCAGGAGCGTTAAGCTTCTTGTTGCCCGAAAGGCTCATTCCAAGGAGAATCAACAGGGTGGCGAGATAGGGCAGCATGGCAAGAAAGTTGGGGGAGATCCCTAGGGGCTGGAGGAGATACTGGAGGACAAAAATGCCCCCAAAGAGAAAGGCACCAAAGATGGCACGGCCCGGGTTCCAGAGGGAAAAGATGGTCAGGGCGATCACGATCCAGCCCCTGCCTGCGGTCATGCCTTCGATCCAGGATTTGGAGTAGGAGGTGGAGAGATGGGCTCCGGCCATGGCGGAAAAGCCACCGCCGATGATGACGCTCATATACCGGATGAGGTTGACATTCACCCCCTGGGTTTCGGTTGCCCTGGGATTTTCCCCGGTTGATCTCACCTTTATCCCGAGACTTGTTCTTTCCAGAAAAAACCAGGCCCCCAGGGCAAGAATAATGGCCATGTAAAAAAACGGGGTCTGGTCGAAGAATATCGGTCCGACAACCGGTATGTCAGACAGGTAGGGAATGGCAAAGTCGTCCATCTTGACCTCAAGGGGTTTGCCCACATAGGGTTTTCCCAGCATGCCGGAAAGGCCGAGGCCGATCATGGTAAGGGCAAGGCCCGACACAACCTGGTTGGCCTGGAGGGTAACCGATGCAAAGGCGTGGATCACCGACACCAGCATTCCGGCACCAATGGCAGCCATGAGTCCAAGCCAGGGGTTGCCCGTTGTGTAGGTGACTATAAATGCCACCACAGCCCCCACGCTCATCACCCCCTCTACCCCGAGGTTTAGAATCCCGGAACGCTCGCAGATCACCTCACCCACCGTTCCAAGAAGAAGGGGAGTTCCTGCGATCATGGTTCTTTCAACCACCGATATGACTACATCTTGCATCTATCTACCCCATTTTATGGTAATTTTGTTCTTGAAAAAAAAGTCGCCCATGATCAGGCAGACCAGAAGGATGCCGTTGACGATCTGAACCGTTGCTGCGGGCAGACCAAGGGAAATCTGTATGGCATCACCGCCCACCAGGATTCCGGCAAAGAAAAAACCCGACACAATGGCATAAACCGGATTGAGCTTGGCAAGCCAGGCCACTATAATGGCCGTAAACCCATAGCCCGACGATATTGCTGCGGGATAGGTGAGATGATGATGGATTCCCGCCACTTCCCCCACCCCTGCCAGGCCTGCCATGCCGCCGCTTATGGCCATCACGATAAGGGAAGTCTTGAAAAAATTAATCCCGGCATATCGGCCGGCATCCGGGTTTTCCCCGATAACTCTTACCTCGTAGCCGAATCGAGTCTTGAAAACGACGACCCAGAGAATCCCGACAGCCACCAGCGCCAGCAGCAGGGTGAGGTAGTGAATCCTGGAGCCTGGGATGACCCCGAGTGTGGCTGTGTCAACGAGGTTGTCCGTACCGGGAAACCCGAACCTTGTCTTTCCCTTCCAAGGCCCCACAATGAGTAGGGTGACAAGTTCGGCACAGATGTAGTTGAGCATCAGGGTGGAGATCACCTCGTTGATGGAAAACCTCACCTTCAGAATGGCAGGGATTAACCCCCACAGGCCGCCACCAATAAATCCAGCAAGGAACATCAGGGGAATGATCACCGCCGAGGGCAGGTGAGGCCCCCAGGCAAGGCCCACCCAGGTGCTGGCAATAGCACCCATGAGCAATTGCCCCTCGGCCCCGATGTTCCAGAATCTCGCCCTGAAGGCAAGGGTCAGACCCCCGCCGATGATGATCAGGGGTATGGCCTTGGTAACGGTCTCCTTGAACCCGTACATGGAACCGAAGGAACCGAGGAAAATCTTTGAAATGGCAAAAAAGGGATTGACCCCGCAGACCACAAACACAAGGCCGATGGCACAGAGCCCCGCCCCAAGCGAAGCCACGTTGGTCAAAAACGACCTCAACTCGGTGGTGGTTTCCCTGTCGCTGACTTTTATTCTAAACATACAAATTTATCCTGATACTTTTTGAGAAGCAGTTAGCTATTAGCTAAAACCTAACAGCTAACAGCTAACGACCCCGCCATCATAAGTCCTATGTCGGCAAGCCTCGGGTCGCCGGAGTCAAGTACGGCCATGAACTCACCTTCAAAAATAACCGCTATTCTGTCGCACAGCTTCATGACCTCTTCGAGGTCCTCGGAAAAAAGGAGAATGGCACCGCCTTCCCTCCGTCTTGTCAAAAGTTCTTCCCTGAGATATTCGGTGGCACCCACGTCAAGGCCGTAGGTGGGGTGGGATGCAACCAGCAGCGGGGGTTTTTCACTGATCTCCCGGCCCAGGATCAGTTTCTGGATATTGCCGCCGGAAAGATTTTTTGTCTGGATGTCGATGGAGTGGGTGGAGACCCGATAACCTTCTACCAGGGATCGGGCATGATCCTTGATCTGGCTGTATTCGAGAAAGAGGAGTTTGGAGAATTTGTCCAGATGGTGCTGCTTGAGGATGGCGTTGTCGTAGAGAAAAAGCCCGGGGGCAATGCCGAAACGAATCCGCTCTTCAGGGATGTGAGCGAGCCCTGCATCGTAAATATACCTTGGTGACATGTTGGTGATGTCAACCCCTTTGACATACACACGCCCAGATTGAATTTTTCGGATGCCGGTGATGGCCTCGGCAAGCTCCCGCTGACCGTTGCCGGCAACCCCTGCCACGCCAAAGATTTCGTTGGCAAACACCTCAAAGCCCATGTTGTGGACAACGGTGGTCCCCTTATCCCCCACCACGGAAATATCATCCACCCTGAGCACGGTATCGCCCCTTGGGAGGGGTTCTCTCTCAACATTGAAGAGGACCTCCCTGCCGATCATCATCCTGGCGAGGGATCGCTTATCCGTGGTGGAAGTATCGGCAACTCCCACCACCCGTCCCTTCTGGATCACCGTGACCCTGTCGCAGATCTCCATAATCTCGTCAAGCTTGTGGGAGATGATGATCACCATGTGGCCCTGGGCCTTCATCCTCTTTAAAAATTCAAAGAGATCCTCGATCTCTTGGGGTGTTAAAACCGAAGTGGGTTCGTCCAGGATGAGAAGATCGGCCCCGTTTAAAAGGGCCTTGATGATTTCCACCCGCTGCTGCTCGCCTGCGGAGAGCTGCCAGATTTTCTTTGTAGGTTCGATGGAGAAGTTAAATCTTTCGGCAAAGGCGACCACCTGGTCCCGGATTCTGATCTTTGGAAAAAAAAACGGGGTTTTTTTATAACCAAGCGCAATGTTTTCAAGCACTGAATGGTTCTGAATAAGCATGAAGTGCTGGTGTACCATGCCAATACCCTGGTGGATGGAATCAAGGGGAGAACCGAGTGTCACAGGCCTGTGGTTGATGAGAATCTTGCCCTTGTCCGGCTGGAACAATCCGTAGAGGATACTCATCAACGTGGTTTTTCCAGCCCCGTTTTCACCCAGGAGACCTAGAATCTCACCTGCCTCCACAGTCAGATTAATATCCTGATTGGCTGGAACACCCTGAAATGACTTAAAGATACCCTGCATCTCAAGTCTTTTGATTTTTCTCATATATCTCCTGGACAAAGGGGCTGGAAATGATCACGTCTGATCTTCCAACCCCTTTACAAGAAACTTGAAACAAGAAACAAAGTTCAGTCATAATTCAAGTTTCATGCTTCGGTGTGTCCGTAAGGACATGTGGGTTATTTGGGAAGGGCACTTTTTATGTTGTCCACAAAATACATGATGCTGAGGAGATCCTCTTTAGAGGCCCGTTCTCCCTCTTTAACCTTGAGCACACCGGTGTTGTCCGTGATGGGTCCCTCATAGGGATCGAACATATCCACGCCCTGTTTCATCTGGGCGTAGCGTTTCAGGACAAGATCATACACGGAAATTTTTCCAAAATCCCCGGTGGTCACCTCAATGCCCTTGAGTTCATCCACAAACTTGGGATTGATGATGTCGGTTTTGCTGCCCCCGAGGATTGCTGCCTCTTCAGCTGCCAGCCACCACATATCCTCATTGGTCCAGGTACCGTTGTAGATGTCCTCGAGAATCTTCACATACATGCCGCCCCAGTTCATGAGCCGGCCGGACACCACGGAATCCTTGCCATACTCCTGCATGGGGCTGTAGTGGCTGAACGAGTAAATCTGTCGGCCTTTTTCAGTGTGGTCCTGGCCCACCTCAATGACAGCTGGTGTATCCTCGGTAAATGCCAGGGTGTCGCACCCCTCTCCTATCAGGGACTCGGCTGCCTCTTTGGCCTTATCCGGCCCATACCAGGCATAGGTCCAGCGAACGTCTACAAAGGCTTTTGGATTGGTAGCCTTGATTCCCAGGGCAAAGGCGTTGATGTGACGAATAACCTCGGGAATGGGAAAGGCACCCACATAGCCTATCTTGTCGGTCTTGGTAAGAGCGCCGGCCATGAGGCCGTTGAGGTAAAAAATCTGATACATGTCGCCATAATAGGTGCCTACATTCTCGGCCTGTTTAAACCCGGAACAGTGCATGAAGGTCTTGTCGGGGTATTTCCTGCCTGCCTTGATTGTATCGTCCATGTATCCGAAGCTTGTGGTGAACACCACATCACACTTTTCCTCCTGGACCAATCGATCGATGATCCTTGCCGAATCAGACTCGGCAACAGACTCGATATAGGTGGTCTCAAGCCAGGGCAGCTCTTTTTCTGCAAAAAGCCGTCCCTCATCATGGCCATAGGTAAAACCATAATCCCCCACGGGTCCCACATAGATGAATCCCGCCTTGATCTTCTTATCCTTGGCCAGCGCCAACCCGGGAATAATAGCAAGACAGAAGCACAACACCAGCAAACGCTTGGCAAAATGCATTTTGTACACTCCTTTTGAGTAACGTTTGGTTTTAGGACTTGGAGATTATCTAATTCCAAACCCTTTAGATTTAATAAAATTTTTTATATACGATATTAAACCCTTTTACGTCAACAATAATGACTTGAAATCAAAATTAGAATAGCTGTTTGCTGTCTTTTTCATCGACAAATCACAAGATCTATGGTTAATAGATAAATTTGCTGCTCTAAAATTCATCAAAGATAGCGGGGATAAAATGGCTCAAGAATTGGAAATTCTCAAAAACAGTACTGTTTTCAACTCCCTTGAACTGTCCGACCTTCAACGTCTGGGATCACTCATGGAACCCCTGGACGTTCAGGAGGGGGAAACACTTGCAACCATGGGAGAAAAGGCTACTCGATTTTTCATCCTGGCCTCCGGCACCCTCCTCGTTGCCATGGATGGGGGCAAAGCCCTTGTCATGGAACAGCCTGGGGATTTCATTGCCATGCAGATTCTGTCATCAAACGACGAATACCTCAGCACTGTGACAGCCCTGGAACCTGGTCTGGTGTTTGCCTTGAATAAAACCGATTTCATCGACCTTATCCAGGAAGACTCAGTCATGGCCGACATGATCATGGAGGAGTGGAACGTATTTCTGGAAAAATCAGCACCATTTGTTGAAGACAAAGGCGCTACCGGGTTTGAGTATAATTACTAAGGAGGTAACAGAGTGTACGGTTTAGAAGCTATTGAGGTAAACAACGGATGGGCGATCTCGATCGTGGGCATATCCATCGTCTTTACAGGTCTTGTACTCCTGGCCCTGTCCATTTCCAGGATACACAAACTCCTGGATATCTGGGAAAACCGGAACAACATCAGGCTGTTCAAAAAAAAGAATCCCCAGAGTGAAGCCCCTGCTCCACGATTTCTCTCGGAACGGGAACGAGAGTCGGCGAGTCAGTTTTACCTTCTTATAAAAACCATGGACGACCATTTTTCCCTTCCCCGGCTTCTTTATATGGCCGAAATGAGTGGTATCGAACGTCCCCATTCAAACCTGAGCCGTCTGCTTAAAACAAAAATCATAAAACCCGACCTTAACGGGTTTTATCTCTTTGACCAAGATGTGTATGATAGCTATTCGCTATTAGCTAATAACTAAAAGCCAACAGCCAGCAGCTAAAAGCTGACAGGGAACAGACCTATGGAGACTCTTTTTTTAGACTTTTTTCAGAACACCGGTTTCTATTTATGCGACTACCGCAATATCATCATGATTATTGTGGGTCTGGTTTTTATCTACCTTGGCATCGCAAAGGATTACGAACCGCTGCTGCTGGTTCCCATCGGATTCGGCATGCTCATGGGCAACATACCCGTTTTCAAAGGATTCGGCCTCAGCATATATGAAGCCAACAGCGTGCTCCACTATCTCTACTTTGGCGTTACCCAGGGGATATACCCTCCCCTGATCTTCCTTGGCATCGGTGCCATGACCGATTTTTCAACCTTGCTTGCCCGGCCGGTTTTAATGCTGCTCGGTGCCGCTGCCCAGGCCGGGATCTTCATCACCTTCCTCGGAGCTCTCGCCCTGGGATTTGACCCCAAGGAAGCCGCATCCATTGGCATAATCGGCGGTGCAGACGGCCCAACTGCCATCTTTCTCACATCAAAGCTTGCCCCTTCCCTGATAGGCCCCATTGCCGTTGCAGCCTATTCCTACATGGCTCTTGTACCGGTAATCCAGCCTCCGATCATGAGGCTTCTGACCACCAGACGGGAGAGACTCATCCGCATGGATGAAAGCAGGGATGTCAGCAAACGCGAACGTATCCTCTTTCCCATTGTTGCATTTCTTCTCTGCTGTTTTCTGGCGCCCGCAGCCCTGCCCCTGCTCGGCATGCTCTGCTTTGGCAACCTGTTAAAAGAGGCGGTTGTAACAGAAAGGCTTGCAGTGGCCGCCAGAACTTCCATCATTGACACTGTGACCATACTGCTAGGTGTGACCGTTGGGGCCAGCACCCAGGGGGATGTCTTTCTCACCACCAAATCCGTGGGTATTTTTTTCCTGGGTGCCCTCTCATTTTGTATTGCAACCGCGTGCGGACTTCTCTTTGCAAAATTCATGAACCTGTTTCTTAAGAATAAAATCAATCCCCTCCTGGGTGCGGCAGGAGTTTCAGCCGTTCCAGACTCTGCAAGGGTGGTTCAGATCGTGGGTCAGCGGGAAGATCCCACAAACTTTTTGCTCATGCACGCCATGGCACCCAACATATCAGGTGTCATCGGATCCGCCATTGCTGCTGGCGTTCTCTGGAGCTTGATGTCTTAAAATTAAGGAGATAAATTATGCTTGAAACACGAATAGAGGATCAGACGCTCATAGTAACCCTTACCAACGGTAAGACAAATTCCATTACCCGGAAAACCCTGGACAAACTCAAGTCCGCCGTGGATCAGGTCAAAACCGATGAGGCCATCAAAGGTCTGATTCTCACGGGCAGCGGACGATTCTTCTCCAGTGGTTTTGATCTCAACACCTTTCTGGGTTTTACTTCGCTAGACCAGGCCGTGGCATTTATCACCTATGCGGACGAGGTTCTCCTGGATCTGTTTTTATGCCCCAAGCCGGTTGTATGCGCCATGAACGGCCACTCAGCCGCCGGAGGGCTGATCTTTGCCATGGCATCGGACTACAGAATCATTGCCGACCATCCAAAGATCAAGGTTGGCATGTCGGAAATCAAAATCGGGGTGCCCCTTTCCCCTGCCCAGAGTGCGGTTATGCGGTTTGGCCTTGACAGCGACAAAAGGTTCAGGGACGTGATGTACTTTGGAGAGATGATCGATGTGCAGACAGCCTTAAAAAGGGAGATTGTTGATCGGGTGGTCCAGGCGGACGATCTTATTAAAACAGCCAAATCCCTCGTTTCCCAGTGGATTGACACCCCGGCCCGACCCTTTTGCAGACTCAAGGAGGAGCTTAAAATGGAGACTGGAAGACATATCAGAAAGCGCCTTGGCGATACAGGCTGGCACTCGGCCCTGGACTGCTTTTCCAAAAAAGAGGTCAGGGATACCCTTGCCTTTGTCCAGTCCACCATGGAGTAAAAACGAGTAAAAACAAACCAAAGGGGTCAGGCCTGCAGCACTTTCCAGCATGGCCTGCCCTGCCTTCTCCACGCTTCTAGGACCTCCGCTACTGAAAATCCCCCCTTGCCATATCGAGGATCGGGAGTATATTACCTGAACGTTACAACTTTTAGCTATTAATAATTTCTGGATGCCGATGGCCGGTCTCCAGCTGTGAAACCTAAAAAATTGGAAATCTCGGAGATTCCCCGCTTTTCATGATACACAACAATAAAACTTCCAGACACACCGCTGACAAGGAGATGTTTGCCCTTGGCCGCCAGCTGACCATTGAATACTATGACTGTGCACCCAGGGCTTTGCTTGATCCTGTTAAAATTGAAAAGGTTTTTTTAAAGGCTGCCCATGAAAGCCATGCCACGGTTATCAGCTCATCGTTTCACAACTTTGAACCCCAGGGAGTGAGCGGAGTCGTGATCATTGCCGAATCCCATTTCACAGTCCATGCCTGGCCTGAATACGACTACGCAGCGGTTGACATCTTTACCTGCGGAGACAGCATTGATCTTGAAAAAGCCGTGGATTCCCTTGCCGTCTCCCTTGGTTCGGACCATGTGGTCGTGTCGTCTGACCGCAACCGGGGACTCATCCCCTATGGGACCAGGAAAAAAACCGTTGATGAAACAATATCCACCCCGGGTCTCTATCCCATATCATGGAAACGGGAGGTCGAACAAAAAACCCCCTGGGGGGTCCTGGCCTCGGTGGATCTTTACGAGTGTGATCCCGCTTCCCTTGAAGATCCAGCAGGAATCGGCCAATTTGTAACCAGGATGTGTTCGCTTATGGCAGATGAGAGTTTAAATGGCGAAGGAAAGATCATTCCACCCGAACTTTCAGCCGGCGATTCAACCGACAGCCAAAACAATGACTGCAAGATCACCTTTTTTGACACAGACAGATCGGTATCAGGATTCACCATGGCTAGGCCAAGGTCAACGGCTCTTGTTTCAGGCATCATTTCAAAAAAAACCAACGCAGCCTATATCGATCTTTTCTCACGCAATTTTTTTGAACCGCGCAAGCTCGCTGAAGAGGCCCTTGCATGGTTTAAGGCGTCCAACTACAAGCTGCACCTTGCCCTGCGGCAATAATCTTACCTCCTGGAGAATGGTGCCATGAACACGATAATTAACGGATGGTTTTCCGAAATTTGCCCCATGTGGCCTGGTATGGCTCTTTCCGTTGAAATTGAAGAGCTTCTCTATTCAACAAAAAGTAAATTTCAGCAGATAGATCTCTACATGACCAAGACCTATGGAAAGATGCTGGTCCTGGACAATATCATCCAACTCACGGAAAGGGACGAATTCGCCTACCACGAAATGATGGCCCATGTGCCCCTTTTTGCCCATCCAAACCCGGAACGGGTGCTCGTGGTAGGAGGCGGGGACGGCGGTATCCTGAGGGAGGTGGCCCGCCACGATTGCGTACGGCAGATTGACTGGTGCGAGATAGATCCCGCCGTGATTGAAGTTGCACGACGGTTCCTGCCCACCATGGCCGTGGGATTTGACGACCCAAGGGTGAGGCTCTACATGGAGGATGGGAAAAAATTTGTCGACGATCACAAACAAAGCTATGACGTTATCATTGTCGACTCCTCAGACCCCATCGGTCCGGGCAAGGCTCTTTTTGAACTCCCATTTTATAAAGCCCTCAAGGCTTCCCTCAAACAGGGAGGCGTTGCAGCCACCCAGGGAGAATCATTTTTTATTCACACGGAATGCGTCAACAACCTCACCAACATAACCCGCCAGCTCTTTCCGGTCCAGACATACTCCTACATGCTGGTTCCCTCCTATCCCGGCGGACACCTTGGCATCTGTCTCGCATCCCTTGGACCCGAACTGAAAAAACCTGTAAGACCCATTTCAAGTGCGATGCAGCAGACCCTTGACTACTATAACCCCGAGATTCATCAGGCATCGTTTGTTCTGCCCCACTTCATGAACAAAGCTTTAAACCCAGATATTTCAACATCCCTGGCAAAGGGGAAACCCTGCGGCAAAGAATCGTCTATTGAGGTAAAAATCGTCCAGAGCGTCAACCCCCTTGAAATCAAGGCCCTATACCGGGATGCGGGATGGTGGAAGGATGAATATGACAGAGACACCTCGTTTCTGGATACTCTGGTCTGCGGTTCCACCTGTTTTGCCGCAGCCTTTGACCGGGGAACCATGGTGGGCATGGGCCGGGCCCTGTCCGACGGGGTGAGCGATGCCTACATCCAGGATATGGTCATTCTCAGGCAATATCAGAAACAGGGCATTGGCCGACGCATTATCCAGGCCCTCATCCACGGTTTGACCGAAAAAAAAATTGACTGGATAGGCCTCATATCCACCCCGGGCAACCAGGGTTTTTATGCAGGCATGGGATTCAGGCCCATGGAAGGCCACACACCCTTTGTGTTCAAAGGAGCACCTGAACCAATCGACCATGGTTCGGAACAATAATGCATAACAACCAGACAATTCCACGGCCTGAGTTCAAATCCGTTGAGCTCAAAGACAAAAACACCTTCGACCGTTTTTCCCATGCCTTCAGCCCCATGAGCTGTGAATACAGCTTTGCCAACCTGTTTGCCTGGAGAAACATATACAAAAATTCCTGGACCCTGTTCCAGGATCGGCTCCTCATTCACGACGGTGTTGAAGGGTATACGCTCATGCCCCTTGGTCCGGCAATGGAACCCGTCGAGCTTATGGATCTCTCCCAGGCCCTTGTTGCCACGGGAAAATCCGGAGAGATCGCCCTTGTCCCGGAAGACTATGTAAAGGCAAATCCTGTTCTGAACCATTACTACACCCTGGTAAACGACCCCGATTTTGACGACTACCTCTACTCAACAACAGCCCTTGCAGAACTCAAGGGAAAAAAACTGCATAAAAAACGCAACCTCGTGTCCCAGTTTAACAGGCAATATCCCGACGCCAGGATCGAAGAATTGACACCCAGTGTGCGACACCTCTGCCTTGACCTTGCAGAACGTCTCCACCGGGAGAACAAAACAGTTTCACGAACCACGATCGAAGAACACCTGGCCATGAACGAGGCCTTCACCCATTTTGAGCCCCTTGGCCTTGAAGGACTCGCCATTCTTGTAAATGAATCCGTCAGGGCCTTTGCCGTTTTCAGCCCCTTGAACGAATCCACCTACGACATTCACTTTGAAAAATCTGACTATGATTTTAAAGGTATTTCCCAGGCTATCAATCAGGCAACGGCCGTACATCTAAGGGACAGATGCAGCCTGATCAACCGGGAGCAGGATTTGGGTATTCCAGGACTCAGGCAGGCAAAACGCTCCTATGAACCGCTAGGGCTTGTCAAGACCTTTGCCCTTAAGCTGAGGCAAGGTTAAAAATAGTCCAGCAGCCCGTCCTGGAAATTTTCATGGGCCTCAATTTCTGCCAGGATATCTTTACTGTCCATGTGATTGGTGATGGGACCGGCAGTGTGGTTGTTCATATGGTTAACCCTGGGCTTTTCAGCAATAAACTGGTCAAAGAACTGTTCGATCATTTCATCGTTCAGGGTTGTTTCTTCAGGTTCCATCTGCCGTTCGATGATCACCTTGTACTTTGAATTGAGGCAAACCTCCTGAAATGGATGGTGATAGGAGGTAGTCTGCCTGAGTCTTGTGTTAACGTAGCGCACAACAAGGTTTAAACCTGAAAAATCCAGGTGTTTCCAGATCTCGGCCGAGAACAAAAGCAGGTTTTTACCTTGCTGCACCTGCCAGTACCCGGGGTCACAACCCGCTGCTATGAGCCTTTGGTGCGTCCTGAGGATGGCATCGGTTGACCCCAGAAGAACCAGGGAACGGATATAACCCGTCCGGGTAACATCCTCATGCCTCTTTTTAACGATCATGGCGTTACGTCTGCGGCCGCCTGCTCCCTGGAACTGATGGCGATATATGAACGAGCAGTAATTCACGGGAAGGTCGATTCCATGGTCAAGGATATGGGCCATGATCTCAAGGGCGGCAAGCTCGGTTTCAAGCACGGCAACCCCCGGGCCGTGGACAAAGGTATAGTTCCTACGAATGAATTTTTCCCTGTTGTAACCCGTGCAGCGCAGCTGGTGAAGGTTGAGAAAATTAACCCCCATGGCGTCAAGATCCTGCACCACCTGCTTAAGGGTTTCAACGTCTTCAGGTACGGCCGGGATCTCCACGGTCACCCTTGGAATTACGCCAACGGCCATTTTCACCTTTTCAAGGTTGTAACCAACGGCGCCGATATCAAAACGAATCTCGTCAAGGCCCTGGTCTCTCAGGATCCTGAGCTTGTCTTCGGTGATGAGAATGCCGTTGGTGTACATCCAGATGTAAAGGGAAGTGATGCTGCGGCGGCGCAGGGTCTTTAAAAGGGGAACCACCCGGTCAAAGCTCAAGGTCGGCTCTCCGCCGCTGAAGCTGACGCCCTTGATGCCAAAGGCGTTCACGTAATCTGCATAGGATTCAGGCCTGTTAAATTCAAGATTGCCCGTACCTGGAACAGACCTGTTCTTTTGGGCCGACGGGCAATAAAAGCAGCTTGCATTGCAGAGATTATTGACAAACAGACAGGACCAGTCCCCTTGACCGCAGAGCTGACACCCCGGCGAAAGCTCGCCGGTATGGGGCTTTGTCCGTGAGAATTTCCACTTTGCCCTGCCGTCGCCTCTGAAAATAGAATCAAGCAGTCGATTCCGCCTTTCAAGGGCTGCCCGGGCCTGATCACTGGAAATCCAGGACATGGCGTCATAGGATTCCTGAAACTCCAGACGATTTTTTTCTTTGAACATGGATGGATCGAATTTCATAGTGCCCCTGTGAATTTAAGGTTCAGCCGGATAGAATATAGAACATGAAAACCTGAAACCATAGGAAAAACGGGACAAGTAATAAGTACTATCAGTTCCTCTAAAAAAATGCAATAAAAAAACCTTTAACCACGAAAGGCACGAAAAACACGAAAGAATAGGTCATTCTCCTGGCATCTTTTATTTTTCGTTTTACACTGATATGAGACTCTTCCATGATTTGAAGGGTCTCTTTCTCTTTCCTGTTTTTTCGTGCCTTTCGTGGTTAATAAGTGTAAATTACTTTTATGCTGATATGACGGGAGCCCACTTTTGTTAAAAATTCTCTCAATGGAATATATGATCAAAAAAAATCAAACTTTTACACTAACAGGAGCCCCAACGATGGGAATGTTGACGATGGACAAATTTGAATTTCTGCCCCTGAACCTTCCCGGCCGTGGAACCAGGGATGAAAGGGCAGGGGCCTCCATTCCCCATGCCCAAGTTGTCTGCATCGAAAATGCAGGGCATCTGTCTCCCATGGAAAGACCAGGAGCCGTAAACGAAGAGATTAAAAACCTCATCGGGCTGCCATGAAAAAAGCAGTCAAAAAAAAGGCGTTGGTGATCGGAGGCATTGCCCTGGCGGTTGTATGTTTTTATCTCTTTGACTTAAAAACCTATGTGTCCCTCAGGTTTTTCAAGGAGAGCCTTGACACCTTTCATGTCTATTACGCCAATCACCAGATGGCAACCATTGCCGCATACATGGGGGCCTACATTGCCATGGCCGCCCTGTCCCTGCCCGGGGCCACCATGCTCACCCTGCTCGGCGGCGCCCTGTTCGGAACCCTCCTGGGAACGGTTATGGTATCGTTTGCAAGCACAATTGGTGGAACCCTTGCATTTCTGGTTTCCCGGTTTCTGTTTAAAAATGCTGTACAGACGAGATTTAAGGAAAAATTTGACACCATCAACAGGGGTATGGAAAGGGAGGGCGGTTTCTACCTTTTCACCCTTCGCCTGGTGCCGATTTTTCCCTTTTTTATCATTAACCTTGCCATGGGGGTAACTTCCATATCCCTCCCCCTCTTTTACGGGGTAAGCCAGATCGCCATGCTGCCTGCTACTCTTGTCTATGTGAATGCCGGCACCCAGCTTGCCGGACTTGAATCCATCCAGGGAATCATGTCCATAAAGCTGATGGCAGCCTTTGCGCTTCTCGGCATTTTTCCCCTTGCTGCAAGAAAAGCCGCCTCCATGATCCGGGCAAAGAAACAGATGCGGCCCTTTCAACGGCCCAAGCGATTCATGTACAACCTTGTGGTGATCGGGGCCGGGTCCGCAGGGCTTGTGGCCTCGTATATTGCGGCTACGGTAAAGGCTAAGGTGGCCCTGATCGAGGCGGATAAAATGGGGGGAGACTGCCTGAATACCGGGTGCGTTCCCAGTAAGGCCCTTATCAGGAGTGCAAAGATCATAGCCCGGGCAGCAAGGGCTCAAGATTACGGATTGACAAGGGCAGACGTCTCGTTTGATTTTTCCAGGGTGATGGAACGGGTTCACGATACGATCAAAACCATTGAACCCCACGATTCAGTCGAACGATACACCCGACTTGGAGTCGAATGCCTGGCCGGAAGGGCCAGGATCGTATCCCCCTGGGAGGTTGAGGTCAACGGCACCATTCTCACCACAAGGAGCATCATCATTGCCACCGGGGCCCGGCCCATGGTGCCTGAGCTGCCGGGACTTTCAACCGTTGACTATCTCACGTCGGACACGGTATGGCAGCTCACAGCCCTTCCCGAACGTCTCCTGATTCTCGGGGGCGGACCCATCGGGTGCGAACTTGCCCAGGCATTTGCCAGGCTTGGCTCCACAGTTACCCTGGTTCAGAGGGGGGAAAAAATATTGAACAGGGAAGATCCCGAGGTATCAGATCTCATCGTGGAGACCTTTACCCGGGAAGGAATAAAGGTGCTGACCGGCCACTCGGCAAAGGAGGTCATACATACGAACCGGGGAACGGTCCTTGTGTGCGACCATCAAGGTGTGGACCGCAAGATTGCCTTTGACAGAATTCTCATCGCCCTGGGACGGGCTGCCAACACCCGGGGAATTGGGCTTGATGC
>Ga0265295_1002661_pt1 | contig 27563 bp, 21 predicted proteins | sample Munlansysbiofilm_FD_192503 | JGI IMG/M metagenome (GOLD analysis project Ga0265295, IMG submission 192503) | Leachate microbial communities from a municipal landfill in Southern Ontario, Canada - Methane capture system biofilm | ecosystem: Engineered > Solid waste > Landfill > Unclassified ... | reverse complement strand
CTCTGTTCCCAGAGGGTGACAGCCGGGTGCGACAAGGTACGGTAGGGGATTTCCAGGTAGTGCTGCCCCTCCGGTTCCAACACCCAGATACGGCTGATGTCGCGCGGGTCGCGCCGGATCAGGAAGGTGGGCAAGCGGTCGCGCCGCGCAATCCACGGTTTGAGTGCATCAGCATAGTAGTGAATGTGGTCGATGACGAACCCGGTGCGAGTCAGCGTGCGGCGGAGGACGGGCAAAAAGTCGACCAGGAATGCGGTGCGGTGGGTAACGACGGCCGGTGCGCCGACACGCGCCACGGCCTCGGCCCAGCGTGCGGCCGGCGGTTGGAGCAGACTGCCATGCACCGAGCCATGATAGGTGCCGACCGCCAACGCGAGCCAACGCTCCAGTTCGAGCAGCGTCAGGACAGCTTTGTGCTCGGAGTCGTATTCTCCGCGCTGGTTGGGATCGGAGAAGGTCGTTCCAGGCAGATCGTCGTGGATCATCTGCATCGCCGTGCCGATAATCCGTTCCACAATGCCGCCGTAGTGCGGCTGATTGGGTGGGCGATAGTCCAACTGGATGCCATGCTGCTCGCAGCCGCGGCGCAGGGCCTCGCTCTTAAACTCGGACGCATTGTCCAGATAAAGCAGCTTGGGCTTGCCGCTCATCGGCCAGTCCATTTCCACATTCAGCCCTTCCAGCCATGGACGTTTATCGCAAGCGATATGAACGAGACACAGGCCGACCGAGACGGCTGAGGGGGCTTCCAGCGTGACCACCATGCCGAGCACACAGCGGGTAAATACGTCAATGGCGATGGTCAGGTAGGGACGGCCAATCGGTTGGCGGTCGCGCTCGTCCACCACGATCAGGTCGATGACTGTGTGGTCGATTTGCACTTGCTCAAGCGGCTCGGTAAGTGCGGGCGGGGCACCACCGGCACCTTGCAGGTCGCGAGACGCACCTTGGCCTTCCCGGCTGCGGGCGATTTTCACTGGATCGACGCTCGCGATTCGCAGGGTCACAGTGTTGCGCGTCGGCACCCGCAACTTTTGTGCTTTGCATGCCCGTGCGACTTCGCGGTGGATCGACGCTAAGCTGCTTTTTTGCTTGGTCAGGAACCGCTTTTGCAGCAGCTCTCGAATGATACGTTCGACCGGTTCTGGCAGACGCCCTTTACCTTTGCCGCCACCGGATCGGCCTGGCGCCAGGTCCGTTAAAAGGCCAGTGCCTTGCCGAGCACGCCGGATCAGGATGTACACCTGCCGTCTGGACAGACCGAGCGATTGTGCTGCCTCATCGGCGGCCTGATGGCCAACCACAGCAAGCGCTGCCAGTGGTCCAATGATCTCCGACCTGCGTCGGGCTTGCTCCCAGTCCTCATCGGGCAGGGTGACCATCCCTCGCTCGGGTATTCGTGGTGTATCTGACGCCATGCCCCGACCTCACTCTTGTGCACAGAAGTATTAAGCATAGCCGAGAATGGTGTAGATGCATTCTGACACTTCGTTGTCAGGAGCTGCCTGCACTTCAGGCATCACTTCCAATAAGTTGGTGCAATCGTCTTCTGAAAATGACAGGTGACAACTACTTTTCGAGGAGTGCCAAAATCTCTACTTTTGGCAGCGGAATTTTTCTTTGAGAATAGGGGTTGTTGGAATGTACATCTGAGCCTCAAAATCTCATTTTTCACAATGCGAGATGATTTATTGGAAAGGGTGGCTATTGGGAAGGCAATGCGCCACGATGCATACACCGCGTGCCCTGTGCCTCGATAGCGCTCCCAATTAGACTTCTTGATTGGTAAGTGCTTTCGGGTCGGGGGGGCTTTTTTCGGTAGCAAAACCTGCAAGGGAGGATATTCTTGAAATATGGATTAAGGACAAATTCGCAAAAAAATCATTGACTGGTTTGATGGTATCAACTCATAGGAACCGACATGAAAGATCCTGTTTGCGGAATGAACGCCTCGGCGGAAAAATCCGCCGGCAAAACGATCTACAAAGGCAAAACCTATTATTTTTGCTCCGAAAAGTGCCTGAAAAAATTCAAAGCGGACCCTGAAGCCTACCTCGACAAGAAAAATGAAGAGAAGGCCTCCGCCAAAGATGATGGGCGCCTCTACACCTGTCCGATGCACCCCGAAGTGGAGCAGGTCGGACCGGGCGATTGCCCCAAATGCGGCATGGATCTCGAACCGAAAGAGGTCAGCGCCGACGAGGAAGAGAGCCCCGAGCTCAAAGCCATGACCCTTCGCTTCCGGGTCTGCCTGGTGCTGGCCCTGCCGGTCTTTGCCATCGCCATGTCAGAACACGTTCCCGGCTTGGCGTCGCAGGATCTCCTCTCGAAAAATCTTCAGGTCTGGATTCAGCTGTTTCTGGCCACGCCGGTGGTTTTGTGGGGCGGTTACCCCTTCTTCGTGCGCGGTTGGAAATCACTGGTCAACCGCAGCCTCAACATGTTCACCCTGATCGCCATCGGAACCGGCGTCGCCTACCTCTACAGTCTCGCCGCGACCTTTTTCCCCGCCCTCTTCCCCGCCTCCTTCCGCGATTCGGCAGGGAACGTCGCGATCTACTTCGAAGCGGCGGCGGTTATCATCACCCTGGTTCTCCTCGGCCAGATGCTCGAACTGCGCGCCCGCCAGCGTACCAGCGGAGCGATCAAGGCACTACTCGGACTGGCGCCGAAAACCGCCCGCATCGTTCGGGACGACGGCAATGAAGAGGATATTCCACTGGACGAGGTGGAGAAAGGCGATCGCCTGCGGGTGCGCCCCGGCGAAAAGGTGCCGGTGGACGGCGTCATCGAGACGGGGTCCAGCGCCATCGACGAATCGATGGTGACCGGCGAACCGCTGCCGGTGGAGAAAAAACATGGGGCCGACGTCACTGGCGGCACCCTGAACAAGAGCGGCACCTTCATCATGCGGGCCGAACGGGTCGGCCGCGACACCATGCTGGCGCAGATCGTCCGGATGGTCGGCGAAGCCCAGCGCAGCCGGGCGCCGATCCAGGGATTGGCCGACAAGGTGGCGGGCTGGTTCGTACCGGTGGTGGTCGGAGTGAGCCTGCTCACCTTCATCGTCTGGGCGCTGCTGGGGCCGGAGCCGCGTCTGGCCCACGCCCTGGTCAATGCGGTGGCGGTATTGATTATCGCCTGCCCCTGCGCCCTGGGGTTGGCCACCCCCATGTCGATCATGGTCGGCACCGGCAAAGGAGCAACCTCCGGCGTGTTGATCAAGAATGCCGAAGCGCTTGAGGCAATGGAAAAAATCGACACCCTGGTGGTCGACAAGACCGGCACCCTGACCGAAGGGAAACCGAAACTGACCGCAGTCGAACCGCTGGAGGATTTCAGCGAAGACGATCTGCTGCGGCTCGCTGCCGGTCTGGAACAGGGGAGCGAGCACCCCCTGGCCGAATCCATCGTCCAGGCGGCCAAAGAGAAAGGGCTGAAGCTCTCCTCCACCGACGAGTTCGACTCCAAAACCGGCAAGGGGGTGGTGGGAAAAATCGACGGCCGCAAGGTCGCGGTCGGCAATCTGAAGCTGTTCGAAGAGCTCTCTATCGAGGCGGGAGAACTGGCCGAGCGGGCCGAAGCCTTGCGCACGGAAGGGGCGACGGCCATGTTCGTGGCGATCGATGACCGCCCCGCCGGAGTTCTCGGCGTCTCCGACCCGGTAAAAGAATCGACTCCGGCGGCGATCAAGGAATTGCAGCGGATGGGATTGCGGGTGGTCATGCTCACCGGCGACAACCGGACTACCGCCCGCGCTGTTGCGGAGAAGCTGGGGATCGACGAGGTCGAAGCCGAGGTCTCGCCCGACCGCAAAAATGAGGTGGTAAAAGAGCTGAGTGCCGACGGACGTATTGTCGCCATGGCCGGGGACGGCATCAATGACGCCCCGGCGCTGGCCCAGGCCCGAGTCGGAATCGCCATGGGCTCGGGGACCGAGGTGGCCATGGAGAGCGCTGGCATCACTCTGGTCAAGGGTGATCTCACCGGCATCGTCAAGGCGGTCAGGTTGAGCCGCGCCACCATGCGCAACATCCGCCAGAACCTGTTCTTCGCCTTCATCTACAACGCTCTGGGAGTACCGATAGCAGCCGGCGTACTCTACCCGGCGTTCGGCTTGCTGCTCAGCCCGATGATCGCGGCGGCAGCCATGAGTTTCAGCTCGGTCTCGGTGGTGAGCAACGCCTTGCGCCTGCGGCACAGCCGGTTGTAGATTTCAGGTTCGGGTGCCATCGTTTATTTGTTTCCGAACTTTTCGATCAATTTTTCGAACTTCTTTTCGAATCCCTGAACCATCTTTTCCGGCGGGATTCCGGCATCCTGCCACAAAAGCGCCATCATCGCCTGGCCGTAACAGATATTGCAGCCGGAGCCGTGCTCGTCAAACCCCTTGGCCAGATCCCCCTCCTTGAGGAAACACCAGCGCAGGTCGGTATGCCCCATGACGTCGCAGAAGCAGTAGCATTTGAAATGCTTGAGCAGTTCTGGTTCTTTCACGGCAATCATGTACCCCGTCTCCACCGAATCGCTGGTGTAGACATAGTCGGGGAAATCGTACGCATCCCAGTCTTCATCGGGATATTTTTCATCGAGCAGATTCTGAGACTGTTCGGTCAGGTCGTCCATGCTCATGTTGAGAATCCGCTCGAAGTCCTGCTCCTGATCGGCGCTCGCGGGTTTTGGCAGACCGACGAACAGCAGCGCGGAAAGAGCGAAGACGGCGGTGAGGATAAGTCTTTTTTTCATGATGTCCTCCGGATCGGGTTAAAAGGGAAGAATCAAAGTCCAGTTCGGCCCGCGCAACCACTGGCCGATAACGATAAAGACGACCTGGCTGATCAGAACCGCGAAGAAGAGCAGGTTGAACCGCCGGCGGTCGCGGGCCAGCCACACCCCTCCGGGGCTGCGGCTGCGGTCGAGCAGGGGAACTAGCAGCAGAAAGAGTAGCAGCAACAGGGGAACAAGGACCCCGCCCAGCAACGCCGAATGACCGACCATCTCCTGAAAACCGACGAAATACCAGGGAGCTTTGGCCGGGTTGGGGGGATGGGCGGGATCGGCCCGCTCGTACAGGGGAGCATCGAAGCCCAACGCTAAAAACAAAAGGAGCGCCAGCGTCAACAGGGCCACCGTCCCTTCGGCGCGGTACAGCCAGGGGGAGGCGGGAATCTTGTCTTGTGTCTTTTCCGGCGGCGCTGCCAATCCTCCGTCCTTGCGAATGCGCCACAGGTGCAGGCCGGTGAAGGATACCAGCAGCAACGGGACGATTCCGGCATGAAACGCAAAAGAACGCAGCAGCGTTTCGGCGCCGATGTCCGAGCCTCCCAGCAGAAAGCGCCGCAGGTCCTCGCCGAACAATGGCACGTAGGCTGCGAGACTGGAACCGACCTTGATCGCCCAGTAGGAAACCTGGTCCCAGGGGAGCAGATAACCGGTGAAATTGGCGAACAGCACCAGCAACAGCAACACTATTCCGTAGATCCAGTTCAGACCGCGATTTTTGTAGGCGGCCATGCAAAAGACCCGCGCCAGGTGCAACACGACCAGGACGATCAGAGCGTTGGCGGCCACGAAATGGAGGTCGCGGACCAGATCGCCGTAATGCAACGTGGTGGTGATGTGCAAAATGCGTTCATAGGCCCGCTCCGTCTCCGGAACGTAATAAAGGAAGAGCGTCGCGCCGGTGACTAGCAGCACCCCGAGGCAGGTCAGGCAGGCGATGCCGATCCCCAGCGTCGCCGCAGGGTGCAGGGTGCGCCGGTTGATCTGCGGCGGGTGCAAATGATGAAAAAAGTTACGTCTGCCGGGCGCCATCGTCTAACTCCGCTTAGCCCAAAAAGGTTCGTTCAGGCGTTTGCCCGCCTGTATCCAGACCCGTCCGCTGCGGACGCTGACCGGCAACCAGTCGAGGTTGCGCGGCGCCGGACCCGACCAGACTTCCCCAAGGGAGCCGAACTCGCTGCCGTGACAGGGGCAGTAAAATCCCTGGTCGACGACGTTGACCAGGCAGCCGAGATGGGTGCATTCCAGACTTAAGGCCCCGATCTGCCGGTCACGGCAGATCAGCGCCACCCGCTGCTCGGGAAAAACGACCGTTCCGTCGGCGGGAAGCCCATCCAGAGCGCTCAGATCCGCCCAATGGCGCGACGAAAAACGGCCGGCCGCCAGCCAGACCTTGAACAGAATCCCTCCGAGAAGCGCCCCGGCCGCCGTCAATGCCGGCAGCACAACGACTTTGCGCAACCACTGTCGACGGTTCACGGACCACCTCCCGCCAGACGGCGCACCTTTTCCACCAGCGCCCAGCCGTCTTCGCCGCTCAGCGTATCGCGCCAGGGGGACATCGCCGTCCCCGGCACGCCTTCGAGAATCGCCCGCAGAATCCGCTCGTCGTCCAATGCGCCCAAATAAGCCCTGTTGGTGAGGTTGCGCGGGCGCGGCAGATGCTCCAGGGCCTCCGGCCCCTTCCCCGTCCCGGTACGACCGTGGCAACGGACGCAATGGACGGCGAACAGCGCATCCCCTCGCTCCTGCGGCAAAGGATCGGGTTTTTCCGGCAATGAAGCCAGGGCGGTTTTGTCGTCGCGACCGGTGCCGATGAAAACCTGAAAGATCAGGTCGAGCAGCTGATCGCGGGCGGTAGCGGACAGAATCTTTTCGTAAGGGGGCATGGAGGTGCCGGGGATCCCCTTGGCGAGACTGTCGCGCAGCCGGGCGTCGGATGCCCGGCGAAAGAAATCGGCATTTCCAGCAAACGCCCGGGGAAACTGGGCGAGGTTGGGCTGGATCAGTCCCTTGCCGTCGCCGTTGGCGGCGTGACAACGTTGACAGAGATGCATGTAGATCTCTTTGGGGCTCTGATGGTGCAGGGGTTCGACGGCCGTTTCTGCGAGAAAGGCGACCAGCGCCTCTTGCTCCTGCGGTGCCAGCGGGGACGGAGGCATGATCGCACCGGGGATATTGCGGGAGGGGTGCGTCAGGAAATCGCTCAGATAGTCGCGGCTGCGCATCAGGCCGATCCGGGTGAGATCGGGAGCGATGCGCCCGTCCTCGTCGCCGAACTGGTGACAGGCCAGGCAACCGCCCTTCCAAAGGAAGGACTCGCCCGCCCGCAACGTCTTTCCCGCCGGGAGCATGGCGACGTCCGGAAGGCCTGGGCGTCCGGACGCCACCCACATGGGCGAGGTGGCCAGCGGCTGCGCCACCCGGCTTTTGAGAAAATAGACGAGATTGCGTACCTGACTGCGGGAAAGGGGAAACCGTGGCATGATCGAGTTGGGCGGCTCGCGGTCGGGCTCACGGATCGCCTCTTCGAGCTGGTCGAGGCCGAGCTGCGAACCGGTGCTGCTCAGGTCGGGGCCGTAACCGAATCCGCCGGGGAGTCCGTTCAGATGGTGGCAGAGATCGCAGGCTTTAAGACGATAAAGTTGATAGCCGCTCCAGGCTTTTTCGGCACCGGGCAACGGCGCCACGTCGTGACAGACGTAACAGCGCCCCTGGACATCCTTGCCGGAAAGGACCTTGCGGGCGCCGAGGCCGGGCAAGCCGTGGGAAATGACGCGATCCATCGCCATCCCCTCGCCGAGATGGCAGCCGGTGCAGCCGAGTTGTTCCGGGGCGTGCGGAGAGATATCGGGATGAGGAGGGCTGGACCAGCCGCCTTCTTCCATCGTGGGTCTCCCCCCCTGAGTATGGCAGGTGGTGCAATGTTCGCGAACCGGTTGACCACCGAGATTGACCACGATGTCGGCGATAATGCCGTGGTGGTGAGGTCCCTCTCCCCAGCCAGCCCACAGTGCTGCCACCACCGCAGTCAAAACAAGGAGGCTTGAAACCGTCAGTGCCGGATTAATCCAGCTTGGTGGGTTGGACTCGGCAACAGCCGTTTTTTCGTCTGCAACTGGCTTCATGTAAATTGAAAATAGCATAAATCATACCGACTAGAGGCGTTCCCATGCGATCGTCTGTTTCAAAAAATAACGGACTGACTCACAAAGGGGTCTTGGGATTAAAAATGTTCGTTTTTAAAATATCATTTTATTCTCAGTTGACTACATATTGCTCATGCCAAAGTAGGCCCTGGCTCCGCTTTCACACGGAGTTGACTTCTTAAGATGTAGAATATTCATCAACGAAAAGTGAAATATTCTTCAAAAATCAATGCAATTCATTGTCAAGAAACGAATGGATTGGTTCAAGCAGCTGAAACTAATAGAATATTTTAAATTGGCACGGGTCCTGCTAGTCTGAAGGGTAATAATTCACACTTTTCAAAGGAGATTTCGACCATGAAAAAACTAGCCATGATTATTTTGCTCTCGGGGATTCTCTCCGGCAATGCTGTTGCTGCAAATAGTAATCAGAAATCTACTCAAGACGACTGCTCCTGTGGAAACTGCCCAACGTCAACTACGCAAGGAAGTGTCTTTCAGCCGCTCTTTCCTGAATATGAACTCAAGGCTCCACTTGGAGGCTAATCCATAGAACATATTATGAATATCTTCTTTTAGATCCCTTTGTCTACAGGATAATTAAAGCTAACTAGACATCCCCCACGACTCACCTTATAGAGCACGAAACGCCCACGATATCCATGTCGGGGGCGTTTCTATTAATGCACGTATAATAAAACAACCAGCAGGAATCTCCAGGGCATCCCTGGGCCGAAAGTGAGTTGTTACGATGAGTGGATGTTGCGATTCGGGTTGTTCACTAGACGGACTGCGAGAGCGGCAAAAAGGAACACTGCAAATTGTTCTCGGCATCAACGCCGTGATGTTTCTGGTCATCGTTGCCGCTGCGCTCTATGGCCGATCAACCGCGCTGCTTGCGGATAGCCTCGACAACCTCGGGGATGCATTGACCTATGGCCTCAGCCTTTACGCCGTTACGCGAAGTGCTGCGGTCAAGGCCAGAGTTGCCTTATTCAAGGGCGGGCTGATCTTCCTTGCCGCCCTCGCGGTACTGGTTCAAATCATTTTCAGGTTCTTTGTGCCGAGTCTGCCACTCTTCGAGGTCATGGGTACGTTCAGCCTCATAGGACTCACCGCAAACTCTCTCTGTCTATTCCTTCTGTGGCGTCATCGCCAGGATGATGTGAACATGACTTCGGTATGGGAGTGTTCACGGAATGACATCGTCGCAAATCTTTCCGTGTTCGTTGCGGCTGGTGCCGTCTGGCTCACCGGTTCGGGTTGGCCCGATATGTTGATTGCAGTCGGATTGGTTCTGTTCTTGATGCGATCAGCGCAACGCGTTCTCGCGTCGGCATGGTCAGAACTTCGGGCAACTATTTGATTCGCACTACTAAGGCAAGCCCTCAACGGAGAATTGTAAACCACTGGTTTTAAGTCAAAAAAGCCCTCGATTTGGCCATCGAGGGCTTTTCTCATAATGCGCTATTTTTAAAACGGCCTGGACGATGCGGTTGCTCGGCGGCTGATAAGGGAGGGGTTGTAAGAAAGTGCAAATAGCAGCTTTGCCACGGCAATTGAAATTGGGTGGTACAATTTTTGGGCCATTTTCAACGAGCAGCTAAAACAATAATGCAAGAACGTCCCCGAATCCCGCAAAAATCCAATAGACATCTCTGTCCAGATTGCCTCATTGGTGTTACCTGTCCCCCCCCAAAAAAATCTACAGATTGACTTCGCGGTGTGACGCAGGGTAAAAATGATAAGTTTTCGTTTTTAAAATGTAATCGTACTTGTAATTTCTGGAGAATAGTCTTGTCTAGCGGCAAAATAATGCGACAACTGATCAAGGCAGGCGCGGCCGGTGATTTGGTTGCGTTTCGTCAAGTCTCCGCCGAAGTTATTCGTGAGGAACGGCTCAAACAGCACCACCTGCTTGCCAACGACCTTGAACAAATCCTCTACGGCCATGCCAAGCCCCACGCGACCAGCAGTATGTCGCACCTGATGCCGGCCGTCCCGACCGACAAGGAGCGCGGGCTACCGCTTCTTGACATCCGCCAGCCACAACGCACCCTCGAGGAGATGGTTCTGCCGCGATTAACCCAGGCCTCCATCGAGGAACTGCTGGAGGAACACCGCCGTCAGGATGTGCTACGCAGCTACGGCATGCGGGCGTCCGACAAGATCCTCTTCTTCGGTCCCCCAGGCTGCGGAAAAACCTTGGCGGCAGAGGTCATCGCCTGCGAACTCGACCTGCCGCTTGCCATCGTCCGGCTTGATGCGTTGGTCTCCTCCTATCTGGGAGAGACAGCCGCTAACCTACGCAAGGTCTTCGACTTCATTGCCCAATATCCGCTGGTGGCACTCTTCGATGAGTTCGACGCTCTGGGGAAAGAGCGCGCCGATAATTCTGAGCACGGTGAACTGCGCCGGGTGGTCAATGCGGTCTTGCAGATGATGGATGCCTATCAGGGGAAAAGTCTGATCATTGCTGCCACCAATCATGAGCAGATTCTCGACAGCGCCGTATGGCGCCGCTTTGACGACACCCTTGAATTTCCCTTACCCACCCCCGAGCTTTTGCCACAGGTGCTGAAATTGAAGTTGCGCGGCGTGCGCCGCCAATTCGAGAACGATGACACTGAAGCAACCACTCTCTTCACCGGCATGAGCCCTGCCGATATAGAGCGGGTGGCCCGCCGCGCCATCAAACGCATGATTCTGCGCAATCAAGAATTTCTGACTCTGAAGGACCTGACCCTTGCCAAAGAACGGGAGTTGCGTCCGACTGTGTAATGCAATGGAGGGGACATGGCAACCGACCAAGCGTACGAACATCTTCGTATCGAGAAGGAACCGCTGGTCAATGATCGGCGTACCAAGGGCGGAGGTTTTGGCGGTGGTATTACGAGGGACGATCCCTTTGCCCATGGTCAGCGCCTCGGCTCGGCCTTAACCGCAGCGGCAGAAAAAGCCCGGCAGCAGCCCGGCGCCGAAGACGGGTGTTTCATCCTCAAGCTGAACTACGATGGCAACCTTGACCTCAATAAGCTGCGCAAACATGGTATTGAGTTTCTCAGCCAGGAAGAGAAGACGGTTTGCGTCGTCTTTGCAGACGAGCTGGGATTGGCACAATTTGCCGACCATCTGGCCCGACTGGGAGTCCCGGAAGGGGAAGAGGTAAGTTACCGGCAAATACTGCTCGCTTTGAGCGGCGTCGACAACTGGGGCCGTGCGGACCGGGAAAGCTGGGCGATACAGAAATTCGGCTTGCCGGTGACCGAACTTTTTCGCCTCGATATCGAACTGTGGCCGTTCTGGTTGGAACATTCGCCGGAACGCTTGCAGATCATCCACCGATTTGAGGCATGGCTGGCTGCCCAAAGGATACGAAAAATCGACCGAGTCAGCCGTAACAGCCTACTGCTCTACCGCCTCGAAGTTAACCCCGCACAAGCCGACCTGTTGTTGGAACACCGCGATGTGCGCTTGGTCGATCTGCTGCCGCGCACCGGCATCTCCTACCAGCAGATGAATGTACTGCTGGAGCACCTTCCCACAAACATCCCAGCACCTTCCGCCGACGCCCCACGAATTTGCATTCTCGATAGCGGCATCAACAGCAACCATCCCTTATTGCGATCGGCCACAGCCGAGGTCGAAAGCTTCATCGACGGCGAAGAGCCCGATGATGACGTTGGCCACGGTACGGCGGTTGCCGGGATCGCTCTTTATGGCGACCTGGAGCAATGTCTGACCGCCAACTTCTGGAAGCCGGAGGTCTGGCTGTACAGCGGCAAGATCATGAGTAAAGCGCCAGGTCTTGATGAGGCGGTCTTCGATCCCCACACCATTGAACAGGGGATTGAACGGGCTGTAGAGTATTTTGCCGGGGACCATGGCTGCCGGATCTTCAACCTCTCCATTGGCAACGAGAACGCCCCGTACGATGGTCGTCATATCCGAGGCATTGCATATACCCTCGACCGTTTAGCCCGCGACTACAACATCCTCTTTGTCGTTTCGACCGGAAATTTTCGCGGTACCGAAACCGTGCCCAAAACCGACTGGCGGACCGATTATCCCGAATATCTGTTGGCCGAAGAATCAAGCCTCATCGATCCGGCGCCAGCCTTGAACGTACTGACCGTCGGGGCGCTGGCCAACCACACGGCAACCGCCAACGAACAACGCTACGGCCAACAGGAGATCACCTCGCTGAGTCCTGCGGGGGAAGACCAGCCCGCGCCTTTCACCCGGCATGGCTCATTGCAAAAGGGGACGATCAAACCCGACCTGGTTGCCCACGGCGGCAATCTGGCCATGTCTGTCCAGAGCTACTATAGTCAACCCCGGCCAAGCCATCAGCGCCTCGGCGTACTGACACTAAATCACAACTTTATGGGGGCAACGCTCCTCAAGGACATTTCGGGAACGAGCTTTTCCGCCCCCTTCATCACCCATTTGGCTGGACGCCTGCTCGGCTTCTATCCGAATGCTTCGGCTAATCTGCTCCGGGCGCTGCTGGTCAATCACGCCGATCTTCCAGCGGCCTGTCGTGTGGTCTTTCCTGAGGGGCTAGATAAACATCTGCGCCAGGTTGCGGGGTATGGCAAGGTCAATGCTGACACCCTCTTTCGATCAACAGAGGCGCAGGTGGTCTTGCTGGCTGAAGACGCCATCGCCAACGACACCCACCAATTCTACGAATTACCCTTGCCCGATCAGTTCTTGCGCAGAAATCACGCCATTCGTCAGCTTAGAATCACTCTCGCTTATTGTCCCCCGGTCCGCACGACGCGCCTTGAGTATGTGGCCACTAAAATAAGTTATCGACTGGTCCAGGGGGCATCACTTGAAGAGGTGCAACGGCATTTCAACCATGCCCTGAAGAAAGATGTAGAAACGATTTCAGACAGCCGCCCACCCGCTCGTGAAATCTCGGCACAGGATCGGGAAAAGGGGACGGTGCAATCGTCCATCTGGACGTTTAAACAACTTAAACCAGCGGAAAAGTGGTTCATTGTCATTACGCGGCAGGATAAGGACTGGGGCAGTTCGTTGTGCCATGAACTTGAAAATTACGCGCTGGTCGCGACAGTCAGCGACCGTGATAATCAGGAAGCTTTGCTTTACACACAGATACAGACGCGCCTCCGCGAACAGGCTCGGGAGAGAATACGCCTTGGTTCTTGATCGAACACAAAAGCACATTGGGGACATCCCATATAGCCCCCAGATCCTATACTGAAGATTTCCCTTCCAATAAAAAAGAGGGAAGTTCAGGGGATATCCGACAACTCACCACTACCGAAACACCAAACCCCGCTCAGGTCGCCTGGCGGGGTTTTTGCTGTAATGCAGAGAATTTGAGAGTGGGGCTGGCAGAGACCTTCACCACACTTGATCTCAATCTGAGATAATTTTCCGGACGACCAAAAATCTTGACCGGTTGTTGCTACAAGTCTACATTTATTCTGTTTTATTTTTATGAGTTTGGAGGGGCAGTTGGTTGCAAAGCACGGAATCCAAATCTGAGAAGCAAGTGAACCGCAGTTGCAGGAATGCCGAGGCCGCGGTTTTTTTGATTCTGGGATTTATGACATTGTAATTCCGACGAATCAGAGTTTTTGCGGCGGCACACGCATACGGATCGCTTTCGGAAAAGAACAACCGTTTAGACTGTCCGGACAAATGACATGTTCTTCCGCGGTCTCCATCGCACTGATACAGGCTTAGTTCTTATCGCAAACCAGCCTCCTCGCATTGCTGATCGAGGCATGTAGTCGGGCCACGATACTCCCAAAAAAAAATAGCGGGGCGAAGCAAATGGCAACCCTAACACAGGTATATGAGGCCCCATCGGCGGATGCGCTGCACGTTGTCTTCGTGCACGGGCTAGGCGGAGATGCGCGGTCCACATGGATGCACAACCGCAATGACCATACGACGCTCTGGCCAAGTTGGATCGGGGAGGATGTTGGGTGCAATGTCTGGGTTGCAGGATACGGCGCGGCGCTTTCAGGTTGGACTGATGCAGCCATGCACCTTGTCGATCTCGGTGAAACGCTGTTTGCAGCCTTACAGGTTGAACAGGGTCTGCGAGGCCGTAGGATTGTTTTGGTGGGACATAGTCTCGGTGGGCTTGCCATCAAGTCTGGTATGACGCAAGCACAGGCACTCGGCGACCCGCAACGGCTGACACTGTTGAAACGAATTTCCGGTGTCGTCTTTGTCGGTACGCCTCACCAGGGCTCGAGTCTTGCGACGTTCGCGGACATGCTGCGTCTTCTACTAAGAACGAACCCTCAAGTCACGAATATGGCCAGCAATGACGCCTGGCTGAAGCTGCTGAATGACCAGTTCCGAGCCCTGCATGGGCAGCGCAGCTTTGGTGTGCGAGTTTTCTTTGAATCAAGAGGGGTCGATGTTGGATGCCGAATTTTTGGTTTTGCGGTTGGCAGACGGCAATTGATCGTCGGTAGGAACAGCGCTGATCCAGGGATTGCTGGAGTTGTGCCTACCGCGATTGAGGGCGACCACTTTGAGATTTCTAAGCCCAAGTCTCGCCAAGTACTTATCCACAAAGCGCTGATCGAGTTTCTCAATGGTATGGGGGACGGATCTGCTGGCCATCCCCCTACTGATAGGGGCCGCCCGGCACCTTGGTCGAGCACAACCGACCTCTCAACAACTCTGCGGAATGCTTCGGCGCCTCTACTGAGTTGGCCTAGTACGCTGGCTGATGGCACATGGCTTCAGCGTCCGGAACTAGACGCGCTGACCGAGAGTCTTGCAGCCGAGCCATCGAGAACCCATTTCTTGCTAGGCGCCCCGGGCTGCGGGAAGTCTTCCCTGTTAGTACAGCTTGCTCGGGAAAGACAGTCGGCCGGCTGGTGTGTCCTTGCCATTAAAGCTGACCGGCTACCGCCAGATGTATTGGATCGGGAAGCACTTGCAAGACATCTGAATCTCGGCTCCGACCCCAGCACGGTTTTGCGAGAACTCGCCAAGAGCATGCCCGTGCTTGTGCTCATTGACCAGGTGGATGCCCTAGCTGACTTGGTCGTCCAGCACTCAGCACGGTTACGGGTCTTGCTCGATCTAGTTCAAGACCTCTCTGACGTAGAAGGCGTTCACACCGTAATCTCGTGCCGCACTTTTGAGCAAAAGCACGATCCTGCGCTTCGAAATCTGGACGCAACTGTCATCAGGTTGGAACTGCCAGAGTGGTCAACAGTGTTGCCGGTCCTGACGGCAAAGGGCCTTCAAGCCGAGGGATGGAACCAGGATATCCAGCAGGTTCTGCGGTCTCCACACGCCTTGGATATCTTCCTCTCACTCCTTGGTGATGTCACTGAGCCAGCGGTCTTGAGGAGTTTCCAAGGGTTGCTAGAAAAGCAATGGGAAACCCAAGTGTTGAGCGACACCAGCGGTAGGCGACGCGCCACGCTACGCCATCTGGCCAAGTTGATGGCAGACCGTGAAGTTCTGGGTCTTCCCCTAGCCCAAGTTGAAGAACACTACTCAGAAATTCAAACACTGGCTGCTGCTGGATTGCTTCGCGTGGACCATGGACCAGGACGAGTGGAGTTCCGGCATCAAACTCTCTACGAGTTCGTGCGCGCGCGCAGCTTCCTGGAGGAGAGCGGGAGTCTTACTGAAACGGTACGAGCACAGCAAGGCAGCCTACGTATTCGACCCCAGTTGTGGCATGCGCTCGGATACTTTCGAGGAGCAAGCCCCGAAGAGTATGGCACCGAGATTAATAGGCTCTGGGTTGCCGAACTTCGCCCACATCTGAAGATGTTATTGATCGAGTTCCTGGGAATGCAAGCCGCACCGACCCCGGCAGAGCGACGGCTCGTGGAACAAGCGATGACGGATCAATGGTTCCTGCCCCGATTCATTGGAGCCGCCGTTGGAAGCCCGGGATGGTTTGCCGCTTTGTCGCCGACCCATCTGCCGAGACTGATGTCATTGCCAGAGGAACAGGCCCAAACGCTGCTGCCAATGCTTCGGCAGGCATTGCATTTCAGCGCAGATACGGTTGTCGATCTTGTGCGTCGGCATTGGTTACCCAGCACGGGTCGAGATTTATTGAGCTGGCAGGCGCTGGGTACCGGAGATGTTGCGCCGCAGGTCGGCCATTGGCTAGACAGCCTCGTCTTGATTGCCGGGAGAAGTCAGATTGCCGAGTGGGCCATAGGGCATCTGGCTGGTGTGGTGAGCGCTGCTCTACCTGAGGAAGCTCCGAGGTTGATCGCGGCATGGCTCAAGCGCCAGCTTGACTCCGTTACCGTGCCCTTAGCCATTTCTTCCACAGAAGATGAGGCGGCTGTTGCCAGCGTGTCCGAGAGTGTTCACTCGATTCTCATGGCGCGTCAGTTTCATGACATGGAAGCAATAGCAGAGGCCTCCCCTAGGGCCTTTGTAGGTACGGTATGGCCGCTCCTTCTGGAAGGGGTGCAGCTATGCGCATCTGAGGCTCCGAGTGTTGTGATCGGCTACCGCCAAAACCGTGGACTGCTGTTTCAAGACTTGGACGAGGAAGAGGCTCGGTACGAACGCCCCTTATTGCGATCAGTTCAGCTGGGTATTCAGGGCTGGTCGGATTCTGATCCGGAAAGCTTTCTAGATTTTGTGACCGAAAATGCGCAGTCCGAACTGCTTCTAGTGCACAGATTCCTGGCCATAGGGCTCGTGCGCTCTGTTGGGCATTCACCGCACCGAGTATTCGAATACTTAATTGGCGATCCTCGGCGGCTGGCTCTCGGACCATACACCGATGTGCACAAGGAGAGCATCGCGCTGATCAAGGTCGTCTGCCCGCTGCTAGACGATCCTACCTATGCTCGCATGGAGACGATGCTCCGCGATTGGCGTCACTACAACGAAACTGCACAGCAGGATGATGCGGGTACTCGCCTCCGGCGACTCCAGGGGGCCCGCCAACATCGACTGCGACTGCTCCGAGCGTTGCCAGCCGGTCGGCGTAGCCCGGCGCTTCAAAGGCTCATTGAGGAAGAGGAGCGCGCGTTTCCGGGCTTGGCAGACGAGGACATGCACTTCTCCGGATTACAATGTATCGGAAGTCCGGTAAGTGCTAAGCAGATGAATCAAGCAGCTGATGCCGACATCCTTAACCTATTCAACGAACTATCGGATGATGCGGCTTGGGATCACCCACGACATCACATGAAAGGTGGAGCGATACAAGCTGGGCGCGAACTGGCAGCGCTGGCCAAGAGCAATCTAGCCAAGGTTCTCCGAATCATTCGGGCGCTTGATCCTGGGCGCAATGAGATTCCGGTTTCCTGTGCTTTAGGCGAGTTAATTCCCGCCGGCTTTACAGAACAGGAGCTCTATTCGTTAGTCGCCGAACTGGAAGACAAGGGTTTTGTGGGCGCTGGCTTTCGCCGTGACGCGGCTTACGCAATCGCGAAGGCTGCCAACAAGGAAGCCCCTGTCCCGGTTGATCTGGTGGATCGGATGGAGCGTTGGCTCGTTCCTAGTTCGGATGACGATTCCAGCGATGTTGAGACTGCTGCAGAGGATGATTCCTCGCCGATGTTGTGGGGGCATGGGGCGATGGTTGCGCTTCCAAACGGGAACTACCCTACGTTGAGCGCTCTAACGTCCGCGTGTCTTAACGCGGAGCCTCCTCGACTTGATCGCTGGCTTTCCATTCTTGAGCGACATATTGCGCGCATCGAATCGTCTCGCGTGTGGGAGGCGATGACTCAGTGCGAGTTGCTGTGCCTGCGGATGACGGACCGCTCAAGAGCGGAGGCTTTTGTTGACCAGTTAGTGGCGAGTGTGCCATCCATCGTCAGTGGACGAGGATGGGCTCATTTCATCGCGCGCGCGTTTCATTGGGCTTCGGCTACTGCGGCGCGACGATGGCTGATGTCCATTCTCGATAGGGGCGGAGAGGGACTCCAGGGGGCGGGGGAACTGGCCGTCTTGCGACATGCGCTTTTCCCTGCGGAAGACTGGTCTCGTGAGCTGGTTGAGGAGCTCGGCAGCGATACCGTCTCCGCAGCGGCCTTGGGCGTGGCGCACGGCGTTGCCAATTTGTGGAACGAGCCAATGACGAGACCTGTAGTCCACCCCGTTCTGCTTCAGCTCCTGCGTAGCAGCGATGATCGCGTTCTAACTGCATTGTCCACGATCTTCCTGAATGATGGATTCGTTGCCGATGTCGAAACGAAAGAGCTCCTTGATGCCCTTGTAGCGTTCCCTGATGTGCTGAAGAACGGTCGAGCTGAGCGCTTACCTGAAATGCTCGTCAAGCTGGTGGCGTCAGAGCCGGAGCGTGTCTGCCAAGTGGTCCACGCGCTGCTGAACGTGGCGGGCGATCAAATGGGGAATATCGCGACATCTTGGTACTTAAGCACGGAGTGGTTGCTGGATATTGCGCTACAGCTTCAAGACATGGGGGCGGCTGAGCGCACAGACGGATCGGTGCTCTTTGAACGCATGTTGGAGTTTAACATGCCACAGGCTAGGGAAATGACGCTGGACTTGGACAAGCGTACGCCGGTGGTCAATAGTCCCCGTGCGCCTCGTCGGCGGAGATTGCAGTCCAAGGCGCGCAAATCTACGCGACCACGCTGAGTTGCGACGTAAGCGTAGTCCATGATGAGGCGATCTCACCCAAGTGTCGAGAATGTTTCGCAATCAACCATCTGATGCTACAAAGCAGACGAATAGGTCGGTGATGCCGATGACTGCAAAGACTTGAAATCACTCGACATAATTGGTCTGGGGTGCCGCCCACAAATCGCTGCAGCCGATCGGCCAACTGCTGCACTTTAACGTTAGCTGCAAAAACATATAAGAAAGCAAACTTATGGCTCTCAAGGATGATTTGCTAAAGCTGAAACAAGAAATTAATTCCGTTGGGATGAATGTTGCACTTAAAGATTTGAGCAATGATTTTGTTGATAAAATTGAATCGGAAAAAGACCAGGACAATCAATTTTGTGCAATTTATTCAGAACTGAAACCATTAATTCAAAAAGCACTCGAAAACTTTGAAGATTACGAATCAATAATTGAAATCAAGAATAAGTACTACGAGGCATTCATATATTCCAAACTTAAATCTTTATTGCAAATAAAAAAAATAAATGAATCAAAAACAGAAAAAAAACCAGACTTTTCCGTTACGTTCAGAGGAAGAGAGTATTTCGTCGAGCTAAAATCTCTCAACATGCTTGATGGTAAATTAAAACATAGAACAATAATGGAAAATTCTTTTAATGGAAAAATAGAATTAGAGAATCAAATTTCTTCTGGGAAAAGAGTTGCTTCGAATATCGTCCTGATTCAGCCCTACCATGTCCCTGGAAAAGAATACGACCCTTCTTCTCCAAGAATGGTCATTCATTTTTTAATTGATAAAATCTGCCAAAACATAAAAAAAGATCAGTTTTCTCAGGGTGAAACAATCCTTTTGGTAGATCTATCTGGCCAGCTACCCCTACTAAATTCACCAGAAAATTCGATTTATAAAACTTACAAAGATTATGAGTTGAAAAATGAGATTAGTGGTGAATTGTGGCATGTTGCTTTAGGTAAAATAGGCGATAATCTTCACAGACCCATAAAATTTGAAGGCCAATCAAGCGAGGATGGCAGACTTATAAAAAACGGTGTTCTCGTTGAATTTCCATTCATAAAAGGAATCATTTTTCATATCAATAACAGCTTATATTCAATTGTTGAGCTTAAAGAAAAAAACTCAGACCTCGTTGATCTCTTAGAGTATGCTTCTGAAAAATGCAATGTAGTAGTATGCAAAAGTAGCTAACAAGATGGGACCTTCCCCGCTAAAATAGACATGTTTACCTAACCAGATGGTGTCTCAAAAAACACTATTTCCAAAACACCATAAGGCCCAACCGGATTTTCTGAGTTGGGCCTTTCCGGAAAGTTGTTCTGTATTTCAATCCCCCTTTGCCTAAGGAATTTTAGGCCATCCGCGGTGAAAAACCAATTGAACAAGGTGGATGTTGGGAATGTGCCCGGGCGGGGACGATCTCGGAGCATCCCGAGTGGCAGAACGGGGCTTGGCGCTACAAGATTCACTCGAACAAAATCGTCGTGGTGGTGGAAATCTGGAGTGAAAGCAGGATTTTTATCGTGACGGCCTGGAGGTTAAAATGACGTGCCCTGATTGCCGGCAAGCAGAACTGGTTGAGAACCGCGAGAATATCCGTTACACGGAATCCGGTCTTCACTATGTGACCCTGTGCAACATCCTGGTGGAGCGTTGCCCGGCGTGCGGCAACACGCTGGTCAATATCCCCAAAATGGAACAACTGCATCGGTTGCTGGCGAACATTGTCATCAAGAAGTCCGGTCGCCTGGAGCCTTTCGAGATTACCTTTCTGCGTAAATCCCTGGGCTGGTCAAAGGCGGACTTCGCCCGGAACATGCACGTTCGCCCCAGCCAGGTAAGGCATTGGGAATCCGAGTACAAGCCTTCGCCGATGGGCGAAGCCAATGAGCTCCTGCTTCGCAGCCTGGTGGCCCACAACCGCCGGATTGACAACTACTTTGACGAGATGGCGAACCTCTCGCTTTCCCCGCAACCCCATGCGCAACGGCGGGTGGCGATCAGTCGCAACCATAAAGGCTGGGTTGCCGACGAGGCCGCTTGACAGCATCTTTAGGGGAGCCGGGTCGGATAGCGGCTGTAATGGGTGCCCCTAAAGGGGTCCTTCCTTCGGGGCTTCCTGGAGCGGATACGGTGTACCCATTTATGTAACAAGGTCGCGAGCTCTTCACAGGGCGGGGTCAAAAAGAGGCTGAATAGCCAGCCGATGATAAGGCCCTGCGCAAAACTGAAATCTTCATCCAGGAGGCCGACAAGCCAGGCAACGAGCAATGTCGTGGCGGACGTCAACAGAATTGACGTCGCCGCCACCGGGAAACGTGAAATTGTCGGCATGACCTGAACGCTCCTCGATTACGGCGTGTTTTCTATCTCCAGCAGTATCCATTCCGCCCAGGGGGTTTGGTTGCACTCCCGGCACAAAACCTCCTGCATCAACCGCCCCTGATCCTCTGCCAGTTCCTCAAATAGCCGCTTGTGCAGCGCACACGTCCGGCACTCCTTGACCTTCTGCAATAGATTCCCCTCTCTGCCATATAATAATGGAAACTTAGCGGAGGGCGGATAGCCTGTCAACCCTCCCCTCGGCGGGGTCCGTCTATCGCTCAATCCGGTTTTTCTATCCGGCGCGGCCGTTATTTTTGCTTGTCGGCCTTTTCGTGTTCCGCTTTCTTCCCGGCCAGCAGTTTTTCCGCCTCTATCCTTCCCTCCCGCTCTTCCTCCTGGGCGATTTTGATTCCGCTCAGTTCTTTGCCTGAGTTCTTCGATTCTCTCCTTGGCTTCCGGGGTCTCCCGCTGGGCCTCGATGACGGCCAGGAGTTTTTCCAGGTCAGCATAGATCATGGCCAGATTCCGGCGGTCCTTGTAGGTCAGCCAGGATATGCTTCTTGACTTGGGCCAGACAGGAAGCTCCCGACGGTGCCGGGAGCTTCCTTGTTAATGGCCGGAATTAGGCTTTTTTGCGTTCAAGGCACGGATGATAGGCCGGGAGGGCGCGCCCGCATTCGGGGCATTTCGCGAGAACCTTCCACTGAATGATCGTCATTTCTACCGTGCCGGAGCACTCCCGGCAGGTTCCGGCCACGATCTGGCTTCCCTCCACGTAGTCCTGATTGTCCAGGTCGATGGCAAAGCCACGAGTGGACATTTTTTCAAGAAATCCGGCGCCGATTGCTTCCCGCCGGCACTCCCGACAGGACCGGCCCCCGTTTTTCCATGCGTTCCACGTCCGATTGACGCGGTGTCCGCTCGGGCAGACCATCGGAAGCGTCTGGTGAGCATTGCGGTACTCGACGTTCTCTTCGCTTGCCAGCGACCAGCCCTCTTTTCCCAGTTCCTGACGAATATGCTCCAGGTCGTGGCGGCTGCTCCCGGCGCAAACCGCGCACCAGTGACCTTTGAGGATCAGGTTGGGGATCCGTAAGGTCGTATGCCCATTTTCACAGGTGACTTGCAGGGGGCGGGAGACGCCGAGGTAGTCGGCGGGGTCGAAGGTCCCGCCATTTTGCGCGACAATCTCCACAAACATCTGATACGTCTCGTCCTGGCTCCGGTCGTAGATTTTCCGAGGATCAATCTCTACCGTCATCGGGTCGTGGGGCGGCACAAATCCGTGGACTGCCAGCTGCTCCGCGATGTAGCCCCGGGTTTCCAAAGCCCCAACATCGGTCACCGAGTGCGGAATAACGAGCAGGGTGATGCCCGCCTCGCGGCAGAGCTCTTGCTTTTTATGGTCGCGCTCTTGCTGTTTCTGAAAATCCTGCTCCGAAGCGTGAAACATGGGCGACCGCTGATGATGCTGAACGCCGTTCGCCTCGAAAGCCAGATTGAGTTCCGAGCTAAATCCATCCAGCTCCAATCCCTGCAAAAACGCCGGATGCTGCCGGGGGAAAGGCACATCAAAAGCGGCCTCCAAAATAGCCCGCACCAGATTTTCACTCCGGCTGGTGTTGCAGGTCGGGCACCAGGTTCCCTGGCCATCGACGCTGCCGAGAGTCGCCTCCCAGGTGTGCCCCATGGCGCATTCCCACCGGAGGGGGTCGGTCGTGGAGATCAGAGGCTCCGTGGTCAGGCACTTTCCGCCGCGTTCAGCAGCGATTTGTTGAGCCTTTGCGAGGTTCTGGTTGACCGTCAAAACGGTCTTCCGGGCTTTTTCCAGCCGGCATTGGGCGCAGCTCTCCGGGCGCCGGATCACGTCGTGGGCCGTCTTGGTCGCCTCCCGTCCGCAACCCGGGCAGTTCATCCAGACCAGCGACTCTTTGCTCGTAACCTCGCCGCCGAGGTAGAGGCCACCGTTGGCGGCGATCACGTCCTTGATCCGCTCGGTGGTGTAGCTTTGCCGGGGGCTGCACTTCCGGCAGAGAACCTTGCGACGGATCAGGTTCCCGGCGCGAACCGAGTGCTCTTCCGCCCGACAGCTATGGCAGCGGATGGACAGGAGGGCCTGATCGGTGGCGGCGGCCGGAACGTAGGCCAGCAGCTCCAGACCGGCCTGTTGCAGAAATTGCGACCATTCGGCTTCGTTTTGCGGGATTCTCATGCATGACTCCTTTCGGTTGAGGAAAGTGGAACAAAGTTGCTTGACGTAATTCCACGCTAGCATTGACCGAAAAGAAATCAATAGATAAAATTGCACAAAAAAGAACTTTTTTTTGCTATAAGAAATCTGATGTCGTACTGCGACAATAAACCTCAACAGGAGTTCTTTTATGGAAATAAATGTTGCCGAACGAATCCGGCTGTTCCGTGTCCGAACAGGACTTTCACAGAAGGAGTTCGCGGAGAAGGTCGGGCTGGCGCCGGCGGCCATGAACCGGCTGGAGAAAGGGAACCGGCAGCCGGATGTGGAATTTCTCGTCGCCGTGCGCAAGCTCTTCGGGGCCGATCTCAATGAACTGATTGCCGGCGAGCCGGACGGCCCGACGAAACATGCGCTTCCGCTATTCGGGGACGATCAGTTGCAAGAGATGGGCGGAGACGTCGCGCCCAGGGGCTGGGTCGGGTTTCCCGAGGTGGAGGGGATGAGCTTTGCTTACCGGATGCGGGACGAGAGCATGTTTCCCGTCATCCATCCCGGGGATGTGCTGCTGGTCCGGGACGAACCGGCCAGGCTGGGGGACCGGCTTCTGTGTCGCGACGAGACGGGGAGAATCCGTGTGCGGCAGCTGGCCCGTCGTACCACGACCGGGGATGCCCTGCTCGCGGAGAATCCCGCTTATCCCGAAACGCCCCTGACCGGGGAGATCCGGGTGCTGGGCAAGATCGAGGCAGTCCTGCGCAAACTTCCCGTATAGCGTCCGTCAACACAAAAGGAGACCGGAGATGGACCTGACGACCGCCCGGGAAATCCGGGCCGCCATCGATGAAACCGCGCTGGATGGCCTGCGTAGGGATCTCTACCGCAAGGCGGTGGACTACGCCCATATCCGGGCGACCTGGGCCTTGCTCTCGACCGAGGAACGGCTCGAAAAAGACCGGGGCCGCACTCTCGCCCACAACGCCTTCATCGACGCCTGCAACATCCTCAGCCGCAACATGGCCAAGGCCGGGGAGGACAACGCCTGGCGCGCCCTGCTGACCGACGAGCGCAAGACCATCGGCGACTTCGCCTGCTGGCTTCACGCCTTGGTCGCCATCGAGATGCGCTGAAGGCGGAGATGGCGAGGCCCATCCTTGATAGGACATCCAAGTTGCTATCATGACAAAAAGGAGAACGTCCGATGGAACCCCTGATGGTAATCTATCTCTGTCTGACCATCATTTTGCTGATCGTTTTCGGAATCGTTATTCACGACAAGATCGTAGACCGGCAAGAAAGGCGGACACGGAGCTCAGGTCAGGACACAGAAAACCGCCAAGGCCCCTTGCTGCGGCAGGTGATCGTCGACCTGGGAGAACTTCCGGATGATGCTTCTTTTACGCAAATCAAAGCCGTCCTCGACCGGGCGGCTTTTCAAACCGTTCCGGAGACTATCCGATGCCGTGCGTTGGAGGTTTTCGGTGACGAGGCCAGTGCGGCGGAATGGTTGACGACGAGAATCACGGCAATGGGCGGACAGACGCCGATCGACATCCTGACGCGGGCGGAAGGAGAAGAGGAGTTGCTTAAGGTTCTTGGCCGCATCGAGCATGGGGTGTTTTCGGGACGAAGGAAAAATCGTCGGCATGAGCTGCTGCTTCGCAGCCTGGTGGTCCATAAACGCCGGATTGAAACCTACTTTGACGAGATGGCGAACCTCTCGCTTTCCCCGCAGCCCCTATGTGCATCGGCGGGTGGCGATCAGTCACAACCATAAAGGCTGGGTTGCCGACGTGGCCGCCTGACAGACTCGATCCCCGGTTAGATTGTTCGGGAAATCGTCTCGGGAACGGCTATTTTAAACGATGGAGGATTGGGAACTATGAGCCCGAAACCAGTTGCCCCGCAAGATTCGCCCCTTGCCGTAACGCCGCCCATCCAACCGCGAATGCCGTGGCGTGTGGCAGCCATGGATGCTCTGCCGGATTTCCGGCTGTATGTCCAATTTGTGGATGGCACCGAAGGGCTGGTAGATTTGTCCGCCCTTGTTCATTCGCCTAGCGCCGGGGTCTTCGCCGCCCTCGCCGATTCCGCGCTCTTCAATCAAGTGTTTGTCGAGCACGGTGCGGTGACTTGGCCCGGCGAAATCGATCTGGCACCGGATGCCATGTACGCCGAGATCAAGAAAGCTGGAACCTAGGTGTTGCAGCCGACCTCCCCACGGATAAATCCAGGGGCTTGAGAACCGCAAGCCCAGTTTGACCAGCCCAGCCACCGGCGTAAGAATCGCCGACGGGGCTACGTTGGGAGCGAATCCATAAGCACCTTCGAATATCCTCCCAGCTCCAAACTCTGCGGTGGCCGGCTAAAGGACGTTTTGGGGTTTAATCGTCGGTGCCGGTTACAACAAACCGCCTCGAAAGCTTGACGGTCTTTTCTGGTTCCTCCTTCTTCCCCTCCACATCCAACTGTTTTTCTTCCGCCTCCACTCTCCCTTTTCGCTCTTCCTCTAGGGCGCTTCTTTGTCGCGACGTGACGGGGAGAACCCGCGTGCAGCAGCTGGCTCGTCGTACCGCGACCGGGGATGCCCTGCTCGCGGAAATCCCGCCTATCCCGAAACCCCCATGACCGGAGAGATCCAAGTGCTGAGCAAGGTCGAGGAGGTCCTGCGCAAACTCCCCGTATATCGTCCGTCAACACAATAGGAGACCGGAGATGGATTTGACGACCGCCTGGGCAATCCGGGCCGCCATCGATGAAACCGCGCTGGATGGCCTGCGAAGGGATCTCTACCGCAGATCGACGGTGCGGCTGATAGCGACTCATTCCAGGTTGCGGTAGTCGAAGCGCACCTGGGTGCTGTAAGTGATCTGTTTATGCAGGATGCGCAAGGCCGAAAGCAGGTCAGTCTCCGCAGCGCGGGATGGGGTTGGTGGAAGTAACAGCCGGGTGTAGGGGGATTGAAAGACCGGCCCCCTCAGGTTGAAAAGGGAAGCCCACTGAGTCCTGTTAGGACAATGTCTTATTTAGACACAGACGATACTATTTCCTGGTTTTTTGACTAGCACAAAAAATTTATAAAATTAGAAAAAAATATAAAAAAACTCTATTGACAATGGATTGACTTGAAATACGGTGGTTTTCATGACGTCATAAAAATGTTTATACCGGTGAAGTTTAAATGAATATTGATATATGGTTAATTCTTGAAAATATTTCGTAAAAAACAATGGCTAAAAAACTACTTTAAGGAGGAACTATGAAAAACTTTGCGGGAAACAAAACTTCTAAAATCAGGGCTTTTTCTTTAAAAAGTCAGCCATCAATCACTGATTTTACTTGTGGTAGCAAAATTCTTACTATTGAATTTGACCATTCTATCCTTGAAAAAAAACAAATTGCAGCATCAGAAATCGAAGAACTTTGTGATCTTGTAGAAAAATATGAAATGCCAAACTATCCTGTTATTTTCTGTGATCTGGACGATTTGAGAGGTTGTGTATTTCTTGAAGGCGAGATCGAATGGCCGTTAATTTTTATGGATATTGGCAAACTGTTTTCGGTAAAAGAAATGAGAGAAACATATATCCATGAGGCTGCACATCTGTTTTCTTATGGATGTGGTCATGATTTTGTTTTTTCGATTATTCATAATATTTTTCTCAGAACTGCTGGTTATGATTTTTCTGAAATTGAGTATGAATATAGGGATTGCGATTGTGGTTTGACGCTATCGGAAAGCATGCTGTTAAGCAAGGAATGCGTTAAGATTCTTTTGGATAACAAATTGGACAGGATTTTTTGGGAAGACATTCGGGATTTTTTTCATGATTTCCCTGTTGTTCCTGGAGATACCATGGACGATAAATTGGCCGTATTCAAAAGGGTTGCAGGACGAATGTTGAAACATCTTAATTCGTCTAACGTGGTCAATTCGTGAACCGCACAGAAAGATAAGTAATTCAACTCAACCAGTATCGATCAGATTGTTCACCTTCGTGTTCTTTTCGGGGTCATTTATGATTGCTGGTTCGAGAGAGTGGCGGTGCATGTAAAGGCGGATCAAATGGTTACGAGAATCCCTGCTGGAAGTTACAGTAATGACCGTTACTAATAAATTCCAGCAGGGATCAGCTCAGGCTGGGGGATGTTTAGGATTTCTGGTCTGAGGAGTGCGTGGCAAGGGGGCATGCTGATCATCGGTTTCTTAGATTGATCACTTTGGCCGGAGTCGGCGGCTGACCGATTATTCGCAGGATTTCCTTTTCGACGATTCCGAATAGTTCGCGAAGCTCCTTAAGGTATTGGTATTTGTTGTAATGACGCTCCAAGACCGTACCCTCCGTTCTGGCCTGTGCCTTGTTAATGATTTTGTCAGCGTAACCGTCAACCCAGCCCATCTTGCGCGCCGGCTACATTCCCGGCATCCTTATGTCGAGCGGCCAGCCAGCGATCCGGCAGCAGCTCCTGAATTCGTTTGGCCGGGTGCCCCATAATCCGGCGC
>Ga0265295_1002658_pt1 | contig 27584 bp, 26 predicted proteins | sample Munlansysbiofilm_FD_192503 | JGI IMG/M metagenome (GOLD analysis project Ga0265295, IMG submission 192503) | Leachate microbial communities from a municipal landfill in Southern Ontario, Canada - Methane capture system biofilm | ecosystem: Engineered > Solid waste > Landfill > Unclassified ... | reverse complement strand
AGTGAGTTTGACGTAACTAAGTCCAACTATAACAAAGTCATAATCATGACCGATGCCGATACTGATGGAGCCCACATTCAAGTTCTATTAATCACTTTCTTCTTTAGATATATGCCCGAACTAATAGAAGCTGGAAAACTTTATCTAGCTCAACCACCACTTTACAAGATTACTTCAAGCAAGAAGGAATCTCTTTATGCATGGGATGAAGAAGAAAGAGAAAAAATTTGTCAAAAGTATAAGACATATACCATCCAACGCTATAAAGGTCTTGGTGAAATGAACTCAGAACAACTTTGGGAAACCACAATGGACCCGAAATCAAGAACATTAGTTCAAGTTAAAATTGATGATTTAGCTGAAGCCGATTTAAGGATTTCGGTTTTGATGGGTGATAAAGTAGAACCAAGAAAAGAATGGATTGATACAAATGTATCATTTGAAAGCGAAGACGACGAGTTTATGATTGAAGGTGTTATCAATGGCTAAATCAGTAAAGAAGAAAATTGATGAATTTTTAGAAGAAAAGATTATACCTGTAAATCTTGAAGACATAGTTGGTGATAGGTTTGGTCGCTACTCTAAATATATCATCCAAGACCGAGCTTTGCCTGATGTAAGAGACGGCTTAAAACCAGTGCAAAGAAGAATTCTATTTGCGATGAATGAACTAGGAATGGGTTCAACTAAACCATATAAAAAATCTGCCAGAATCGTTGGTGAAGTAATTGGTAAATATCACCCTCATGGTGACTCAAGCGTTTATGACGCCATGGTAAGAATGTCGCAAACTTGGAAGATGGGAACATTACTTATCGATATGCATGGCAACAACGGCTCTGTCGACAACGATCCGGCTGCCGCTATGCGTTATACTGAAGCCAGACTGACTTCATACGCAGAAGCTTTATTAAAAGATATCGACAAAAAAACCGTAACATTTATTCCTAACTTTGACGACTGTGAACTAGAACCGGTAGTTTTACCTGCGAAGTTTCCAAATCTACTGGTCAATGGTGGTTCAGGAATGGCGACTGGCTACGCAACCAACATCCCGCCGCATAACCTTACAGAGGTTTTAAAAGCAACAATCTATAAAATCAAAAACCCTCACGCCAATATTGACGAATTACTTAATATCCTACCAGGTCCTGATTTTCCAACTGGAGCTATTGTTGAAGGCACGAAGGAAATCAAAAAAGCGTTTCAAACCGGAAAAGGTAAAATAGTATTAAAAGCTAAAGCTGAAGTAGAAGATACTTCGATTGTAATCACTGAAATCCCTTATGAAATTAACAAATCAGATCTTGTTAGAAAGATTGATGAAATAAGACTAAATAAGAAGATTGATGGAATTTTAGAAGTCAACGATTTATCTGACCGCGAAGGCATTAGAATCGTCATTAAACTAAAGAAAGAAATTGCTTCTGACGTAGTTTTGGCATACCTTTATAAAAACACTGAGTTAAGTACGACATATAATTACAATATGGTCGCAATCAGTCAAAGAAGCCCTAAACTATTGTCTTTAGAAGAAATTCTTACAGAATATATTCAGCATCAAAAAGAAATGGTTAGAAACCGTTCAAATTATGAATTAACCCAAGCGGAAAAACGCAAACACATCGTTTCCGGATTTTTAAAGATGGTTTCAGTACTTGATGAAGTAATCGCTTTAATCAGATCCTCAATGGGTAAAAAAGATGCAATCAACAAGTTAGTTGAAAACTTTGAATTTACCGAAGTTCAAGCTGATGCGATAGTATCATTGCAACTATATCGTTTATCCACAACAGACGTTACCCAAATGAAAAAGGAAAGCAAAGAATTATCTGATCTCATAGGTCATCTAAAGAAAATTCTCAGCAATGAAGAAGAATTAGAAAACGCTGTTGTTGAAGAGTTAGAAGAAGTTATGAACAATCATCCTGTCCAAAGAAAAACAGTTATTGCCGGACAAATCCAAAAATTGGAAATCGACGAACAAGAGTTGATTGAAAATGAAAACGTCATGTTCGTTCTATCCAAAGATGGTTATATTAAAAGAACATCACTTAAATCTTATCAAGCTACACAAACCGAAACCGGCTTAAAAGACGGTGACATGATATTAAAGCAAACCGAGTTGAATACAAGAAATACACTCCTATTCTTTACCAACTTCGGTAACTTTATTTCTATCCCTGTCCACAAAGTTTCTGATTTGAAATATAGGGACATGGGAGATTACATTGGTAACTACGCTCAATTAGTCGATAAAGAAACTATCGTTGATTATCTTGTAATCGATGAGTTCGATGATGAAAGAGACGTTTTATTGGCCAACAAAGACGGTCAAGTAAAAAGAGTAATGTTAAATGAGTTCCAAAAAACCAGAACAAACAGGACCTTTAATTGTTTGCCTGCCAATAAACATAATCCACTTGTCAGCGTTGATTTAAAAGAAGCTTTTGATAGAGACATAATACTGGTTAGTGAACATGGATATGTCTTGAAATATGATCTAGATGAAGTATCAACTCAGTCACTTAACGCTAAAGGTGTTAAAGGCATTAACCTAAGAGATGATTCTTTAGTAGGGGCTAAATATTCGACTCATATCAACAAGGATGAAGTTTTGATGCTGACAAATAGAGGTGGTTTAAAACGTGAGTTTGTAAGCAATATCGAATATTCTCATCGACCTGCAAAAGGTAAGAGATACCTTAAAACCGTTCAAAGTAATCCATATCGCTTTGTTGCTATGGCAGTCGAAAACATCTTCAGGCTTAAAGATTCTTTAACGGTCAGACTTTTAGCTAAGAAAAAAGATTTAACCATACCGGGAATTGAATTGAAGCCAGATCGATATGAGAATGGAATACCTTACCTAGATAAAGGAGATCAACCATTCAACATGATGATTGAAATCAACGATTATCATGAAAATAAGAAAGTCCTAATTGACTTAATCGACGTCGTCGAACCTCAAGAAATTGAAGAAACCGACGAGGTAATGAATGAACTCGAAAAGATTATCTCCAGTTCTTTAGATAAAGAAGAAGAATTACCTTTTATGAAGGAAGAAGTATCTGAGGAAGTAATCGAAGAAGATGATGAGGATGATGACGATTTTGAAGATATCATCCAACAAACTTTGTTTTAGAAAGAAGCTGATAACATGAAAAAACTGATTTTAATAATAGCTATGTCATTATTCCTTACAGGATGTGGTTTTAATTTCACCCAAACCACAACTGAACCAATAGTAGTCGATACTGAGAACTATCTGGAAATAACGACTGTAGAAGAACTAAAGAACATTGAAATGAATAAATCTTATATACTTATGAACGACCTTGATTTACAAGATGAGGAATGGATTCCCTTAGGAAGTTACAATCAACCATTCCGAGGCGATTTTAATGGAAACGGTTTTGAAATATCTAATTTGACCATTACTCAAGAGTATATATACACCGGCCTATTCGGTTACGTTGAAGGAAACATTTATAACTTAACTGTCAAAGATTTTTCGATAAATTACACTACAGAGAGAATCACTTTCGTAGGCGGCTTAGCAGGGAATTCAAGTGGTAATGTCGAAGATGTATTTGTAAATGGTACAATTAACGTCATAAACAACGATTCCAACACATATGCTGGTCTTTTATTGGGTCAATCTTCAGAAAACTCATATTCAGGAAATATCGCGAATTTTCTTCCGAATGAAATAACTGACAACCAAGCTAATGGGGCTTTAACGATTGTTTCAGAAAGAATCACTTTTGTTGGCGGATTAATCGGAAAAGTGTTTAATTCAAAAGTCACCGGAAACTTTTCGGATACTACAATTGATGTTACTTCAACTGAAGACATGGCTAATGTCGGCGGTCTAATCGGTCATAATTACGGCGGTATTACTGCCGGTTATGAGATTGAAAGAAAAGGCAAAGACATTGCAGTCGCAAATAATATTGCCTTCAGTCATATATCAGTTGAAAGTTTGTTGAATAACGCCTATATTGGCGGTTTAATCGGTTATAACAACTTCGGTGATAATCGCGACAACTTCGCAGACACATCGATTTCAGCCGAAGGTTTAATTATATCCGCCGGATTACTTATCGGAGAAGATTGGTATAGCGAAAACAAAGATTCCGTTGCTAGAGGAAGTTTGAACCTTACTTCAGAGAATATCTCAATGAGTGCCTATATTGGCCAAATCTATGGGAACAGCCTCTTATTAAACAGTTATTTTGAGAGTCAAGACCAACAATTTTCAGAAGAAAAAAATCAAGTTAGTTTCGAGAATATCCTTGATAGTTCATGGTATGTATCAAACCTTGAATGGGATATGAGTTTCATAAACAAGATTATTGATGAACTAGAATAAAAAAACATAAGGGGAACCAATATGTATTGTCTAGATCGAATTAAAGTAAATTTGGTTACGCATGAAGTCTTCAGTAAAACGACTGCTCTTTATTATGAAATGGGTAAAAACCATCTCTATGAAGAGATTTTTGCTCGTAACAAAGAGTATATCCAAAAAGAAGTAGCTGCTTTAAACTGCGAATATTTCTTCAAGATTTTCTTTGCGAAAGATTTTCAGATCAGAGAAAATCGATATCGCACGCTTTTGCTTGATTCCTCTGTTGCAAATAATAAAGCAGAACAACTTTATAAAAACCTCTATGCTATTTTTTCAATGATTCATATTGAGAATACCGATCCTTTTCAATTACATTTAGGTGAAATAAACGATTTATCCAGCCTTCTTTTCAACGGAGTATTAAATAAAGAAAAGTTAAGATATCGCAAATACGGCAAGAAAAAAGGTATGTTTAACAATGAAACCCATTCATTACGAGAAGATTTGGAAAAATATATCGAAGAGTTCAATCATATTGTTAAAGAGAAGTCTGTAGAACCGATTTTTCTATATGTAAATTTCCTAGTTGATTTTTCTAGCATGAAAGTTTTTGAAATGGAATATAACGACGTCTTAGCTAATCTGGTGTTTTATATACTCATGTTAGAAAATAACTTCAAAGCGGCTAATTACATATCTTTCTACCAAAAATTACATCTGTATAGCGAAGATTATCACATGTTGTTAAGTCAAGTTGAAATTCAAAGCAAACAAGGCTTGGCTGATATTATGCCTTTGATGAGTTTCTTCATCAATGTTTTCAACGGCATCTATCTTGATTTGCAAGATACATCAAGAGATTATAAGTATGATCAAGATATTCAAATTAATAAAACTGATTATATTGAAAATACAATCTATAAGTTGGGTGACGTTTTCTCGAAAGAAGACATTAGAGAAAGACATCCTTCGGTTTCTGATTCAACTATCAACCGCACCTTGAAAAGACTCTCTGATGAAAACATCATAAGAGCTGTTGGGGTTGGAAGAAAAGCTAAGTGGGTAAAAATCGTAAAGAAAGATACTAAACATAAATTTGACGGTCAAATGGGAATGGATTTAGGTGAATAGTATGGATGAACAAATAAAACTTATAGTAAAAAACGCACTAAAAGAAGATATACCCAAAATAGATGTATCCAGCGAATTCCTTTTTAGCAACGAACAATCTTTCGGAAAGTTTATTGCTAAAGAAAAAGGGGTAATCTCAGGGATAACAGTTTGTAAAGAAACCTTTGAACAAGTCGACCAGGATACAGTATTTAAAGTGCTGAAAAAAGACGGCGAAAAAGTAAATAAAGGTGATGTAATAGCCACTGTTGAAGGTTTGACTAAATCGATTCTTATGGCTGAAAGAGTAGGATTAAACTTCTTGCAAAGAATGTCAGGTATCGCCACAATGACATCGAAATTCGTTGATCAAATATCAGGATTCAAGTGTAAAATTCTAGACACAAGAAAAACCACCCCGCTATTAAGAATCCTTGAAAAACAAGCAGTAGTTGACGGTGGAGGAACTAATCACCGAATGAGTTTATCTGACATGGTGATGCTAAAGGATAACCACCTTAAAGCCGCTAACTCAATTGCAGAAGCTGTAAAAAAAGTCAGAAACGCTATTGGAAAAAGTTTAGAGATCGAAGTTGAAGTTGAAACAATCGAGCAATTCAAAGAAGCTTTAAAAAGCGATTGTAATATCATTATGCTAGACAACATGTCCAACCAGTTGATGAAGGAATGTGTAGAGCTTAATCAAGGTAAAAAACGCCTAGAAGCTAGTGGGAATATGAGCCTAAGACGCGTTAAATCGGTTGCTGAAACGGGTGTTGACTACATTAGCGTAGGGGCTTTGACACACTCATATAAATCTTTAGATATTTCCTTGAAATTTTAATTGTTATATTCACAAGAATTGGAGTTGTTTTATTTGATAAAATCAAAGTATATCTGGCAAAAGCAAGTAGAAGGAATAGTTGACGACCAACAAATCTTTAAAACCTTATTGATGAACAGAAATATCTCTGATTATGAGACGTTTTTTTCCATGGGTAAGGAAAGGTTAATCGATCCATTCAAGTTATCCGACATGAAAAAAAGCGTTGAAAGAATCAAACAAGCTATTATCAACAAAGAGAAAATCATTATCTTTGGTGATTATGACTGCGACGGTATTAGCTCAATTGCTGTCCTTTATCGTTCATTAATGAAATTAAATGCCCGAGTTAATTACGACTTGCCCGATCGCTTTAATGAAGGATATGGACTTAACGAGAGAGCAGTCAGCGATATAATTGAGTCGGGTTATAAATTAGTTATTACCGTCGATAACGGCATCACCTGCGTTAATGAAATCAAACAACTTCAAGATCAAGGTATCGACTGCATTATCACCGATCATCATCAGCCTAGCGAAGAAATACCTGAAGCTTATGCCATAATTCATCCAAAATTAAGTCCTGAATATCCTTTCAAAGAAATTGCAGGGGTTATGGTAGCATATAAACTGGCCTCAGCACTTCTAGATGACACCCTAGATGATTTGCTAGATCTAGTAATGATAGGAACTATAGCAGATTTAATGCCGCTTGAAAACGAAAATCAAGCTATGGTTAACCTTGGGATAGAGCGAATCAGAAACACAACTAACATCGGTTTAAAGAAACTATTAGATTATAGCAACCTTGATATTATCAACGTCACAGCAATAGCTTTTAAGATTGCGCCTAAAATCAATAGCAGCGGTAGACTTAACAAAGCGAAAGAAGCAGTTGAATTATTAATAACTGAAGATATCAAAAGAGCTAATGATTTGATCGTTGATATTGAAAAAAATCATGATTTACGGAAAAAGCTTACTGAAGATGCGTTTCTAATTTGCGAAGAACTTGTCAATCCTAATGACTCAGTATTAGTAGTCGCTTCTAAAGATGTGCATGAAGGCGTAATCGGAATCTGTGCCCAAAGATTAGTTGAAAAATATCAAAAATCTACAATCGTACTAAATATTGATAGCGACAATCTAGCCAAAGGTTCTGCCAGAAGCTTTGGAGACGCAAATATCTTGGAAATGCTAAACATGAGTGCCGATTTACTGGAAAAATACGGCGGACACTCACAAGCAGCAGGATTACAGTTATATACAGAAAATCTTGATAACTTTAAAAAAAGACTAAATTCATTAGATATAGAAGAGAAAAACCCAGTCTTAAAAGTCGATATGGAACTTTATCTTCCAAGGGTATCAGTTAAAACCATTAAAGATATTCAAGACAAATCTTTCTTTACTGCAACTTATATAATGAGTAATTTAAGAATTGCTAGAAAGCAAATACTAAATTTCAAACACACTAAGTTGCAATTAGAGGTCGATGGCTATTATTTTGACGCTTTAGACTTTAATTCGCTTGAATACTATTACTTGGTTAATCCGGGAGATTTCGTAAAAATCTGCGGTGGGTTAAATGTCAATAGTTACAGAAACCGCGATAGTCTGCAAATAATGATTAAAGACATTTCCACTGATATGTTGCAAGTACTTGATTTTCGTAAGAACAAAGATGATTCAATCAGTTACTTGCGAGAAGAAACCCTACTTTTAAACGACACTTCAATTTTAAAAAATAACGATTGGATGACAGATTTAAAGAAATATAAAACTGTCGCTCTATTACCAAGAGATAAGACATTAAACATCAATCCATTAATTAATCGTTTAGAACTCGGAAAAATCTATCAGTACTTTGAAAAACTTGACCATTTTCAAAAAAAAGACCTTAATTATTTTAATTATGATGAGTTTATTTATGAAAATGCCTTGAAAATTTTCGTTGAATTGGGTTTAATTGACAATATCAATGAAAACTATCAAGTTTTACGAGTATCGAAGAAAATGGATTTAAACAATTCAAAGACTTTCAAACAGATGAATGATAATTTCCACTTTATTAATTTTATCTATCAAAACGACTTGCAAACCATAAAACAATATTTTAATCAAATCTTGGAGGAAAAAAGATGAAATATCAAGACTATATAACAAATGTTCCCAACTTTCCTATCGAAGGAATTCAATTTAAAGATATTACTCCGCTAATCGGAGATGAATTAGCTTTTAAAACTGCAATTGATGAATTGACTGAGTTCTCAAGAAATTTAAAAGCAAATAAAGTAATCGGACCTGATGCTAGAGGTTTTATTATCGGGGCACCGGTAGCCTATGCTTTGAATGCCGGTTTTATCCCGGTCAGAAAACCAGGAAAATTACCACGCGAAGTAATCACCTATGATTATGAACTAGAATATGGAAAAAACACCCTATGCATGCATAAAGACGCAGTTAAAAAGGGTGATCGTGTTGTAATTATCGACGACTTATTAGCAACTGGCGGAACTATGGAAGCTACAATTAAACTAGTAGAAGCTGCAGGAGCTGAAGTAGTTGGCTTAGGTTTCATGATTGAACTTATCGATTTAAACGGAAGAAACAAACTAAAGAATTATCCAATTAAAGTATTAATGCAATATTAAGGGGAGAAAATTGGTGACGCAAAAAGATTTATATCAGCCATTATATAAAGAGATATCCAAGTATATCTCATTACCTAAGCACCTGGATTTTATCAGGAGCGCTTTTGACTTTGCCGATTCAAAACATCAAGGACAGCTGAGAAAATCAGGAGAGCCATATATTGTTCATCCTCGTGATGTCGCCATTACACTAGCCGAGTATCAAGTTGACCCAAACACCTTGGTTACGGGACTTCTGCATGACATATTAGAAGATACTGACACAAGCTATGACGAAATAAAGGAAAAATTTGGTGAAGAAGTCGCGGATATTGTTGAAGGACTTACAAAATTAGACCAACTTAAGTACAATATTTCCAAAGCTGCTCAACAAGTTAAAAACCATCAAAAAATGGTTTTGGCGATGGCAAGAGATATCAGAGTGATCTTTGTTAAATTAGCTGATAGACTTAACAACATGCGAACCTTAACCTATCTTGACGACGAGAGAAGAATCAGAATTTCTCGGGAAACTCTAGATGTTTTCGCACCTATTGCTCATCGTCTAGGTATGTATCGTTTAAAAGCTGAACTTGAAGACTTATCATTCAAACATTTATATCCTTTTGAATATCAAAAAATAGCTAGACTATTGAGAGATAAAAAGGGATCTCGTGAAGCAGACGTTCAAGAGATGGAAAGATCTCTTGCAAAATTATTAACCGAAGAAGAGTTTGACTTTGACATCAAAGGCAGAATCAAGAATATTCATTCAGTCTATAGCAAAATGAAAGTCAAAAACATCGATTTTGAAGAAATTCATGACCTTCTTGCATTAAGAATTATCGTCAATACCATTAGTGATTGTTATAAAGCTATTGGCATAGTCCATTCACGTTTTATACCTGTTCCCGGAAGATTTAAAGATTATATTGCGATGCCGAAACCAAACATGTATCAATCTTTGCATACAACAGTTGTCAATAAAGGCAAAATCTTTGAGATTCAAATCAGAACCAAAGAAATGGATGAAATTGCGGAAAAAGGGGTAGCTGCTCACTGGGCATATAAAGAAGGAAAAGGCATATCATCAAGAAAGAATATTGAAGATATCGTTTCTTCTAAACTACGCTGGTACTCAGAATTAATAAAATATACTGAAGAAAGTGATTCTGACGAAGAAATACTTGATATCTTTACCGACGATATTTTAAGAGCTAACGTCTATGTCTTCACCCCAAAGGGTGAAATCATCGACTTGACGGCAGGAGCTACTCCGCTAGATTTTGCTTTTAGAATTCATACCAAAGTCGGAGAAAAAACCATCGGTGCGATTGTAAACGGAAAAATCAGACCGCTAGACTATACCTTAAAAACTGGAGACTTAGTTGAAATCAAAACTTCACCTAACTCCGTGGGTCCTAATGATAACTGGTTAAAAATCGCTAAAACAAGCAATGCTAGAAGTAAAATTAAGAATTTCCTAAACAAGCAAAAACGCGAGTTTTTGATTGAAAAAGGTAAAGAAGCACTTGATCATGAAATATCAAGTCGTCATTTAAACATAACCTTAACTGATAAAGAAGCAGTAAAGTTCTTTGAAAATAAGGGGGTTAAATCTCTAGAAGACCTTTACTATGAAATCGGTAAAAATGTAATTTCACCAATTGGTGCCATTAATCTAGTTATTGGCAAACCGGAAATTACAGAGCAAGACCTATTGGAAAAATACTCGAAAGAACAAGATGAAAGGAAGAAACGTTACCTTCATTCTGATATCAACATCATAGTTGAAGGATTAGATAAACCTTCAGTTAAATTAGGTAACTGCTGTAATCCGATTTTAGGTGATGATATCGTCGGATATATCACAAAAAACTCAGGTATTGTCGTTCACCGAAAAGAATGCAAAAATATTGAAACCTTTGATGTGAATCGCTTAATTGATGTTTCTTGGGGCAACAACACATCTAAACGATATGTAACAAACCTAAAAATAGGCGTTTTAAACCGAGATAATATTCTTGCGGAAATAATTAATGCCGCAACCTCATCAAAAGCAAAAATTGCTCAAGTTTCAGCTCAATCAAACGATGTCAAAGAAGGTACGATCAGAATGAAAATCGAAATTGGCAGCGTCTTGGAATTAGACAATGTAATTGCGAATATTCAAAAGGTTAAAAACGTTTATTCAATCGAGAGGTTAGGACAATGAGAGTAGTAGTTCAAAGAGTCTCAAAAGCCTCGGTAAAAGTCAACGAAAAAGTAGTTTCCGCTATTGATAACGGGTTCTTGTTGCTAGTGGGCTTTACCCAAGGCGACGGACCGGCCCAAGTTAGTTATGTTGCCAGAAAAATTTCTCGATTAAGAGTATTTGAAGATGAACAAGGATTGATGAACCTTGATATCAATCAAGTTAAAGGGAAAATCCTATCCATCTCACAGTTCACTGTTTATGGCGACTCTACAAAAAGCAACCGTCCTTCATTTACAAAAGCTTTAAACTACGAAGAAGCAAATAAACTATACCTGGATTTCAATAAGTTACTTTCCGAAGATTATAATTTAGAAGTCCATACAGGTGTCTTCGGAGAGCATATGGATGTCGAACTGGTAAATAGTGGCCCAGTTACGATAATTATTGAAAAAGAATAGTTAATCCTATTTGACTAGATAACAAAAAAATAATATAATAACTATATATAAATCAGGAGGAAATTATGGAAAAGAAAGAAAAAGTCTTTGAAAAGATAAAAGAAATGATTGTTCAAGAATTAGGTGTTAAACCTGAAGTTGTTGTTTTAGATGCTGGCTTAGCTGAAGATTTTGGCGCTGATTCTTTAGATGCATTAGAATTATTTAACCAAATTGAAAGCGAATTCCTTATTACAATTTCTGATGAAGCAGCTACAGAAATGAAAGATGTTAAGGACTTAGTTGATTATGTAACAAGTCAAGTTAGTGATAACTACTTCGAATAAAAGTAATTTATCACTTTCTTTAAAGAGTGATTGTCGTCCTTTATAAAGGGCGACTTTTTAAAAAGAAAGGTTGAGATTATGATTAACAAAATAAAAGGTACGCAAGATATTCTACCTTCAGAAATAAATAAATGGCAAGATTTAGAAGAAGTAATGCGAAACGTATCTAAACTCTTCAACTTCAAAGAGATTAGAACTCCGATATTTGAAGCTTCTGAACTTTTCCATCGTTCAGTAGGTGAAACAACCGATATAGTAAAAAAAGAAACCTATGACTTCGAAGACCGTGGCAAAAGAATGAATACTTTAAGACCGGAAGGAACTGCGAGCGTTGTCAGATCAGTAATTGAGAACAAACTATATACGGAAGAAAACTTACCGCTTAAACTCTATTACTACGGTCCGATGTTTCGCTATGAAAGACCTCAAAAAGGTCGTCAAAGACAGTTCCATCAGTTCGGTGCCGAAATTATCGGCGCTGATTCGCCTTTAGCTGACGCAGAAATTATCAATTTTGCAGCAACATTCTTAAAAGCCTTAAAAATAGAAAACATCAAAATTCAAGTTAATTCTTTAGGGGATAAAGAATCTAAAGATCGCTACATGGAAGCATTAAAGGAATATTTAAGACCAAATATCAAACATTTATGCAATGACTGCAATCGTCGTTATGAGGAAAATCCTCTACGGGTTTTAGACTGTAAAGTGGATATGAACAATGAAGTGTTGATCAACGCACCTAAACCTGTAGATTATTTGTCTGACCAAGCTAAGATGCACTTTGATCAGGTAATCATGGCTTTAGAAGAACTAGGGCTTGATTATTCTATAAATAAGAATTTAGTAAGAGGATTAGATTATTATACTCACACTGTTTTCGAAATAACCTCAGATCTAGAAACTCTAGGATCACAATCAACCCTTGTTGGCGGCGGTCGCTACAATAATCTTTATAAATCATTAGAAGGTCCTGACCTACCTGCTGTAGGATTTGCCTTTGGTGTTGAGCGATTATTATTAGCTTTGGAGGCTATCAATAAAGAAGAGATTAAAGACTTCATCCATTGTTATTTTATCTCTATCGGTGACATCTACCAGACCGAAGCACTTAAGATTATCAATAATCTTCGTCACGGCGGAATCATCATCGATTATGACTTCTTCAACAAAAATCTTAAACAACAGTTTAAACAAGCTGATAGATTGAATCCAAAATTCTACTTAATCTATGGTGAAGAAGAAGCTAAGAAAAGAACTATTAATGTAAAATCACTTGAAACCAAAGAACAAGTAGAAGTAAATATTGATAATCTTTACCAATATTTAGTCAATGCTTTAACCAACAGAAGTTGCAGCGGTGGCTGTGGAAGTTGTGACGGTTGTTAAATAATCAAAGATAACCTATTTATTTAGGTTTTCTTTGTGATATAATTATTTTGTTAAGGATGTGATTTTAACTTTGAAAAAGCCTAAGATTTCCGATGAACAATTAAATCGAATCATCAAATATCTAGCAATAATTATTCTAAGTTTCGGAATAGTTCTTTTAGCAATTCAGTTTAGTGATTTCTGGAACTGGATTTTAGGAGCTATAAGAGCCGTTATTATCCCTATCGCCTTGGCTTACTTCAGTGCTTTAATCATCTTTCCACTTATCAAACTTTTAGAGAAGAAGGGTATTGGGCCAAGAGGTTTCTCCTTAGCAATAGTCTTTATATTGACGGTAGGTTTAATCTTCGTAGCTTTCTATTTCTTAACACCATTAATTATCAATGAAATCAGGAACTTCTTCGCAGATGATTTTCCAACCATTGTAGACTACATTACCAATGATTTACGAGATGACTTTATTTTTGGTGGGGATTTATACGACCAGATTGTTGCCTATGTCAACGAGACCAATGTTATTCAAGATACCGTTGATCAATTCGTTCCTAGTTTAATTGCTTCATTAAGCGGGTTATTATTACCATTACTTACCGCTTTCGCGCTACTACCTATCCTATTGATATTCTATTTGAATGACTATGAAGTAATTTCTGAAAGAATAAGATCAATCATTCCTCAAAAACATGAAAAGAACGCCGCTGAACTTGGTTCTAGACTAAATCAAACAGTTGGTGCTTACTTAAGAGGTCAATTGATTTTGATGATCGTTTTAGGTGCTGTTGCGACAATAGTGTATAAGCTAATCGGCTTAAAATATTACTTTTTCTTCGGCTTTTTGGTTGGTGTAACCAACATCATCCCTTACTTCGGTATGATAATAGCCGCTGTTCCACCAATTGTTTACACCTTTATCGCTACCAGCGGCCCTGGTCCATTGCTTGTTTTAATCGTCAACGTGGTTTTACAGTTCTTTGAAGGTAACATTTTCCAACCGCTTATCATGTCACATCAACTATCGATCCATCCAATAGTTATTATCATCTCAATTTTATTCTTCGGATCACTCTTTGGAGCTCTTGGGGTAATCTTTGCCTCACCAATGGCAGCTTCAATCAGAGTCGTATACCGATTCTTCCAAGATTTGCGTAAAGAAAAGCAGAAGAATAGCGTTGTTGGGGCGAATGCTCCATGATAAAAAACTCTCGACCAAGAATCTATTCAAAGTTTGAAATCAATTCAATCCTGTTTTATGCAACAATGATTCTTTTCATTCCCCTAGTCTTGGTTTTTACTTACACGCTTAACATTGAATACTCGTTTGATATCAAGGTATTTTTACTATATTTATTAGGCATTACTGCTCTTCTTACCATAATTGGGGTTACGATTATCATTTTAAAAAGAGACAAGATGAAAAGACACGTAAAAGCAACTTATATTCAAGAGTTTTATTATTTGGTTATAATTTCAATTTTTGGTGTATTAGGAATTATTGTTCTATATAATTATCTTCAAGGTCCACAAAATTACATTGCTAATATCTTTGTAATCTTACTTGTTTTATTCGTGTTTATCCTTTTGCGCTTAGGTCGAAAATATTTCAACCTCAAATACACAAAGAAAAAATAATGGCTGCGTATTTGCAGCCTTTGTTATAGAAAGAAGTTTATTATGAGATTCAATCGGTTAATAAATCTGATTGGTCAAGAAAAGTTTGATCAATTAAAAAGAAAAAACATAATAATATTTGGTCTTGGAGGTGTCGGATCATTTGCTGCTGAAGCAATCGCAAGAAGTGGTATAATGAAATTGACGGTAGTTGATTATGATAAAGTCGATATCACCAATATCAACCGTCAACTGGTTGCGTTAGAATCGACAATCGGTCAATTGAAAGTCGAGGTATTCAAATCAAGGGCTTTAGATATTAATCCTGATCTAGAGATAAATGCTTTGAACAAAAAGGTTTCCATCGACAATGTTGAAGGAATTTTAAGTTCTGGCTATGACTATGTTATCGACTGTATCGACGACGTTGACGGCAAGTTAGCAATAGCCAAATACTGCCTTGATCATGGATTAAAACTGATTATGTCAGCTGGATTTGCAAATAAAATCCATCCGGAACTAATCAAGATTTCAAAATTGAATCAAACCTCGGTATGTCCTTTAGCAAAAACGCTCAGATATAAGCTAAAGAGCATCAATTATCCTTTAACAATCGATGTCGTTTATTCCGAGGAAAAACCAATAAAGGCAATTGATAATAGAATCCTCGGTTCTAACTCATATGTACCATCGACTGCCGGATTAATAATTGCTTCACATGTCATAAATACTTTAATTGGAGATGAATAAAAATGAAAAAAATAATACTAGCGGGTGGATGCTTCTGGGGAGTCCAAGCATACTACGATAAAGTCTCAGGAGTCAAGAAGACTGAAGTTGGCTACACAGACGGTGATTTTCCTAATCCAACTTATGAACAAGTCTGCAATGGTTCTAACCATGCAGAAGCAGTCTATATTGAATATGAAGAGAATGAAGTAAGTTTAAAAAGAATTTTAGATCACTTCTTCCAAATAATCGATCCGACTTTGTTGAATCGCCAAGGAAATGATATCGGCAGACAATACCGTACAGCGATTTTTTACTTTACAGAAGCCGATGAAGCATTCATAAAAGACTACATCGTTCAAGTCAAAAAAAATTATTCTAAAGAAATCAAAACTGAAGTGAAAAGAGCTGTTGAGTTTTATCCGGCAGAAGCTTATCACCAAAAATATCTAAAAAAGAATCCATGCGGATACTGTCATATAGATTTAAGTCTAGTAGATGAGATAGACAAAGAATTTTTCGAATAAAAAATCTTATAGGAGGAAAATTATGAAAAGAACAGACTATATTGGTTGGGATGAATATTTCATGGGTGTAGCTCACCTTTCAGCCATGCGTTCAAAAGACGACAGTTCTCAGGTCGGAGCTTGTATCGTAAATGAAAAAAACCGTATTGTCGGTATTGGATACAATGGCTTTCCAATTGGGTGTAGTGACGACGAACTCCCTTGGGATAAAAGCGATGATTTCCTTGAATCCAAATACGCCTATGTCGTTCACGCTGAACCAAATGCAATTTTGAACTCAACCGTCGATTTAGCTGGTTCAAGAATTTATGTCACTCTATTTCCTTGTAACGAATGTGCAAAACTAATTATTCAATCGGGAATAAAAGAAGTCATATATCTAGAACATAAATATCCTCAAGATCCAGTCTTCATTGCTTCAGAACGACTTTTCAATCTTGCGAATATTAAAATAAGAAAGCTGGAAAACTATAATTTAAGGATTCAAAAACAATGAAAGAGTTAACAAAGCATTACCTCCCTTTTATTAAGATTTTAATCCTTCCTTATCTATTTTTCATGTTTATTCTTTTTTATCCGATTGCCTATTTTGTGGACACTCCTGGAGGAATAACAGAAGTAGAAAGCATTATTGCGATTGATTATAATGAAGAAAAAGAAATCAAAGGAACGATTTCTTCAACCTACATCGTCTCAATCAACCGCCCGACCTTTTTCCAGTTTATGCTTAGTTCTTTCTCCGATTATAACTACGCCAATGTTATCAGAGGATCTTATGCAAATTATACGAATCAAGAAATTAGCCAGATTAGTTATCTAGATAAAGAAACAAGTGTAAATGCTGCTATTATCGTCGCTTATCAAAACGCTAAAGACGATAATCCGGAAATAGTGATTGATTATTATGAGAAAGTTATGGTTTTTGGAAAAGCAACTTATCTTTCTTTTTATGATGATATCGAATTTGGGGATGAGTTTTTATATCTTATAGGTGATAATGACGCAATTGTCGATGATTATACCCAAATCGGTCCAAACACACAGAATTCTTCCAGTTACGAGTTTTTCTTTAAAAATTCTGAAGGCGAAACTTATTCAAGGATTTTAACTAAAGATTCAGAAACAAATCTCTTTGGCATTACTCTAAAACTCTATTACTTAGTCGATAAAGATACAACTTATCCAAAATACACCGAGCAAAACTCAAATATCGGTGGTCCAAGCGGTGGGTTACTCCAAACACTGGCTATTTATAATATGCTTGTTGAAGAAGACATTACCAAAGGCCTAAAGATTGCCGGTACAGGAACAATCAATTACGATGGATCTGTTGGTTATATCGGTGGGGTAGAACAAAAAATCATTACTGCTTACTTAAATAAAGTTGACGTCTTTTTTATACCATTCTTAAGTGAAACCTACACATACGACAACTATCTAGAAGCCTTAAATGCTTGTGAGAAACATGGAATCGATCCAACAGGGTGGTTAGTTCCCGTCGCTTCTTTTCAGGATGCACTAGATTATCTGGCTGAGGTGGAATAAATGATGAGTAGATACAAAGAATTAGTTAAAGACTTTAATAATGATTTTTCTACGAAAGAAATTTCCAGCGCATATCTAGGCGCATTCTTTTATACTACTATCATCGCATTGCCATTATTGATTGCAATAGCTCAAATTGTTTCCGTATACCTTTACTGGTTGACTTTCTGGGTTATTTTAATTATAATTGTTATGTTTTTGTTAAACTATCTATTTCATAGATTAACCAGAAAAGCTTTAATACTAAAAAGACCTGATACAGAAGTTGATATTTGGCGATTATTTATCTTTCAACAGATATTTATCAATATCTTCTTTGTTATTATTGGTTTAATATTTATCTTCATCCTGATTCCCATTTGGATGGTATAGGAGTTATTTATGACAATTTGGATTATTACTTTAATTACTCTAGTCGCAATTGACCAAATTTCTAAGATTTGGGTTTCTTCAGCACTTGAAATCGGCGAAACCATTCCTGTTATCAAAGATTTCTTTCATATCACATATACAAGAAACACAGGTGTTTTATTCGGTGGTTTAGAGGGAACCGCATCAGAATATTTCTGGGTATTTTTAATCTTTGCCACTGCCGCAACTATTATTTTCGGCTACATGTTCATCAAAAGCGACTTTAAAGATAAACGCTTGTTTGTTTTCCGTTTATCACTTGTCCTTTTGATTGCAGGAAGTATCGGTAATGCAATCGATAGAGCCGTACAAATCGATCACGCTGTTGTCGACATGATTGATTTTAGAGGGATTTGGCAATACATTTTTAATTTTGCCGATACATTCTTGAATGTAGGAATTTTCTTCTTCTTTATCGATTTATTCTTTCTTGAAAAGAAAAGGGTGGCTTCTTAATGGATAATTTTATTTATGAATATCTAGTAACCAATGAAGACAAACTTGATCGGATCGACAAGTTTCTTTCCGAGAAACTTGATGGATTTAGTCGCTCTACTATCAAACGGATTATTTTGGAAGAAAAGGTATTAATCAATCAAGCAAAGGTAAAAGCCAGTTATAGAGTAAGACCCGATGACTTTATCGAAGTAGAAGAAGTTGATTTTTCTGAAACTGATGTAATTCCTGTAAAGATGGATTTAAATATCATATATGAAGATGATGACGTTTTGGTAGTTAATAAGCCTTCTGGGATGGTTGTCCATCCTGCTCCTGGCCATTATCAAGATACGTTGGTAAATGGTTTGCTCTATCATATCAATGAACTTTCAAGTGTTAACGGTGAAAAAAGACCGGGAATAATCCATAGGATCGATAAAGATACTTCAGGTCTTTTGATGGTCGCAAAAAACAATGTCGCCCATGATATACTTGCTAAAGAACTTCATGATAAATTGACAAAAAGAGAATATTACGCCATTGTCGAAGGCGTAATAGCCAATAAGCGCGGCAAAATCAATGCGCCAATCGGAAGAGATAAATCAAATCGATTAAAAATGACGGTAACGAAAGACGGAAAAGAAGCAGTGACCAATTTTGAAGTTATTGAAACATTCGCTGATTCAACTTTGATTAAATGCATTCTCGAAACCGGTAGAACTCATCAAATCAGAGTACATATGCAATATATTAATCATCCTTTAGTCAATGATTTCGTTTATGGAACTGCAAAAACAAACGACTATGGTCAATACCTTCACGCTAAGAGTCTTGGTTTTACTCATCCTAAGACAAAAGAGTGGTTAGAATTTGACTCTGACTTACCTCAAGAATTTATCGATTATATCGAAAATAAAAGAATTAAAAGCTAAGTGCCTTTAATTCTTTTTTTTACATAATTTTCGCGATATTTTTGAAATTCAATTTAGCTATCTTTCTAAAAATCTCTTCGCCGTACTTCAGTTTAATAACCTTGGCGATCGCATCAACTCCAGGCCCAGCACCTTTAGGGAGCTCAATACCCAGTTCTTTGCTTAACTTATCAAACTCTTGCAGAAAGTAATATCTAGCAATTATAGCCCCAACCGCTACTGCCTTATGAACGCTTTCCGCACCGGTTAAGAAGGTAATATCCCTAACTACATCTTCCCCTGCCAAATACTTATAGTAGTTCTCTTGTGAACAAAATTGGTCCAAGATTAGTTTTTGATAGTCATTATGCTTATTTATCATCTTTTTAAAAGCGTGGTTATGAAGATAGGCTTTAATTTTATTCATATTGAAACCTTTATCAATCAACTCGTTGTATTTTAAGTTATTAGTTATTAAGACCCGATGAGAAATTTTGTTTATCAGTTTCTCGCCAATAATCAAGATTTGCTTGTCAGAAATCTTCTTCGAATCCTTAATATCAAGTTCATCTAAAAAATGATAATCATTAGGCGTTACATATGCAGCACATACAACAATCGGCCCAAAAAAGTCACCAGTACCTACTTCATCTGAACCAATGACTCTTAAAGGCAAAAATTGATTCTCATAAGTAGGTAAAACCTCATCGTCTTTAACAATCTCAAGGCCTAAAGCATTAGCCCACTTATTATACTCATCCTTTGCCATTTCTCCTTGAAACATAACTTTCATAGTCTTGAAAACGGTAATGGTCAGACTATCGGTTTTAAACAGATACTTATGGTTAGGATTGTCTGAGGTTACTTGGATTTTCTGATAATAATTCATTAATTTTTCTAAATATTTATCATTAATTGTAAAAACATAGTTCATCATCTTCAACTCCTCTTTTTATTTTACCATAAAATGTGATAAAATAGAAAGAGCGAAAGAGAGAAGAATATGTACGCAGAGATTAAAAAACTAGAATTTGATAAGATTTTAAAAATCCTCATAAATTATGCCCATACAGACCTTGGAAAAAAACAAGTTTTAGAGATTTATCCTCTTTCAAACGTTGATGAAGTTAAAGGTCTGCTTTTTGAAGTTGAAGAAGCCAAAAGAATCATTGAAAGATACGATGAAACACCTTTAACCGGTGTCTTGGATATAACTGAAGTAATACGGAAATCAGAAATTGGTTCCGTTCTTTCTATTGATGAACTGATTAGAGTTGTCTCACACCAAGAAGCTATTTCAAGAACAATCAATTTTGTTAAGAAAGTCATCTCACTTCAACTTGACTTTACTTATCTAAAAGACTATTATGATAGATTGGTTTCAGTACCAGTTTTAAAACAAGAAATTGACCGTTGCATCAACAAGAAAGGCGAGATTTATGACAACGCTTCATCGAAGCTTCAAGATATCAGAAAGAAGATCAGAACAACTGAAGAGCGTATCAACTCAAAAATGCAGTCGCTATTAAAAAGCGAACAAAACAAGTTATCTGATTCTTTAATAACCATTAGAAATAACCGCCTGGTTTTCCCAGTCAAACAAGAATACAAGAATTCTTTTAAAGGGATTATTCATGATCAATCAGCCAGTGGTGAAACGGTGTTCATAGAACCGATAAGCTGTTTTGATATGAACAACGACCTATCAAGATATTTTGTGGAAGAAGCCGCAGAAATCGAAAACATCTTAAGAATGTTAACATATAAAGTAGGCGAGTACACAGCTGAACTAACTACTAATCTAGAGATTTTCACATATTTAGATATTGTTTTTGCTAAAGCCAAATACGCTCTAGCTAACGATTTTACCAGACCGGAAATCACAAAAAATAAAATCAACTTAATCAATGCCAAACATCCTTTGATTCCTAGAGATGTTGTTGTCGGAAACACAATTAATTTTCATAACTTTAACCATATTATCATCACCGGTCCGAACACCGGTGGGAAAACAGTTGCCTTAAAAACTCTCGGGTTATTAAGCATCATGGCTCAAGCAGGACTATTGATTCCTGTAAACGAGAACAGCGAAACTATATGCTTCAGTAATGTGTTTGCGGATATTGGTGATGAACAATCGATAGAACAATCACTATCTACCTTTTCTTCACACATCTCAAACATTAAGTATATACTTGACAAATCAAGTGATAATTCACTTGTTTTATTGGATGAAATCGGTTCGGGAACCGATCCAAAAGAAGGAGCGTCATTAGCGATTTCAATCATTGATTTTTTAAGAGAAAAGAAATTATACTCAATGATCACAACTCACTATCCGGAACTTAAAACTTATGCTTACGACCTAGATAACACAGTTAATGCATCAGTCGAATTTGATATTGAAACTTTAAGACCAACATATCGGTTAAAAATAGGAGTTCCTGGAACATCCAATGCGATTAAGATTGCAAGAAGATTAGGACTTAATGAAGAGATTTGTCAACACGCTGAAAACGTATCTTTATCATTTGATACCGATACTGCAAAATTAATTCAGAAACTAGAAAAACAAAGTCTTGAGTTAGATCTAGAACTAGCAAAAATCAAAGATAAGCAAATTCAATTGGAACAAGAAAAGAAAAATTATGAAATCCTTCAAAAAGAAGAAAGAATTAAACAAAACAAACTTTTAAGAAACTTTGAAGAAGAGCAAAAGCAAAAACAGCAACTTTATCTAGAAAAAGCTCAAGATTTAATCAAAGAACTTGATGAATTAAAGAAAAGCGCTTCTTTTAAAGAACATGAGTTAGCCAAACTAAAAAAAGATGTAAAAGATACATTTTACCAAAAGAGAGTTTTCCAAAAAGAAAGTGAAAAAGAGATACAAGTTGGCGATAGTGTCAAAGTTTTAGCTTACCAAAGAAACGGAATTGTAAACAAAGAACTTAAAAATAATCAATATGAAGTTGTTATGGGCGCTTTGACTCTAACGGTTAAAAAAGAAGAAATCGAATTTTACTCAAGAGAAACAATTGATGAATTCAACCAAAAATCTATTGCTCAAAATCCAGTTGTTAAAGAAGTCAAAGTCGAACTTGATCTTCATGGCAAACGCTATGAAGAAGCAATGCTTGAACTTGACAAATTTGTCGATAATTGTCTTTTGAATAATCTGGAGTTTGCTTATATCGTACATGGAATAGGTACTGGGGCTTTAAAAAAGGGTGTAGAAAAATACGCGAAAGAAAATCCTCATATCAAAAGCTACCGTCGCGGCAACGAAGGAGAAGGTGGCGTAGGAGTTACAATTTATCAATTTAAGTAGAGGTAATTTATGAAAAAATTTGAAATATTCACTGCTCGTTATTGTGGGAAATGCCGCGCTCTTAAGAGACGCTTAATTGAACTCAAAGACGAACTTGTTGAAGTTGAAATAATATTCAGAGATATTGATATCGAACGCTCGAAAGCAAAGTCTATGCATATAGAAGGTGTTCCTACACTAATCTACTATCTGGACGACAAAGAAATTTCTCGAACTGATGGCACTATCTTAGAAGATGATATCAGAACTATCTTGAAAGGGAATGAATGATGGACGGAATTCTCTTTATCAACAAAGAAAAAAACATGACTTCGCATGATGTCGTCAACATTGCTCGTGGAGCATTAAAAACCAAGAGAATCGGTCACACTGGAACCTTAGATCCCAATGCGACCGGTGTTTTAGTTTTGGCAGTAGGCAGAGCTACGAAACTAGTCAAATACTTTACCAATGATACAAAAACCTATAATTGCAAGTTTCTGATCGGTCAAGCCTATGATACTGACGACGTTACAGGAAACCTAACGAACGAATCGGATACATCTAATATTACTGATGAAGAGATAAAAATCCAACTAAATGGTTTTATCGGCAAAAGCCTTCAAACTCCGCCAGACTTTTCCGCTGTAAAACATCATGGAAAAAAACTTTATGAACTAGCTAGAAGAGATATAAAAATTTATGATATCGATCCAAAGGAAATTGAAATTCTATCTATTAAAAATATATTGATAACTCGCTTTGGTAAAGTAATAGAAATTGATGCTGATATTGAGGTTTCCAAAGGTACCTATATCCGCTCAATCGCCAGAGATTTAGGTGGAAAATTAAACAACTACGGATGCTTAAAAGAATTAAAAAGAACTAAAGTCAATAACGTTACATTAGAAGAATGTTATTCTATAAGTGATTTAAGAAACGGACAAGTTGAGTTATATGATCCGTTTGAATATCTTGATTTACCAAGAATCAAGGTTAATGAACTGATTAAAAGAGATATTGATAACGGTAGATTCTTGCCTGTCGAACTATTCAAAGAAAAAACAGATACGATAATCTATTCTAATGAGAACGAACCTTTAGCTATTTATTACTATGATGAACAAAAATCGCAAATGAGAATGTCGGTGAAATGGTGTTGAAAGTAAAATATTTAGATTACAATGAAACAATAGAAGAAGAAAACTTAATCCTTTGCTTAGGTTTTTTTGATGGTCTTCATAAAGCCCATCAAGCACTAATAAAAAAGGGTCAAATCATCAAAAAGGAAAGAAACTATAAATTAGCTGTTTTAACCTTTGATCAAAGCATCAAGCTTTTTATGCAGAAAAAGCCTTTTTATTTCTTGACCTCAGTAGAAGATAAAGCACAAATCCTAAAAAAATTTGACGTGGATATACTATATGTTATGAAAGTCTCTTACGACTTAATCAAATATACTCCAGAAGGATTCATTGAACAATTTTTGAAGAATGTTAAAGTATGTATAGCTGGAGAAGATTTTACTTTCGGTTATTTAAGTAAGGGAAAGGTAGACACTCTACAAAAATCGCCTTACTTCGAAACAATTGTCATCAAGGAAATCACCTATCACGGGTTAAAAGTCGGTTCAACCAGAATCAGAGAAGACCTAGATAAAGGGGACCTAGCGGAAGCTAACTTCCTTTTAGGAAGAGAGTACACAATCACCGGAAAAGTCATTCATGGCAATAAAATCGGGAAACTGCTAGGCTTTCCAACAGCCAACATCGATTTTACCAATTATTTATTGCCTAAACTAGGGGTTTATTTTACAAAAGTAATAATTGATGATTTAGAGTATTACGCTATGACAAATGTTGGGAAAAAACCAACATTTCCGGATAATCGAATAACTCTTGAATCATATATATTTGATTTTGATGACGACCTTTATGATAAAATCATTGGCATTAAGTTTCTAAAATTCCTTAGAGAAGAACTATACTTTACCAATAAAGAAGATCTGATAGTCCAAATTGAAGATGATAGAGTAAAAGTTTTAGAATTAATCAAAGAAAGGGAAAAAGAAAATGAAAAAAATCAGTAAGAAATTTTGGATATTTTTAGGTATAGCCGCAGTCTTTTTCTTGGTTATGATTATCATCTCAGCTGTACTAGACTTAGGTGAGAAACTTAGAAACATTCACCCTTATGTTGAATACGCCTTTTATGGTGTTTCTGCTATCTTGTTCATCATCTTGTTTATTAGACCGCTATTTATGATAATCTTCGCTCCAAGCTTTTCTTTAGATGAACTTTTCAGCGAAGAAGAAAATGCTAAAAAGAACTATTCGATGTATAAAAAAGTTGCGAAAAACCTTATGGAAGAAGACATAATCTCCGATGAGGAAAAACAAAAGATTACCGATTCTTTAGACGACGTTTTGGAACTCAAAAAAACCTTGTCTAACGTATTTGATGAAACAATAAAAAAAGAACTCAATAAAATGATAATTTCTCACGCAGAAACAGTATTCTTATCGACCGCTATTTCTCAAAACGGTAAACTTGATGCCATAGCCGTAATAACAATTAACTTGAAACTGATAAAGAATCTTGTGTTAAAATGTGGTTTCAGACCTAGTTATTATTCATTAGGCAAATTATCAGTTAATGTTCTTTCTACCGCAATAATCGCTGAATCACTTGAGGATATGAACTTTTCCGAACTTTTCCCTTCAACCGGTGTAAATGCTTTAGCGGAAATCCCTTTGTTAAAAACAATTACTGGATCATTCGCTCAAGGAGTAGGTAATGCGCTCCTAAGTTTAAGGGTAGGAATCATTGCTCGAAACTATTTATTTATGAATATTAAAGGCTTAAAGAAAAATGAAGTTAGGAAGCTAGCTTTTGGCGAAGCTGTCATCCTTTTACCAAGAGTTTTAGTTGAATCGATGAAGAAACTTCCATCAAGATTTAAAGGGCTTTTTGGCAAAATTTTTTAATAGGTAAAAAGATTGATTTATTAGTACTAATTTGTTATAATTGTAAAAGCGAAAAGATTTGGAGGAATTATTATGATAATTGATAAATTAAGCGGTTCAAGAGTACATTTTGAAGTGCAAGTAACAAAGGAGCAATTTGAACATGGTCTTGACCATGCGTTTGCTGTAGAAAATGAAAAAGTAACAATCAAAGGTTTTAGAAAAGGTAAAGCGCCAAGAAACGTATATGAAACAAAATATGGCGTTGAATCTTTATATGAAGAAGCAATTCAACACGTTCTGCAAGAAACATACTACAATACAGTTATGGAAAACAACATCGACGTTGTTGCTCAACCTCATATTGATTTAGATATCAACAATATCAAAAGAGGAGAAGACTTCTCATACAAAGTAACTGTAGCAGTAAGACCGGAGATTAAATTAGGAGAATATAAAAACTTAAAAGTTGAATTATTACCAACAGACGTTAGCGACGCGGAAGTAGAAGCTGAAATCAATCGCAAGTTAGAACAAAACGCGGAAATGGTAATTAAAGAAAGCGGCGCTATTGAATCAGGAGATACAGCTGTATTTGATTTTAGCGGTTCTGTAGACGGAGAAAAATTCCCTGGCGGTACTGCCGAAAATTATGAACTAGTTATCGGTTCTGGAAACTTTATCCCTGGCTTTGAAGATCAAATGATCGGTATGAAATCTGAAGAGGAAAAAGACGTAGTCGTTACGTTCCCAGAAGATTACCAAGAAAAAACTTTAGCAGGTAAAGAAGCAGTATTTGCGGTAAAAATCCATGAAATCAAACAAAGAGTAGTTCCGGCTTTAGATGAAGAATTCGTTAAAGAGCTTAACCTTGAAGGGATTGAAACTGTAGAAGTTTACAAAGAACATATCAAAAATGATCTTCAAGCGACTAAAGAAAGACAAAACCAAGATTATCTTCGTCAAGCTGTTGTTACAAAAGCAACTGAAAACGCTGAATTTGAATTACCTGAAGAAATGATCAAAGATGAAGTTCAAAGAATGGATGAAGGCACAAAAAATCAAATCAAACAATACGGATTAGATTTTGCAATGTATCTTCAATATATGGGAAAAACTGAAGAAGAATATAAAAACGAATTAGAAACTCAAGCAAAGAAAACTCTTTCTGAACAATTCGTTATCAATGAAATTGCTAAAGCAGAAGGATTATCTGCATCTAAAGAAGAAATAGAAGCTAAATACGCTGAAATCGTTGAACAATATAAATCACAAAACGTTACTTTAGAACAAGCAAAACAAGCTATTCCTGAATCAGCTATCATTTCCGAAATCGCTTATGCAAAAGCTTTAGACTTAATCGTTGAAAGCGCAAATAAATAATAGATTAAAATAACAAAAAAATTATAAAAACTCCTAAGATTTTATCAAAAAAACGATTGTAAAATATTAGGTGTTTTTTATTATCTGTGGTAAAATAATAAATGATAAACGAATATAAATGAGGTGAGTTTATGTATAATCCAAAAAAGATATTTTCTGATTCACTACCAGTAATAGCGGTTAGAGGAATAATCTTCCTTCCTGCATCTGATATTAGAGTTGAAATAGGCAGAGATTTCTCTAAAAACGCAATCGCAGAAGCAGAAGCTAACCGTGACGGACATGTACTTTTAGTGTTCCAAGAAAATCCGTTAATTGAAGATCCAGAATTCTCCGATTTCGTAGAAATTGGTATTTTAGCTAGAATAAGTGTAAAGATTAAGTTGCCTAACGGTAATTATAAAATTAAATTCGAACCAGTAACTAGAGTTAGACTTAATGACTTAATCGCTAAAGAACCTTACTATCT
>Ga0265295_1002657_pt1 | contig 27595 bp, 41 predicted proteins | sample Munlansysbiofilm_FD_192503 | JGI IMG/M metagenome (GOLD analysis project Ga0265295, IMG submission 192503) | Leachate microbial communities from a municipal landfill in Southern Ontario, Canada - Methane capture system biofilm | ecosystem: Engineered > Solid waste > Landfill > Unclassified ... | reverse complement strand
CCATTGCTTAAAAACGGAAATGCTTTCTACTCAATGAAAGTAACAGCGTAATAGCAGTAAACGGACAAAGGACACATAATGAAAGTTAAACTAAATGTCAAATACGGCAAGAATATGCCGAGTGACATAATTGAACTAGACGAAAAAAAAGCTACTTATCTAATTGATAATGGGTTTGCAGTAGAAGCCAAAGGTGCTACTACTCCAACAAACGATAATGTATCCAATGAAGATATTATTGACTCATTGGATTTAACGGAAGATGAGAAGCTATATCTACTTGATAATCTTGGAGATTTAGCTTTGGCAACCAAAAAAGATGGCACTTTAACGGCTAAATCTGAAAAAGATGTCGAAGCTATTTTAGCAGGGCTTGGAGAGTAAATGTCAATATCTAAAGTCCTCCAAGCAACCTACAATAGTAGATTTTGTGATACATACACATACGAGGGCAATAGTATATTTGGCATGAGCGATAATAGTATCGAAGTTGATAACAATCGACAGAGAGCTATTAAAGTTCAATCTTCTGACATAACAACAACAAAAGACACAAATGGTGTTGAGCAATTATCAACAAAAGAAATATCATTAGGTACGGATACTTTCAAAATTATCACATGGCAATATCATGGAAATAAGAGAGAGGAAATTATCCTAGTGCTAGAGGGAGATGGTCGTGGAAATTAATACTATTATTACAACAATAGAAACTAAGTTTTCAGATTTAGGAGTGGATGCACAAGCTACACTTTTAGAAGTTAGTGAAGATTTGATTTTAACCATTGGTTGTGTAATAGACCCTAGTTTGCTAACCTACTCAATCCTAGAGGGCGTTAAAGCTTTTAATGATGACGCTACCACATGGATAAACTTTCATGGCGGTAAAATCATTACTGTTGGTGATGCTCCGCTATTTATGTTAATGTTTAGTGCAAATCAATGTAATGGAGGTCTATAATGGCTGATGAAAAAAAAGAGGTGACACCAAAGATACCATCTAAGTATGTAGTGGTTGTCAAAGATAATCGAGAACTAGAAGTGCCGAGAAGCACATTAGTTGCTTGGATTAAAAACGGATATAAGGAGAAATAATGGCATTAGGCACTAGATTTATAAAAGCCGATTTTGGTGCAAAAGTATTAATCCAGACAGTTGCTGGAACATACATCGCACCTACAAAAATACTATGCCTGGAAAAAGGTAAAGCACCGTTACCTACGATTGAGTATAGCACATATACTTGTATGCCTATGGACGATGCAGAGTATGATATTGTTTTAAATGCAGATAATTCAAATGTAAAAATCTCTTGGGATTTAGCATTGCCTTTGAACGCATCTCTAGGTGGTGTAGAAGATTTAATGATTGCTTGTGGCATGGAGAAAACCGATGTAACAGGCACATTGCACTTTGCACCTCTATATGATATGAGTGCTACGATAGGAGCTTCTATTGAGGTAACAACTAAGCGTAGAACTTATCAAATTAGAGATGTTAAAGGTACATTCACGATTGATGTAAATGCTTCTGATATGGTACGAATTAAATTTGAGTTGAATGGTACACTAAACGCTGCACCTGTGGAGCTTTCATCGGCGACAGCGGATAATACAATTCCAACAAACTATTTGGCAGTAACAGATGTTGCATGGGGCAAAAAATCATGCGGACTTACCATCGGAGGGAATACAGTATGGGCGAAATCAGCAACCTTAGATTTAGGTCGTCAAATTCAAACAGAAGATACATTTTGTGGTAATGTAGTTGTAGATAGTGGAATGAAGCCAACGGCTAAAGTTACACTAAAAATGACAGAGCAAAACGAAGCACCAATTTCTGATATGAAAAATGGTACTCAATATGCGGTAGTAATACCTGCTTATAATAGTGCTGGTGTTGCAAAGTTTAGTATTTCAGTTCCTGTAGGGCAAGTATCAACTCCCGATAGTGAAACCGATACAAATGGATACTGGGATGTAGAGAGAACTTTCTCTGCTAGAAAAACAGCTGGCGATGATAACTTCGATTTAGTTTTCACAGCATAATTTTTGGAGGGTCTTTGTGCCTTTGTACCCTCCAGCTATAGGTAAAACACAAGGCAAAAAAATACAAAGGAATTACAAATGGCACAGAAAAAAATAAAAGTAAACGCAACGCTTGAGCTTGATGATATTCAATATAATATCAGCATAGCACCGATGGCTAAAAAAAATGCAAAAAAAATACAAAAAGATTTCGAAAAACAAAAAGAGGACTCAAAGCCTTTTTTGAAGATTGAAAAAGAGTTATCACAAATTCGTGAAGATATTGATAGTCTTGATAAAAGATATTCGATGTTGGAGAAAATGGGCGAAAATGCTAAGTGTCTTGAGCTTCTCGACAAAAAAGATGAGCTTGTAAAACAAGAAAGAACTTTATCAGAGCAAATAGAAGATGGTTTGACATCTACTATGGAAAAGCACTATGAAGCAGAAGAAAAAATGTATGAAAATATGTTTAACGAAATGGTTTCTGGCGAAGATGCCGAAAAACTAAAAGCTTATGTTTCTAACTACTCATTTAAAATGGCAGTAGGACAAGTCTTAGAAGTTTATGAAGAAGAAATCAAGGGAAAGTCAATCTAGTTGCTGACTTTATCCTACAAGGGATAAGACAAGGCAAACAAGTTGGCATAGAAGAATATGCCGAAAAAGAGTATCTAAAAGGATTAGGAGTAGTCTTTTTAGAAGATGAAATAGATTTTTTACTACTAAAAATTCTACAATACTCAAGGGTAAGTGGGCTTGGCTCATCTGAAATTAACAGCGAGATTGTTTTCAGATATGCTAAAGATAGAGATTTAGACGAATTACAGCTCTTTGAGTTGGTACAGCAAATTAATTGGAGAGTAAATGAGTACAACACAAAAAGTCCACAAGATTAGCCTTATTGTAGATGCACAAACAAAACAATTAAGAAGCGTATCCAACGACTTCAAGAGCTTAGAAAGAGATATTGCAAGAGTAACTGGCAAGGTAGATGTCCTAGCCACTACTTTCAAAGCTTCTCAATCTAAAATGCAACAATCAATTCGTGCAACGGCAAATGCTTCAAAAGAGTCAACAACCTCGTCAATAAATGGTTTTGTAAGACACATTAGACAAGTTGAGTCATTTGTGGTCGCACTATACGCACTTAAAACAGCCTATGACCTCACTTTAGGAAGAGGTTTTGAGTTTAATAAGATGGTTGAGAACGAAACTATAGGGTTTAAACTTCTTATAGCTCAAAATATGGCTGCGGTGGATAGCAAAGGCAATCTACTAACAGCTACCCAAAAATTTACACTTGCACAAGGTGAAGCCAACAAAGCATTAAAAATTGCAAGAGAAATAAATATCGAAACTCCACAAACTCTTGGTGAAACAATCCAAATTATGAAATTACTAACACCACAAGTTTTAAAATATGGCGGAACACTAAAAGATACTGGTGAAATTACAAAAAACATAGCAATATCATCAAAGGCTATGGGGGTAGAGTTCCAAGAGCTATTAAAAACTGTTGATAGTGTTATGACAGGCGAGTCTAAAGAAAGTGGACTACAGAGAGCTATGGGGCAATTTGGTATCACGAATGAACTAATTAAGAAAACCGTAGCAGAGGGCGGAAGTGTTGTAGAACTATTTAAAGATAAGTTAAAAGGTGCTGCCGTTGCTGGAGTTGAGTTGGCTGATAGCTGGGATGGTATATCAAGTAACTTCATCAATGAGTGGGATAGTATGCTAGCAGAAGCAGAAAAACCTATATTTGAATATTGGAAACGCTCCTTAAAAGACATAACAAATTTCTTTATCATCAATGGAAAAGAAATAGTAAGTGACCTTATGACTATTAGTAGTGCGGTATGGGAAGTCGGCAAGGCTTTTGTATTGTGGAAAGGTGCTGGTGTAGTTGTTGGTATTATGAGAAGTGCAATAACAGCATTAGAGATTAATATGCGTGCATTAAATATAGCTACAATAAGAAGTGCTGGGGCAATGACTACATTAGAACTTGCAACATCTAAAGCAACTACGGCAACGCTTATGTTTGGAAGGTCATTATGGCAACTCACTAAAGCAAACGCATGGTTAATAGGTATAGTGGCACTTTATGAAGCTTGGAATTATGCTTCTTCAAAATTAGCTACATCGCAAGAGCAAATCAACAAAGGACTAGCTATAGAGGTAGAAACCGCAAAGCAACTAGCACCAATTGAGAGAGAAAAAATGGCTTTGGATTTGCAAAAAGCTGTTTTTCAACAAGGTATTTTAGTTGTAGGTTTAAAAAACGAACTCTCGCTAGGAAAAAGCAAGCGTGACCTTAGTAAAGAAGAAATTATTGTGCTAGAAGCCAGAATAGCACAAGAACAACGAACACAAGACACATTACAAAATAATTTAAATATATTAGGGGATATAAAAAACGGCACATATGCCTCTGCACAAGCGGCTTACACATTAGGAGATGCCTTTGACTCTGCTAAAATGGGAGCGATAGGGATTGTAAGTGAACTAGACCAGTTAAATGTATCACTAGAAAAAAATATCATACAAGCACAAGTGTTAGCAGGCAAAATTTCAGAAGCACAGGGAGTTAAGCTGACCTTAGCACAAGATACAGGCTTATTCCAAAAACAACTTGTAGAAATTGGTACTGCAAAGCAAAAAGCATACGACCAACTACAACAAAATAGAGATAAAAAAACAGGCAAATATGACGAAGCAACATTAGCCCAATATAAAGCCTTTAATGAGAGCATGGATATACAATTAAAAAAAGCTGTTGATGCTCAACAAAAAACAATACTATCTGCCACACAACGAGAACAAAGTATTGCAAAGAAAGCTAGTAGTGCTAGCACAAGAGCAGGTGGTAGGGCTACATCTATTGCAAATAAAGACTACCGTAATCAAGCCAAAGACATAATCAATGAAGAAAAATACGGCATTAAGATAGCACAAGAAAAACTTAACCTATTGGAAGAGCAACACAAACAAGAACTTCTACTCGCGGAAATAAAAGCTGGCGGTGCTTTATCGGATAGAGAACAACGCAAGTTTGACATAGATTATTTAACTAAAAAACTAGCTATGCAAGAAGAGTCTATTGATATAGCTAAAAAAGCTTGGGAAGAAGCAAAAGCAAGTGAAATAAAACAAGCTAACGAGTTGGGTACACCTAAAACAGAAGAGCAAAGAAGGATAAAAGAAAATACATTACAAAAGCTTCATGCAAATGTTTTAGCTACAGAGGTAGATTACCAAAAACAAATTACCGAACAAAAAGAAATTCAAAAAGATTTAGCAATAGCCGAACTCTCCGACATGGATAAAATGCTTAACATCATGAAGAATGGAGTATCTGATTTATCAAGCTCTTTTGCGGAGGGTGGCGTTCAAGGCTTTGCTGATGGCATGAAAAGTATGATGGGTAGTATGATTGATACTATGAAACAAAGTGGTGATATGATTACTATGCTCATAGGATACGCCATTGATATAGTTCGTGGGCTTTTCAATACACAAGCGACACAAGAAGAAATAGATAAAGCAAAAGGCAAATCTGACTTTAGCGATGATAGCATAAGAAATCTAGGAGACATGTTTGCCAATGTGCAATACCCGATGCTTGAAGTCACAAATAAAATGTATAAAAATATCCGCAACATGGACAATAACTTCCAAAGCGTTGCAAGAGCGATAACAGGCAAAGCAAGTGCAAGTGGTGTGGATTTAACTGGTGCGAACTTCGTACAAACAAACGAAGTAGGTTTTCTTGGATTTTCCTCTGAAAGCGTATCTCTTATAGGTACTGGATTACAATTCCAACTACAAAAACTGACTGACATGATGGATATAGCTTCTCTATCAGTTAAAGGATACACATCTAAGTTGGTAGAAAGTTCATCTTTTTGGGGATTATTTAGTGACTCCGATGTTGAAACTACTTTCCAAAATCTACCAGCATCTGTCAAAAAAGACATAGCGGGAATTTTTGCAAGCGGATATGAGTCAATCCTTATGGCAGGTATTACACTTGGCTTTAGTGATGAGAATATCAAAAATGCACTTGCAACGGCAAAGTTAAACCTAGCTAAGATAGATTTTACTGGGTTAAGCCCAGCCGAAGTGAATGATAGATTTAGCCAAGCCGTTAGCGAAGCGTTTAGTGGAGTCATAAACGGTATAGATATGTTCACAGGGCTTATAGATAGATATGCAACCGCCAATGAGTATGCACTTGAAACTCTTACTAGAATTGCAACAGAGTATGACCAAGTAAACTATTCATTATCACTCATTGGTAAAAACCTAACTGATGCGGTTGGTGGTTTCACGAAACAAATGCAAGTTTTAGACATAGTTGCAAGCACAGGTGGACTGCAAAACTTTAATGACGCTATGGGTAGCTTTATGGCGAACTTCTATGATAGCACAGAGCAATTTCAATTCCTAGAAAAATCTATGGCACAAGCATTTGCTACACTAGGTTTAGTTGCTCCAAAATCAAATGTAGAATTTAGAAACCTATTAGAGGGGATGGATACCACAACAGAGCAGGGTGCTTATCTATATGGTCAAGTTCTTTTACTTGCTGATGGCTTCAATCAAATGACAACTGCTGGTAAAAATTTAGGCTCTACGCTACAAGATGCTTTGAAAAAAATAAGTGATGCGTATCTTGGCGAGTATTCGCCATATACTATGCTTCAAAAAACTCAATATGCCACAGAGGTTGCAAGAGTAGCTAGGGAAAACGGAACTAGCATGGATAGCGTGGACGCTGCGTATCAAGCGTTGGTAACTTCTGCGAAAAGTGCAACAAAACAAGAAGATACAATAAGACAATTTAATGCCTATATCGCAGCCCTTGAAAATGAAATTCCAGACGCTACGAATAGGGATATAGTAAATGAGCTTGAAGAAATTAGAAAAGCCATTGAAAATCAAACAGATAGAATAAGGTTTACCGCATGACAATATTACCATTAGTAGATTGTGAAATAGTTGATACCAATGTAACAGACAATACAGCAGTGTTTAATAATAATATTCAACAAAACTATCCTCTTGGAACTAGATACCAAGAAAATAATAACATCTATGAAAATATGGGAGCTGATATTGTAGTTCCTGCTTATAGTGCCGAAGGAACTTATACGGTTGGACAAATTGTATATAAAGACTCAAAGGTCAGTAAGTGTACTGCAACAAGTGGTGAAGTTCCAAAACAACCAGAGGAATATACAGCGGTAGATACTTCTTTTGATGATAGCGTATGGACTAATAGATATATGAAATTAGCTGATATTACTGCCGACTTACCGCTAAATGTGAAAAATGTAGTTTTCGAAACAGCTTTTACCGCACCGATGTTAAGTGCTGATAGAACAAAGTTGTATATAGCAGAAGCCAATGGGGTTAAGCAATATTCATTATCAACAGCTGGCGACATAGAAACGGCAACATACATCAATACAAAAACCTTGACAAAAGCTCAAGGCATCTCTAAAATGTTTTTTAAAGCTGATGGACTTAAATTGTATGTATTATCTCCTAATGACAATAAAATATTACAATACAACCTATCTACGGCATGGGATACTAATACCGCTATATATAACTCATACAAGGCTACCTATAATATTTATATTGGAAGCTTCACTATATCTAGCGATGGAACAAAATTATATCAGTTAGCTGTAGGAGCTACTAATACTATTTATCAATCAACACTTTCAACAGCATGGAGCATAAGTACAGCAGGGAGTACTAGTGGCACTAAGGTTGTTAATGTAAAAGCTAAAGATATTAGTTTCTCAACTGATGGTACTAAGTTATATGTGTCAGCAACTACTTATATATATCAATGGACTGTATCAACCGCATGGAATGTTAGTACAGCTACCCAGATAAGTAGTATTAGTTTATCTGATATGGGAATAACTAATGTAAACTTTGAAACTGTGTATTTTTCAACAGATGGTACACAAATATTTTTTGATGGGCAAGTACAAAGGAAAACTTTATATAGAGCTACAATAACAACCGCATGGGATATAACAACGACAAAATATTCAATATTTCCAATATATCATGTTGAAATTAGGGGAGGGATAACATATACATACCAAATAACAAGATCATACTCTTCTTATTATTTTTCTAGTAGTAAGGGCGGAGTATATGTAAATAATATTTTAATGACCTCGTTTACTGAATTAAATAATTCTTCTGTAGAAGAAAAAGCATATATAGGCTCAAACGGAACATGGGTAGCTAAAACACTTGTTATCCGTCCTACGGCAATTTATATACGCACAAGTATTGATAAATCTATAGAATACAAAACATTGACCGCATATCAATTTTCTGTAGTAACATCACCAACCGAATTGACTGGATTTTCTTTTTATGAGAAAACTAACCCGTATAAACCTTTCGACAATAAAAGCTATACGGTCGCTACAATAGACAACACAATGACATATAAAATAAAAGCCTTAGGCAAAATGGACGCGGTAGTTTTGGCACACATAAAAGGCGACTTGGTAACGGTTAAATTTTACGACTCAACCAACACCCTACAAAGTGAAATAGTTGATTATGTCCTAGACGGCTCTATTGATAGTAGAGATGAGCATGAACATGGATATACTACGGAAATATTTTACAATATGGTCGCAGGAGTGCGGACAACAATAGATATAAATGGGTATGTTGAAATAACGCTTACCGATACTAACCTTGAACTTGGAACACTAAGCCCATGCCTTTCTATTGACGCTGGCTTCTTAGACCTAGAAATGGAACTTTCAATTACCGATTATAGCCCTTATGAAGTTGGAATTGGCGGTGTTGTAGATTATGTTGAGGGCATTGCAGCAATCAATGCTAATCTAACTTTCTATGAACTAATTACTAATTTTGATAAGTCAGCAAGAAGAATGATTGCACTAAAAAGACAAGTTGTAGCAATAGATGGTAGTAGTTCTATGAATAGAGAGCCAGATACACGCTTAAATTTATTTAATTCTACCAAATTGCTAGGCAGAATGGATAAAATATCAATGAGAACAGTTAAGAAAGATGGACGCACCGATAAGTTTGCAAAAATCACAACCAACATCTTGGAGGTAAGTTAATGATAGTTCCTTTTTGGTATCAAAATGAAATGCCTTGCATTACAAGAACAATGGTAAATGCACAAGAAGAAACGACTTGCTTTCAAGGTGGTTATGGGCTAGTTGGAGATATTACGGCAACAATAAATATCTTCATTAAAAATGATGAGGAAATGGAACTGTTGAAAAATTTTTGGGATGTCAAGTGTAAATATGGCAAACTTCCTTTTTTAATCTCTTTACCTATTTTTGGTACACAAAGAGATGATGACTCATCTGCGGTATTAGCACAATTTATGGGTAGCTTTTCGGCAAACAAAAAATCTATAATTTGGGAGAGTGCCATTTCTTTAAAAGTTTACCCAGAAACTAGCTATATCTTTAACGAAGAGGGCGAGTATGTCATTGCAGATGGCTACGACACCCCGCAAATAATCAATTTTTAGGAGGAAAAATGAGAACGATAACAGGAGTTTTGGAGCTAATTAATGGTACACCAGCGGCTGGAAAACAGATAACTTTTACATTAGTGAACAGTACAAACAATAAACCAATATCAAGCTTCATCGCTGCAACACACGAGAGGGTTTATGGCTCGGTAATTGTGACGACAGATGAGTTTGGTGCATTTAGCGTAAGTTTGGTAGAAAATACATTATTGGTTGATGAAACATATTATTTGGTAACAACTAATGTATCCCCAGATATACCATTTCGGGCAGGGCTAGCAGAGGGTCTTACAGATTTAGATTGGCTAGAATTTAAAGCTAGCGGTGGTCAGATAGAGCCTGCGGTATTGGACATCATCCAAAATTATATTGATGAAGCAGAAGCAGCGGCTACCACAGCTACTACCAAGGCAGGTGAAGCAAGTGGAAGTGCTACAACCGCTCAACTCAAAGCATGGATTGCAGAAGCTAATCAAATGACAACAGACAGCTATGCGACAGAAGCAGAAGATACTTTTGTGAAAATTTACACATCAAACGGAGATGGCACTTTCACGGCAACGGATACCGCCGAATACAGTGCATTGCATTGGAGAAACAAAACGGCAGGGCTGTTAGCTACCAAAGCCGATATAAACGGAAACAGCACTGAGACATTTGAAGTTGCAGACGCCACTACAGATACACAAGCGGTCAATAAAGGACAACTCTCGGTAGGCACATTGCTACTAAACTCTGGTGCGGAATACCCGCTAAAAAAAATGACAAGGGATGGTATAACATCTGCAAAACCTATTGCTTTCAGTAATATTTTACTAAGTATTAGGATAGTTAATGCTAGGAAAGATGAATATTACCAAGTGTCTTATCAGCAGAATGAGGCTCCATTTGATGGGGAAGCAACATTCGACTGGATTGTTAGTGCATTTGATGTAGCAACTTATAAAACAAATTCTTCAAGAACATTATTAATTTACCCAGCTAGTAATTACGGACCTCAAGAACAGTTGGTTAGGGATGGAACGGTACAAACAATAAGCCTATATCCACCTTCCCGACCAGAGATGAGAATAGATTTTACGGTAGATACATCAAAATTACCTTCCGCTGGTACGCCAATATATTATGAAGATAGTGCGAAACAAGGTTGGTCGTGGATTATAGACCCATCATGTTATGAGTATAACACATTAATTGAAGATGATATTTCTATAGAACCTATTAGTTACAGCATAGCTACAGATGGGACCACCGATATTGTGCATAGGTCAGGTGACAAGCTTTATAAAACTGTTATTAAAAACAACGGGTATAACGAATTACCTAATATATATTCAATTAGTAGGGCAGACACAACTGACAGGGGAAACGCATCATTTTCCACAATAACATCATCGACGTCAGACTGGCTACCACCTATGACAGTGTACGCTGTTAATAACGGAGATGGACATAGCACGGTTTTTACAGGTGGTAGTCACGGCTCTAACGGCAATGCAACAGGAGAACAAACCGCTAGGAATATATTGTATAAAGTACTTGTTGATGGGCAACCTATTAGTTTTTCAGAGAACACAACCGGGAAAGCAGAATGTTTGACATATATAATTATTAATGAGTTGTGTGGGTATAACACCACAGGAGCAGTAGACCCAGAGCTATACCCAAAAAGATACATACTTAAACAATCTTTTGTAGTAAACGTAAGACCAGGAAAAATAGAAGTTAATGCAGAAGTGAGGGCATATGAAGATATTGTAGTACAAACAGATTATGGTCCCCAACTAGTGATAGGCGGTTTTAACGATACCGTGTTGTTTCTAGACGGTGAAACTACAGCTAGAGTTGCTTTTACATCAGGGGTTAATAGCGGTGATTCATTGTCATACCCAAATGCTTGGGCAGTATTGTTAAATGACGCTACTAATGGACAACTTGTTTCATATATGGATAGAAATTATGAGGCAGGTGATGGTAGATATGTTGATAGCAATGCGGATAATATATTTGAAAGTGGTGGTAAAATGTATCACAGCGCAGTAAGAAGTGTATCTGGTATAAGCTTATCTTCAGGAGAGTCATATAAATGGCGAGGGGGATATTCTATACAAGCGCCATTGTTACAAGGCACAGAATTAGATAGTTTCTTTACATTTATGAACGACACAAGCATTAAAACAGTTATTGTTGAAGATGGACATAATTATACATTGTTACCAGGAGTATTATCTAATGCTGTAACCATAGACACTATTCAAACAATTACAGAAGTCAAAACATTCACCAAGTCTCCATTAGTACCAACAGCTACGCTAGATACTCAAGCAGTTAACTTGGGGCAATTTAATGCTGCTAAGATGTACTATGTCCAAGCCACTAAACCTGCTGAAACAATTGGGATGCAATGGTTCGACACTATAGCAAAAAGCTTAAAGATATGGAACGGTGTATATTGGGAAGTCATTCGCTTCACAGCATTTAGCCCTATCATTACTTATAAAGCAGACTCATACGATTTTACAACAGTTGCCACCATTCAGAACGATGGTACATCAGAAAGCACTAACGACCTCCTCCTAAGCACAGGCAGAGGACTAGACTTAGACCCAACACAAACTGTTAAAATACCAATTCATCATACTTTGGGTAGTGAATTGATAGCTTCAAAATCTGTAGGTGTAGACGGGATGACGGCTACTTACACACTAAATACTGATACATCTACAGAAACAGAGTTTGACATAACAGTTGCAGGAACAAATACAGGTAGACCTAACATTCAGTATAAACAGCTTTCCAGTACACCTCCAGTTACAGGTAAAACTTATCTTATCGAGTGGGATATTACCGTTTTAAGTGGTCAAGTGTATTTTTCAAGAGTTGGGGTAGGTTTATCAAGTGAAACTAAGTATTATAACGTTTTGCTAGGTGTGGGTACATATCATTATACATATGAGCATACTGTTACTTCTTTAACTCCTGATATATTTTCGCCTATTTTATACATGACTGAAAAATATGTCGGAAATTGGATTGTAAACGGTGTAACATTTAAAGAGCTTACCAACCCTAACTCATTCCTGACATACTACGACCCAGAGAACGCTGAGACTGTTACTACAGATATGTCAACTCTGACACCAAGCCAAACCTACTCAATAGTAGACGCACAATACCAAGGCATCCTAACACACTCAACTGCACTATCAGACAGCGACCGTGCCAAGATAGATGCAAATCCGAATCTACTTGGAAAACTAGGCATAAGCGATACTGGTGCTATAGATGAACTTGACTTGGAATTGACAGCTAGTGATGGGTATTATCCTTGTACGGAAAAGAGTGGTAAGTATTTGGTTGATGCTAAGGCTGGATATGGCGATGAACTCGTAACAAATTGGACTTTTGATACAGATACTATTGGATGGGTTGACTCCTCAAACCTGTCCATTTCGTCTGTAGGAGGTGAGTGTATTTGTATTATTGGTGATACCCCAGCAAATAATTATATGTATAGTGATATATCGACCGTAGATACAAACATATATAAGTTATCATCATACTTGAAAAACAATACATCTGCATCAATAAGAATTGAAATATTTAACACATCATTTGCAAACAAGACATTATTATACAGTGTTGCTCCAGGAGAAATATTTAATGGGTCTTTTATTATTAAGGGTATTGCTGGATCAACAACAAGGATTGTATTCGTCACAGACACAGCATTAGAGAATGAAACTTTTATAGTTGATAACGTATCAGTCCGTGAAGCAACAGCAACAGAAATAGCAAACTACACAACATCTGCAAGACTACAAAAACTGACAAAAGGAATACAAACATCAGCATTTGAAGAAGATGCACTTGGACTTCCAACGGCATATAATGTAGAGCAGCTTAACTGGCATGGTGATGGGTATGGGGATACTCAGCGTAACCTATCTTTAGAGAGTGCTTTCACTATCAGAGAAACTATAGACGGTGTAGAATACGTGCATGTGTATGATGGAACTAATCTTACAACTACGATAGACGGTATACCAGAAGCACCAGTTGCACATACACCTGAAAATGCAAACTACATACTTGGTAAGGGTGTATACCCGAAAGTAACAGCAGACTCACTAGCAGAGTATGTTCAAACAGAATTTAAATTAGAGGAGAACTAAGATGAGACAACTAGAATACCTAAGAAAAAAACTGATGGATAGAGACAGATATATCCTTATCCCAAACAGCATGAAAGACTACCCAATACAGATGTCAAAGATGCAGAAAGACGATGAAGAGGGAAACCTTCTAGTTGGCGAATACTACACGGTGCAAGACTTAGCGGACTACTTCGGTAAGTTCTACACTATCATACCGTGGGTAGACGATAGCCACTCATTGATTACTTGGGGTTCGTCTGCAAACGGTGAAATGACAGCCTTGAAAGATAGCGTACTAACAGAAGGGCTTGTGAACGTAAGAGACGGAGGTGGAGAATTTGAACTTGAAACGTCTGATGTTGATTGGGCAAACATTCCTGAGAATGGGTTTGCAATATTCAGCTTAAGCGATTTAAGGGATGTTCCCAAAGTAGCAGTAGTAGTAGAAGAGGTAGGGCTATGATAGAACTAGCATATAAAATACTAGCTAAAATAGGTATCGCAAAACACCAAGATAAAGTCTTACACTTTCTAGGTGGGTTAATAATATACTTAGGTCTTGTGTACTTTCTATCTTTTATATCTTTTATTGGTATTTGGGCTTTTGTAGTTGTTGTAGTAGTTGCAGTCGGTAAAGAGGTATATGACAGAAAAACAACTGGGTTTGACTATTACGATATAGCAGCTACTTTGCTTGGTGGTTGGTTTGGTATGGTTATCTGGAGTTTTATTCAATGAGAGAGTTTTTACTATTCCTAGTCGCATTAGTTATCACCGCAGGTATATTCCTAATAGGATTAGTTATCCAAACTATTAGATACTTATACAAAGGCTATGATTTAGGCGGTTGGTATTTTGCTTTGGCTTTAAGTCTTGATTATTTGTGGGCAACGCTTGTCTATGGCACGATAGGTCATACAGTTTCAGCGATTACATATAAAAAAGCAATTAAAGGCGATAAATATCACAAGGTACAAATGAAAATTATTAACTTTCTATTTAGAGATGACTATCATTGTGAAAAGGCATATGAAGATGAGTATAATAATTAAAAAATAACGGGGGTTAAAATGGCAGTTACAAGTGCGGCAGTAGGGCTTAAAACAGCGGAGGTAGTAACTTCTGCTAGTTTTATAGGGATAGGCTTATTTACGGTCAATATAGAATTAATTGTATTAGCTAGTGTAGGGCTTATAATAAGTCTTTTTTCGTATCACTATGATTACGAGAAGTGTAAAGATTGTACTAAGCATAAGATTTCAGAGATTAGTAAGTATATGTTATTTGGTGCAGGAGCATTCCCTGCGTCTTATGCAATGGCTGGCAAAGTAACGGATGATGTATCAATAAGACTTTTTGCTGGATTGTTTGTGGCGTATCATATTATACAACTTCTTGATACTGTAGTAATTAAAGTTAAAAAACTAATTGAAGATTGGAGGCTGTAAATGGAAATACTTACAATGGACGCGATGAGTGTGTTTGGGGTTAGAGCTGTTATAACATTATTATTTATAATCGCTCTTGATAAGCAACTATGGAAGAAAAGCGTGACAACCTTTATAACTATTATAACTGTATTTTTTTATTTTCTATTTTTAGATTTAGAGCAAATATTATTATCAAATGTAGTCTTAATTGTAGGACTTTTATTCGCTTGGCATAGGAGTATGTTCAAAGAAGAACATGAAACCGTATTCACTTGGAGAAAAAAATGAGCGAAGCTGTAAAAAGACTTCAAATCATTCTAAATCAGCAAGGTGCAAAATTAAAAGTTGATGGCGATTTAGGTAATCTTACAAAACAAGCTATTGACAACCTAAAAATACCGCTTCATCTCAAAATAGCACTAAAAGAAGTTGGAACTAGAGAAATAGTAGGAGAAAAAGATAATCCTAGAGTAAAAGAATATCATACCTCTGTTGGTGGCATTGGCTGGAAAGACGAAATAGCGTGGTGCGGTAGTGTAATGGGTTGGATAATGTTTCAAGCTAAGTACATAACCAAACGACAAGAATACTCACCACCTACTTATGCTTATAGAGCCTTATCTTGGATGAAGTTCGGAAAGAGCGTTAAACCTTGTATAGGTGCGGTATGCGTCAAGTCGAGAAAAGGTGGAGGTCATGTCACTTTATTGCTTGGACAATTAAGAGATGGGCGGTTACTATGTGTAGGCGGTAATCAAAATAATGAGTTTAATATAGGAATTTATAGAGTAAGTGACTTTTTGGACTTTAGATTACCATCGCACTTAATACCTCAACCGCTACTTACATTCGATTTGAATGTTAAATCTACTGCTATAAATGAAGCATAAGGAGATTATTATGATAGACAAAGCCTTAGCACTCATAAGCCCCTACAAAATAGGGATATATATCGGAGTTTTCTTTTTAGCCCTCGCGGTATTTGCCGGCATGAAGTTTCAAATCAATAAGCTTGAAAAGGAACGCGATCAAGCAAAACAAATAAACGCTTATTACGAATTACAATTCAAATCTTTAGCTGATAGTTATAAAAGCTCTATAAAGCAATTTGAAGATAAAAAAGAAGTAGTCCATACCATTTATAGGGATAGAATAAAAACCGCCGTTAAAATCGTTCCTAGCAAAGAATGTGACTATATCAAAACAAGGATTAAAGATTATGTTAAAGATAATAACAATAGTAAGTAGTTTGATGTTTGTAGGGTGTGCTAGTAAGCCGCTAGAAGTTACGCAAGGAAAATATCCTAAAGTAGAAAAAGCCAAATGGCAAGGTAATTATGCAAGCACTTTTGAGGATATACTCCGCGAACTTGATGAACGCAGAGCGATAGAAGATAGCTTTAAATAAAAGTTATTCAAAGCTCTTTTGATTTCTTAAATTCCTAATATGCTTCAATGCCTTTTTCAGCATAACCTCAATACTTGCAAGCTTCGCGTCTGTCATACCACTCAAACCGCCAAAATGGTCTTTCTTTTGGCAGATTTGATGGAGTCTTGATAATAGTTTAGACTCGGTTGTTTTACGGCTCATTTATTTCTCTCATTGCAAAACTTATTAACTTTATCAAGTATTTTAATTGACTGATGAGTAACTTTTTTAGTTTGATAATCACATATTACATCAGCTTTAACTGCGTAATATAACGCGTCATGTGCGCTACTACATCTTTCTTCGTGCATACCTACATCAAAATATTGATTCATTTCTTGCATTTTTATGTTTAAGTTATTTAAATAAAATAAGCATAAATCTCCTGCATTGCCGGCACTAATTAGTAGTGCAATTAATATTATTTTTTTCATTTTGTGTCCTTTGTCACTACATTAATTTTATCAGTAAATTTATTCCACGCCTCGCTTAACTCAAGAAATCTATCTGATAGCAAATTTAATGTTTGTTTTTGATATTCTATCCGTGTTGAGTAATATAAAGAAGTAGCATATACTCCCCATATAAACCCAAACAATAAAACTGCTATTAGTAATAATTCTTCTTCTATCATCATCTCTCCTTAAAATAAACCAACGCTTTTATAGCGTGTGGCTTCTATTTGGCTAAATATCATCTCTAATACATTTACACTCATTGAATTGCCGGCTTGCTTGTAAAGCTGTGAATTTGACACTCCAGCATTTTGTGCTTTACAAAACGCTTCGTCTAGGAAGTCTTGTAATCTCCAACATTCAAGCGGTGTTAGTTTTCTAATTCGTTCTTCAAATACCGCTTGATTACACGCACAGTCCAAAGTCTGCGCAACTTGTTTACCAACTCTGCCGCGTCTTGTTTCTGATTTTGGATTCGATAGGTTTATGCTATCGCCTAACTCTGCGGTTTCATATCCTTTTGCTGTGGCTGATTTAACTTGTATTTTTGGCTGTCTATTACCACCTTGCATCGTTTGCAGACACGGTGCTGTCCCATCCGTCCCATAAACCCGTCTTATTTGTTCATTGCCTTTCATGTCCAGCATGCCAATAATGCCCTTATTGATGTACCCCTGACAATACCCGTGAGTTCCAGCCATTAGTGTATTGCACACTAAATTTATATCCAACAAAGTGTTGCCCTGTGACTGTTGACTATATGACTCAAATGGTTTATTTAAATAATATTTTTCATCAACATCGTCTTCTAAAATATCTCTCAATCTTTTTTCAAGTTTAACTTTTGGTGCAAACTGAAATCTGTGATAATGCTCGTGGTCTAAAAAACCAACTAAAAATAATCTCTCTCTATTTTGCGGTACGCCATAGTCTTTGGTATTAATGACTTCATAATGACAATAATAGCCTATATCTCTAAGTGCTTGAACAAAGTCTTTTATAGTCCGTCCGCCATCAATGCTCATGATACCTTTGACATTTTCATAAATGATGATAGGAGCTTTGACTTCATCAACTACTCGGATATATTCATAGATTAATTGCCCTCTATGTTCTGATGTGCCTTTGCGAAGCCCAGCAATACTAAAGCTCTGACAGGGGCTTCCGCCCACTAATACATCAACCTTGCCTTGATATTGCGTGCCGTCAAGTTCACATATATCACTATGAAAATGCTCGTCTGCTATACCGTACATTGCTTTATACGATATTCTCGCAAACTTGTCTATCTCACAAGCGAAGATATGTTCTACTTCGTCATAAACTCTCATTGCACCTTGCTCGGGTGCGCCTATGCCTGAAAAGAGTGTTGCTATTTTCATGCTAAACTCTAAAATGGGATATAATCTTGGTCTATCTCTATCTCTGGCACTCTCGGTGCGGTTTCATGTACAATCTCTGGCTTTGCGCTTTCTTGGTGTTGGGAAGTTGATGTTTGGTCTTTGCTTCCGAGCATTTCAAAACTCTCTATAGTTATGGTGTGACTTGACCTTTTGTTGCCGTCTTTATCCGTCCAACTCTCTTGTCGCAAATCCCCTATAAAATAAATCTGCGAACCTCGTGAAAGCCATTTCTCTGCAATATCCGCCAACTTGCCAAAGCATACCGCATTAATAAAGCAAGTATCTTCTACCTGCTCTCCATTGGCGTTCTTACGCTTGTTTGAATTTACTAAGCTAATACTAGCTATTGCTGTTCCTGAACTGCTATGCCTAACCTCTACATCTTTAGTGAGCCTTGCGACTCCTGTTACTTTACTTAGCATTTATTCCCCTTTAAAATTAATTGTATGTTCAAGATTATTATCTATCACATATTTATCATAAGCTTTTGCTGCATCTAATGATGTTTTAAAAGAACCAATATGTTTACGATTATAATTTATATTTATTTGTGCTACCCATTTTTTACTCATTTTATGAAAAGAAACCCCTCTATACCCACTTGTATTACACTCTCTAATTTTTCTAGTATTTCTACTTTGGACTATTGATGTAGTCCACCTACAATTACTTGGCTCATAATTTCCATCATTATTTATACGGTCAATAGTTAAACCTTTTTTATATCCATTAGCTATAGCCCAAGTATAAAAAGTTTCAAAATCATCTCTCCATTCATTGCAGATAGTAATGCCACGACCACCATAGTCTTTAAACCGTTTATTTTTTGGGTTACCGCAACGACTTTTTATACTACACCAAATAAGGTATAACCTATGATTACTAAGCCCATGTATGATATGAGATTCTGCCGTTCTTTGCTTGTGGTAGCACCCACAACTTGATGTCTTGCCTTTTTGTACATCGTATGTTTGTGTTTTAAATTCATTACCACATTGACATTGATATACCCCATAATGTCTTTTGTGTTTAGATGACTCTTTGGGATATATCATGCCTAAGTCTTGTATCAGTATTGGCTTTGTGATTGTTTTGTTCATTGAGGACTCCTACATCCATAAATTGAGAGAAGTGATAGGGATGTAGGATTGTTCTACCACCTCTATCAATTCATAACAATCTAATTATACCATATATTTAATTATACTTTTCAGAGCCTACAACGATAAAACTGTATGATACAACTATTACCAACAGATACAAACCAACACTCATCTACAATTCTTCTTTTATATTCCTCATCTGTCGTATCTACTAATTTCATTTATGCTCCTTATCAAGTATTGAATCTATTATGTTTTTAGCCATTTCTAATATCTTTAATTTTTGCATAAACAATCCCCTTTCCTTGTGTACTATATTTTGTCCATCTCCAATATAAAGCCCTTTCTCGCTGATTACCCCAGAATTAAATAAAGTTTCTATACTGATATTAAAATTTCTATAGACTTCTGTTATCATCTCCCCACCTTCAAATAAATTAAAAACCATAAGACAGAGCCTATTGCTCCGCCGACTAATAAAACCGAGATTGCTTTTGCTATGTATTCGGTCATCTATGCTCCTTCATAGTTTATTTTAAACTCTTCATACATAATTGGGTGCATTACCATGCTGCCATTACTAACCATTATCTTTTTGCTTGGAACATGCTCTGTTTTATATTTTCTAAAAGGAGTAAAAGGCAAAGTAAATAATCTTTCCTTCCAGCTTCTCTTGGTCGTTATATGTTCGGCACAATTAACCGATACAACACATTCATGCCATTTATTTTTCCTACATAATTCATCTCTTTGCCTCCATCATCGTCACTCTATGCTCCACCTTTGGCTCTGCAACTTCTACTATTACAAACACCGCTACAAACATCAGTATCACGCCTATAAATCTTAAATCAGTTGTCATTGGTTATCCTTATATATTATAAACTCTGCATTGATGTTTAGAAAATTATTAAAAGAAATAAAATCCCCCTCACATTTACGGCATTTGTATATGTTTTCATTATTGCCTAAGTGTTGCTTGTCATCTTCCGATACTAGACTATATGTATAATAATACTCTGTATCTTGAACTATATCGCCTTTCATCATGCTATCAAGTGCTTGTGTTGCGTTCATCACTTTTCCTTTTTATTAATCTCACTCAAAATCAAAAATCCCACATACCATATTGACCATATTGTCATATAGTATCGCATATCCTCATGCTTTCCAAGATACATTCCTACAAACATACCTAATCCAAAAAGCAATGTAAAAATAAATGCTATGTTTTCAGCTTTCACATTTTCTCCTTCTTTATCCCTGCACTCTCTAAAATGCGTTGCCATGCTTCCTCGACATACCCAAGACATACCCCATTCTCCGCCATGAAACGCTCAACCCATTTGATGTGGTCGCTAAGTTCCTTACTCGTTAAAAGCGTTGTACTTACTGGCAACAACTCGTTTATCTTTGGATAGTCAGGATTGATAAGCTTCAATAGTTGGTAAACATCTTTATCGTCAATCACTTGCAAGTCAATCATCCAACTTTCTTTTGTTATGGGGTTTTGATACACCAATGGATATGTGGCTTGTTCTCTAACTTGCTTAATGACGACTCCAAAAAAATATTTACTAAAGCTAGTTGATATTTTCATGGATATTGCCAGAGATATATCTATCCCTATCATTTTTTAAATAATCAGACAGTCTTACTTCATAATCGCCCATAACGGCAAACCAACCATCTTTAACCCATTCTACAATAGCACCAGTATTGAACATATCTTTGCGATAAATCTCTTTACCATTATTATCAAAAAACCCAGTAAATTGTCCAACGGTTTCAGGTCTGACATATTCTTTTCTCATAATGTTAAACCAACCACCATTACCAAAAGAGCTTTCTATAATCCAAGTCTTTGTATGTTGTTTAGGAAGTTGTTTCAGCCAATTAGTAGTAACCACCAAACTACCATAAATCCATTCACCTTTGGTAGTCAAACCTCTAAACTTATAGTTGTTCATTTCCCACCACTTTCAAACCATCTTCTATATTTACCTTGAGGGGTATGGGCATAATATTCTATTAGTGTGATAATTAGTATTGCTATAAGACCTACATACGATACTGTAGATACAAGAGCCACATACCATAACTCAAATTCTGTATAGAAATATCTATTAGATAAAAATGAGATTACCCACACCAACACGACACCACTTAAATAAATTCCTAACATCTCATCTCCTTATAATATCTCATTCTCTTGCAATCTGCATTTGCCATGTAAAACAAAGTCTTGAATATCATTCCAGACAGACTCGAACTTCAATCTACCGCTTTCCATAATCTCCGCTCCAATTTGAAACTTTTGCACTTCGTATGTTTTCTTGCTTGCAATTAAAAGGCTAAAAGTTACTTCGCAATGTTGGTTGATAGACTCCAACCACTCCGAAACCATCTTGGAATAAAAGTAGGCTTGTAAATCATATCCAGCGTCACAAATTTTTCGTCTTAATTCCCATCTATTTTTAGTTGAGTCTTTTTTTAGTTTGAAAGGATTGAAGTAAACCCCTTTAAGGTCAATGATTTCAACGCTTTGGTACTTTTTACCGCTTTTCTCAATGTGAAGCTTATCTACTTTGCATTTAACCTTAACTCCGTTTATTTCGCCAAATATAGCCAATTCTGAATTTTGTTCATCAACCACATAAGGATATTTAAGTTTCGTATTATTATATGAAGCCTCAATGAACTCAAAATCTGCCTTTGATACTCTCGTTAAATCGCTTGTGGCATCTCTAGTATCACTAACTATGTATCTATAATAAAACTCGCTATGTTCTAAGACATAACAATGAAAAGCTTTGCCAACATCAAAGATACCTTGTAACTCGTCATCTATTTCTGTTTCTCCTGCAACTAACCTATGATACAAGTTAGTATCAAAGATTTGCTTCATAAAAGAGTTTGAGATTATAAGCTCTTTGTTTCTATTGGTCGGACAATCGAAGCCGTCAAAAACATCGCCTAAAGAAAAGTATTGCTCATCGCTTATTTTCTTAATCTGCCACATTTTGCATTTCTACTAAAAGACTTGCTAGGTTATCAGGAGAATAACCTCTCCAATCTGTGTGTTTTGCCATAAGTTCGGCAAGTTTGGATTTCTTTTCTTTTGAGCATTGTTTATAGTAGTTAGTAACTATTTCAACCGTAACTTGCTCTGTTACTTCTGCTTCAACTATATCGTTTGCCAATGGGTCAATCGGTGCTTGTTCTTCTTTAATTTCAGCAGGTACAGCTACTTCTGTATCTACAATATCCTGTTGCTCTTCGGCTATGCTAATACCAAGTAATACATCAGCAAATACATCTCTAAGGGCAAAGGCTCTTGCTCTCATTTGCAACATTCTTTTTGGATATTTATTCCAAGTAGGGTTAGACAATAGTCCTGCTTTCCTTGCTTCGTCCATTGTAAAAGTTTTGCTTTGCTCATCTTCGCCAACTCTTTTTACAATACAAGTAGCCATACTATCCGTTTGTGTTTCTTTGACATATTCACACTTGCCACTAGCTCTAACCAATGCCATTGCTAAGTCGCCAAAGATTGACGGTTTGCCATTGATAACCGCTATGCCGTTCAATGCTTGTACTGGTGGCAATCCTAGCGTCAAGCCCCAATTTATCGCAACGAAAATATCATTTGGTTTGTCTTGAAAGTTTTTAGGAATAATGCCACTCTTTGATAGCGTTTCACTAAAAGCCATCACCTCATTAAATGTAGTAGGGATAATCCCCATGTTTACTTTTGTTACTGCTAATTTATCACTCATTGTTTTAGTTCCTCAATTATTTTATTTAAATCTTCTAGTAATTCCAAATCATCATGTTTTATTTCAGAATTATCAATTAGTTCTTGCAAGGAAAGACAACCTCCGCCATATTCTACTGATATTGTTAATAGCAAGTCAATTATTCTATCCCTTGCCTTTATTATTGTCGTTAAATCTTTCATATTCACCCTTTTCTTATCAAATCTATCATGCTCAAGTGTGCTTTAAATCGCTCCACTAATTCCTCTTTTGCTTCATCTTCGCTGTCGGCTTGTATCTCCATACCTGCCATTACTTCCAAGTCCTCAATGCTTACTAGGAATGTGTGATGGTTTTGTATGGTTATATCTTCTCTTGGAGTAGGTGCAAGACTTTGTTGTATCTCTTCTTTTTCTATCTCGCCAACTATATGAGATAATTTAGCTCCAAATGCTTTAACTTTCTCTTGATTTTCTGTAAATTTTAATTGTGGGTAAATGCCTCTCAACACAGATATATAATTTTTATATACATCTTTGAAAATAGGGCTACCTGAATTTACAAATTGATAGATAATTTCATACTGCTCCATCAGTTCTTTATCTGCATTTTGTACCGCATTTCTCTCGGCAATCGCATTGTTGGCTTTGATGTTAGCTTCTGCAAAAGATATTTTATTATCTATCGCTCTTTTGCAATAATCTATAATATCAGGATAAAGATTTTCTATATTTACCAACATTGATGTTAGACTATTGATTGCACTTTCTACCTCTGTATTTGTGCCGTCAATTTTTACCATATTTAGAGCATTTTCAAATTGCATGGATTGCAAGCTTCTTTTGGCTTCTAATTCTTTGGCTTTTCTAATAGGCTCGATTGCTAGTCTGACTTGTTCTATAATCTCATCTTTCGCTTTTTTAGTTAATGCACCCTCATTTAATTTCCCATCAAGCGTTACTTTGGTTTTTCTTTTTGCCTGAATAAAACTATCAAAAAGTGCCATTTCAATCTCAATATCTTTGTTCTCATCGCTACCAAGCACTTCACTAAAATATTCTCTGATAGCCTTTTCCGCCTTTTGATATTCTAACTCATTAATAGCGTCAATCTTTGCTGTTAGCTCGGTATTGAACTTAGTAAACCTTGACTCATGTGCCGTATAGCTTGATACTATGTCTTTAAGTGGGTTAGTTTGTATCTTTCGTGTTTCTGATAGATACTTGCCAATCTCGGCAACTGTTTTTTTCATATCCAACACGCTCTCTAAGTCAAGTGAGTTCTTAATGGTATCTTGCACCGAAACTTCAATCTTATCTACTAGCTCACCTATATCAGCCGAATTGTCTTTGACACCATCGGAGCTAATATTTATATCAATCAAAGAAACTGGGTAAATCTTTTCTTTGTTCCAAGTTGTTATTGTTTCAACCATATTTTTACTATCTTGTTTAGTAATTTTGGATATGGTTGTTATTGCGTCTTTTATGCTCATAATTTATCCCTCCAAAGCTTTCTTGATTGCTAACAATTCAGGAAGGTACTCATTTTTAAGATATTCTAAGTCGTCATCGTCCATGAGATAATCTTCGTCCTCTGTTTGGATACCTCTAATTTGATGGTTAAGCTCTTTCATTACAGCGATATATTCTTCCTTGTCATCGTAATCTCCAAAGCATATAACTACATTTCGTTCACTATCTTCTACAAAGCAAGTGTCAAAGTCAATCGTGTAGCCTATCTCTTGCAATCTGTGTTCTATTTCTTCTCTGTTTAGTTTTTCCATAATGTGTTCCTTTTTCTCATTGATTGTGGCTCATAAACAAAATCACCCTCTGTAAAATATTTATCTCTTTTTGATGTAGCAAGGATTAGATATGCTTTACTACAAAACCCATTTATCTTGTCTATCGTGTTAGGGATGGATGGGCTTGTAATAATATTTTCTGTAATGATATTAATCTTTTTACCAAGTCTTTTAATTTCTACTATTGTTGCTTTCGTTATTAATTTTAACATTTTTTTCTCCTTATAATCCGTAAGTATGTGGGTCGCTATTCCCAAACATTGGCTGTTCTTTTATAGAATATGATTTCTTTTTTGGCGGAGGAGGAACATTATCTTCATAATCGCTACACTTCAAATCATTATCTTCCTCTTTGGATAAAATTGTTTTGACTTTCTCCATTGAAGATTTTAGTTTTTGTACAAATTGTTTTTTCATAGTTTTATCCTTTTAATTTAATTGCAAACTAAACTTTACCAAGAGAGCATACAGTTTGCGAGATATACTCCCTTGATAAAATCACCTCTATTTTTTAACTGGTGGTTTCTTGTTTGATGGCTTACATTTACCCATTATTTCTCCTTTAAGCTCTTTGAGAGTATATATAGGCAAGGTTTGACTTGCAGTTATAGTTCATTTTTAAGATGGACGGTTTCATACGGCTCTACCCTGTGCCATCTAATGCTATAAAACACCGTAATCGTTCAGACGCTTACTATCGCCCACTATATATACTCATTTAAAAGCTCTTTGAGAGATACTATCATTACTATAGCTTGTATAGTTTACGGTTCATTAGCCCTAACCAATGGTTGTTTTGCTACGCAGGGACAAACCATCTATATAACCCTTTTTGGCACTAGATAGTATCTCATTTAAAAGCTCTTTGTGGAACATATAGTCATTACGCTGTATCATATGTTAAGCGCTCGTATATGCCCCATCAAAAGCTCTGCATACTCTTTGTCTATGTCGTATGTTTCAAAGTTCGTCTCGACTAATCGGCTAACACGAATTAAAAAGTAAAAAAACAATGGAACAAGTCCATGAGAGAAGTATAGTATTTGTTTTATTAAAATACCCTTAAAGCTTTAATTTTACAACAAAATGTATCAAAAAACATATTTAATCTTGACATTAGCAAAATCATAGTGTATAATGCGGTTGAAGGAGTAGAAAAATGGCAGATAGAAAATCAAATAGAGAAATGTTACTAATAGTATTAGGAATAAGTAATATAAAAGTAGGTCAAGCATTAAGTGTTGGGAAAGACCATGTATCTACTTGGAAAACAAAAGGTAAAATTCCAGAGAAGTATGAAGATATGATTGGTGATTTTTTAAGAGAAAAAGGCATTTTGCCGAAAGATGAGGAGTAAAAGATGAAGAAAGCAATTTTAATAATATTGGCTCTTGGAGCTATGGCAAGTGCAAACGGATTTTATGGTGGTGTTAGCGAAATCAATCATCAAAGATTTTTTAATGACAGCAGAGATTGGTTTAGCACAGGTCACGATAACAGTTTGAATTATGGTGCAGGTGTTCAGCTTGGCTATAATGCAGGTAATATTGGCGAAATGGAAGTCGCAGCAGAGCTTAGAGCCTCAAAGGTTTATGTTGATACATTTGACGGCACAAAGGATATGGATACTTATTCTGCCTTTGTGAAACTTGGCACAGATATTAGCGGATTTACTCCATACTTGCTTGCAGGATATACGGTTATTGACTCCGAACTAGACCATATAACAGTAAGAGATTTCTCTTGGGGTTTAGGTATATCAAAAGCCATTAGCGACAAAGTAGATATATTTGTGGATTATACCGTTCTACCGAAAATAAGAGTAGTAAATAATGAGGTCGTAACTGTAGGCTTAAACTATAAATTTTAAGCAATATGTGTTATAATTACAATCCTATCTATTTGGTTTTAGTAGGATACGGTTAATATAATATTATCCCTAATTATGGGGTCTTAATGGAAACATTAAGTAAAAATAAGCGTAATGACAATCATCATGGAAGGTCACAAAATGCCAAGCCCATAACTTGGCGATAATATAAACAAGCCCTTAAATAGAGAGGTCGTCAGGCTGGCTCGCCTCTCTTTTTAAGTGCTTTAGACGATAAGAGCCAGCCACTCTTCTCATAAAAACTCTTTCACTTAAATCACAAATCGGCTGAATGAAGGAAACAAAATGACAAAACAAGATTTCGGTGTCCTATGTGACAAATATCAAGTAAACAAAAGAGCTGTCAAGAAACTTCTTAAAAAAGATGGACTAAAAAGAAAAGACGCTACCAAAGGGCAAGTATTAAATTGTCTAATGATATATGCTCCTGATTTATTTTGGACTAGAGATATTGGCGATGATACAGTTGAATATTTAGACAAAAACATTATCGTTGAGTTAATTCGTGAGATGAATGAAGAATGTGGTAATGAAGAATATGTCGAGCATATACCTGTAAAAG
>Ga0265295_1002656_pt1 | contig 27603 bp, 23 predicted proteins | sample Munlansysbiofilm_FD_192503 | JGI IMG/M metagenome (GOLD analysis project Ga0265295, IMG submission 192503) | Leachate microbial communities from a municipal landfill in Southern Ontario, Canada - Methane capture system biofilm | ecosystem: Engineered > Solid waste > Landfill > Unclassified ... | reverse complement strand
GTATAATTTAAACTTCTTTTATTATTATAGCATATCATGGAGCACCTTTTTATTTCAAGATCCATCAAAAAATAGTAAAACAGTATGAATTGCTGTGGTTAAGGTGAAACCATACTTCTTCATTTGGGGAAAGCATTTTATGCCCGCAGGCTCGCACAAATCGATTTTTTGCAAAGGCTCAAAGGTTCCAAGCCATTACTGTGGGGATGCGTGTTCGCAAATTCGCTGTTATCGTGTTCAACACGAAAATTTTTTTGCCAGCCACGCTCTGCAAGGCCATTGTAGCTACCCGGCAGTCGGAGTAAATAACGCCCTCTAATGTAATGTGGCCCCTGATGACGCCTTGAGTGGTCTTTTGAACTGTCAGTGGATAATTTTGTGATATTTCAGAAAGTTATGGCGTAAAATTGAAATAATGTAAAATGCGTCTTTGCAAGGCGGGGGTCGGGGGGTAAATCCCTTCTTCTCCACCATTTTTCGGGGTTATCTGATGTACAGGTACCCCTTTTTTGTTTTTTTCGCACCATGCCCAACACAGGCTGAAAATGGGTAGAGCAGATAAACCTTAAAATGCTGTGCCGCGTGGAAGCCGCTCTTTCTGGAACCCCGCCTCACTGAGAAAACAAGAGTTTCAGGGGGAGGGGGTGTGGGGGAGGGACCCTTTTGCAAAAGGGTCCCTCCCCCACAAAGCATTTCAAGCTGAAGCTTCTCTAATGTACGCCCACAGGGCCGCCGGGGGCAGCGGGCCGCCGGGGTCAGCGGGGCCGCCAGTTCGTCGGATGGGCTGCTTACGACATTTGCGCGGATGTGATCACCCTGATGCCCGTCCGGCCTTGAAGGGCAGCATCAAGAAGAGCCCGCGCAATGGTTGCGCTGGCATTGATGCGCAAAGACTTTGGAATCAGCGGATTGAGCAGTTGCAGCACCTTCATGGCCATTTGTTCGGCAGGGCGGCGCTCTTTCCTGTGGCCGCCGATGAGCGCCGGGCGCACCAGTGTGAGCGAGGGAAAGAGCAGCGCCGTCAAGTCGGCTTCCAGTTCTCCCTTTACCCGTGAATAGAAGAAAAGGGAATTGGGGTTCGCCCCCATGGCGGAGACGATGGCGAAACTCGGGGTGCCGTGCATTCTGGCGAGTCGGGCCACGGCGAGGGGATAGTCATGGTCCACCTCGCGGAACTTTTCCCGGGAACCGGCCTTTTTGATTGTCGTGCCCAGCGTGCAGATGGCAGCGTCGGCCTGCCACCAGTCGGCGTTTGCCGGCAGATCGTCAAAGCGCACGATTGGTGCGACCAGTTTGTCATGGGTTATGGCCAGGGGGCGACGTGTGGGCGTCACCAGCGTGTGGACGCGCGGGTCGTCAAGCGCCTGGCTCAAAACCTGTTCCCGACCAGGCCAGTGGCTCCCACAAGAAGAAGTTTCATGTCAGCCTCCTCAGGCTCGCTGTGCGCGGGGGGGCGGTGATCACTCACGTGCCGTGCGCATGTGGTGTACACGCGATGTATTTGGCCGAAACATTTGCTTGGCCTGGCCGCCTGACTCCCGCGACGCCTGACTCCCGCGACGGACGGCGTCACGCAATGGACGGCGTCACGCGACGATCTCGCCATTGCGGATCGCCACCCGGATGGCCTGCGCCGTTGTCACGACGCCCAGGCGTTTGCGTATGCGGCGCAGATGGTTTTCTACCGTGCGTTCGGAAAGGCCAAGGGTCACGGCGATCTCGCCCTGCCGCCGCCCTGCGGCTGTCCAGGCCAGCACCTCGCGCTCACGGTCTGACAGCGTGCCGACTGCATCAGCAGGGGGGGATTCCAGCAGTCTGCGCGCCGCGAGAAAGGCCGCTTCAGCAATAAGCTTCAACGCGAGCCGAACCTGCGGGGAAGCGTCGATGTGCTCCCCGCCAAAGCTCATGGCCCCCTCCAGCCCCTGCGGGCCGAACACGGGCACCTGCAGGCCGTGAACCCCTTCGCCCTGAGGGGTACGCACGACGCGGTAGCATTCGCCCTCCGTGCTCCTGGTCTTGGACCAAAAGAATGGCTCGCGGGCTTCCAGAATGTGCCGCGTCACCGGGCAGCGCCGCACATAGGTCACGGCGTCAACCGGCTCATGAGCGCCGAACCAGTTGCCCTCGACCCAATAAATGCTTTCGACCGTATCGTCCCGGCCAGCGGATGCCGAGAAGAGCACAAAACGGTCATAGCCGAGGGGAGCGCTGAACGCGCGAATCTCGTTTTTGATCACGGAAAGGGTAGTGGCGCCCTCGATGACGAGGGCGCTTCTAAATGCCGCTTCCAGCATGACCTTTTCCAGCATCAGGCGGTGACTTCCTTGAGCAGCGTCTGCGCCGCGAGCTTGCCGAGGGCGTTGGCTGCCAGCGGGCTGTCGCCGGTGAGCAGGTTGCGATCCCTGTGTACCGTGCCGGAAATGGCATCTCCGTTGATGATCTCAAAGCCGAGGGCTTTGAGCTTTTCGCCAAATTTCCAGGTCAGATGGCCTGGTGTGTACCCGATATCGGGGAGCATGGCGTCAATCACGTCGGGGAAGGCGCAAATCTTGTAGCCGCGGTACATGTCGCTGTGGCCAACAGCGAGAAAGGCCGCAGGGCCGTGGCACAGGGAGATGACGAACGTGTTGTTGGCAGCCGCCCATTTCAGGGCCGCGCCCACATCCTTGTTCTTTGGAATGTCGATGAGCGCGCCGTGGCCACCGGGAATGAAGATGGCGGCGTAGTTGTCCAGACCCTGGGCAATGGTCGTCGACAGCGTCAGGGGCTGCTTGAACTGCGGGTGGTATTTGGCGAAGAAGCCCTGCACTTCCTGGTCTTCAGAAGGCATGGCCCAGTATTCGAACTTGACGGGATTTCCCGACAGGGTGGCCACGTCAAAGGCAAAACCGGCCTTGTGGAGATGGTACATGGGCAGCAGGGTTTCCACCGGGTGGTTGCCGGTGGAGAAGAACGTGCCGTTGTCGGTCAGAAGATAACGCTCGTCAGCGCCTATCATCAGGATTTTTTTTGCGCCCTTGTAGGGGGCAGGGTAGTCGGCGCCGCCCAGATCGGACTTTGGCGAGGTGAACTGACTCAGTGAATAGCCTGAAGGAAAGAACGCGTCCTTTTCCGCAGGATCGGGTTGCGGCTGTTTGTCGGAAACATTTTGATATGTCATAGCAAACTCCATGAGTTGTTCGTTGATGTTTCGAGCATGTCATGACGGGTAGCCTGGTGCAATGAGGGATTTCCGCAGTGCTGCGCTTCATGCACCGGGGCGCGGCGCAGTTTTTTACCCTGTTGCCATGCCTTTGCACATTTTGCTAGTCTGCAAAAACCTTCGGGTTTTCTATTCGAACTCTTTTGGGGGCTTGAAGCTGTAATGAAGAATTTTTCAGATCAAAAAGATGTGCCCGTGCCCTGCCAACTGGTAACCGGCGGTGCCGGGTTCATTGGCTCGGCCTATGTGCTTGAGGCCCGCCGCGCCGGAATCCGCGTCATCAATCTCGACAAGCTCACCTATGCAGGCAATCCGGCCAACCTGTCTTCGCTGGCAGGCGACCCGGATCATATCCTGGTGCGCGGCGACATCGGCAATGAAGAACTGGTGGCTTTTCTGCTCCAGACACACACGCCGGACGCTGTGGTCAATTTTGCGGCTGAAAGCCACGTGGATCGCTCCATTGTGGACCCGGACGCCTTTGTGCGCACCAATGTGCTGGGCACGGCGTCCCTTCTGCGCGTGGTCAAGGACTGGTGGCGCGCCCTGCCCGCCCAGAGGGCGGAGAAATTTCGCTTTCTGCACGTGTCCACGGATGAGGTCTATGGCGCTCTGCAGCCAGGCGACCCGGCGTTTACCGAGGCCACGCCCTACAGCCCCAACAGCCCGTATTCAGCCTCCAAGGCTGCCAGCGACCATATGGTGCGCGCCTTTCACGAAACCTATGGCTTGCCGGTGCTGCTGACCAACTGCTCCAACAATTACGGGCCGCGCCAGTTCCCTGAAAAGCTTATTCCGCTGATGATTCTCAACGCGCTTGAAGGCAAGCCCCTGCCCGTGTACGGCAAGGGAGCCAATATCCGCGACTGGCTGCATGTGGAAGACCATTGCGCCGCCATAGCCCGCGTGCTTGAATCGGGCGCTGTTGGCCGGTGCTACAATATCGGCGGCCACGCCGAGCGCACAAATCTTGAGGTGGTGCGCGCGGTCTGCGCCATTCTGGACGAACTGGTTCCTCTGGGCCAGGGCGGGTATGCCGATCTCATAACCTTTGTGACGGACAGGCCGGGCCACGATTTTCGCTACGCCATCGACTGCTCCAGAATAGAAAAAGAACTGGGCTGGAAGCCGGTGCACGCATTCGAGAGCGGCCTGAAAGAAACGGTTGCATGGTATCTTGCCAACAGGCCCTGGGTAGACCATGTGCGCAGCGGCGCGTACAGGGACTGGCTTGCCATCAATTACGGGCAGCGCACCGCCGCAACAGGAGGAACGCGATGAACCAGTGGAAAGGCATCATTCTGGCCGGGGGGTCTGGCTCGCGCCTCTATCCCCTGACCCTCAGCGTGAGCAAGCAGCTCATGCCCATTTACGACAAGCCCATGATTTACTATCCGCTGGCCACCCTGCTCATGGCGGGCATCCGCGACATCTGCCTCATCTCAACGCCAGAGCATCTTCACCTGTATCGGGCATTGCTGCGTGACGGCTCACAGTGGGGCTGCTCCATACACTATGTTGAGCAGCCGCGCCCCGAAGGGCTGGCGCAGGCCTTCCTGCTGACTGAAGACCATATTGCCGGGCACAATACCTGCCTTGTGCTTGGCGACAACGTCTTTTTCGGCCATGGCATGCCCGTTCTCACCCATGAGGCCATGGCGCGCGAGAGCGGCGCGACCATTTTCGGCTATCATGTGCGCGATCCGCAACGGTATGGTGTGGTGGAATTTGACGAAAACCGCCGTGTAGTGAGCATTGAAGAAAAGCCTCTGAAGCCCAAGTCCAATTTTGCGGTCACGGGACTCTATTTCTATGACAGCGACGTGGTGGACATTGCCCGCGCTGTGCGCCCGTCGGCGCGCGGCGAACTGGAAATTACCGACGTCAACAATGCCTATCTAGCCCGTGGCGACTTGCATGTGGAGCTTGTGGGGCGCGGCATAGCCTGGCTGGATACGGGCACCCACGATTCGCTCATGGATGCGGGGGCCTTTGTGCAGGCGGTGGAAAACCGTCAGGGGCTCAAGGTGGCCTGCCTGGAAGAGATCGCCTGGCGCAATGGCTATATTTCCTCCGAGGACGTGCGCGCCCTGGCGCGGCCCATGGCCAAGACAGGTTACGGGCAATATTTGCTGGATCTTGTAGATACGGGGATAGGACAGTGGAAGTAGTCAAAACCCCCCTGGGGGGCGTGCTGCTCATCAAACCCAAGGTGTGGGGCGATGCCCGCGGATATTTTGTGGAAACCTGGCAGCAGGAGAGGTACGCCGCTGCTGGCATTGATCTGCCCTTTGTGCAGGACAACCATTCCCGATCCGCCTACGGCATTTTGCGTGGCCTGCATTTTCAAAAAACACGGCCCCAGGGCAAGCTGGTGCATGTCTCCTCAGGCAGTGTGTTTGATGTGGCTGTGGACATCCGCGCGGGGTCGCCCAGCTTTGGCCAGTGGTACGGCGTTGAACTGACGCAGGACAACCAGTGGCAGTTGTGGGTGCCGCCGGGGTTGGCGCACGGCTTTGTGGTCACCAGCGAATACGCCCATTTTCACTATAAGTGTACGGAATATTACTGCCCCCAGGACGAAGGGGCCATTCGCTGGAATGACCCTGACCTTGGCGTTGTCTGGCCGGTGGAATGCCCCGTGCTGTCGCAAAAGGATACGGTAGCGCCCTCGTGGCGGGAATTTCAGGCGGGGCTTGGGGCAAAATAGGCTGTAGCGCTATTGCCAGGGCATCATCTGATACGCTTGCGGCAAACGAGAAGCTCCCCATTTCGGTGGGGAGCTTTTTTGCGTGTACTGCCGCCGCCATAAAAACGAAAATCCAGAGCAGGGTGGCTTTGAGATGGTGTGATGCCTGAAAGGCGCGGCCTCCAGAATCCCTGTCCAAGAGTAAAAAACACTTTGTACACTATCAAAATACACGAGACAGGGCCGTCACGAGATGAATTTTCAGTTATATCAAGGAGAACGAGCCTTTATGCAGGGAGTGTACTCTGATGGTACTCGACCGGAATAAAAGGCGAAGTTCGACGCAGAAATACCAGGAAAGGCGCTCGTGACAGTGCTGTCCAAGAGTTTTAGGGGGAGGGGGCGTGGGGGAGGAGACCCTTTTTATAGCATCTAACTTTGAAAAAAGTTAGATGCTATAACGCTGCACGAGAGTGCGGCGCGCCACAACGTGGCGTGGGTTCTGCCGGAAATCGCATTTCCGGCAGAATGACAACTTTGAAATGCTTTACATTTCAAAGTTAATCTGGGCTAAAAGGGTCCCTCCCCCACAAAGTCTTTCAAACTGAAAAAGCTCTGGCGGCCTACAGCATTTCCAAGAAGGCTTCGACGCGCACCTTGAGCTGTTCGGTATCGGTTTCGGAGTAGTCGGTTTCCACCTGAAGGTAGGGCAGGCCCAGGTCATTCTGCACAAATTTTTTCAGGGTCCAGGCTTCCACGGCATAGGTCTGGCATCCCTGCCAGGTCAGATCCACCACGGCGTCCACAGAAAAGTCGGACGCCATCTGGCGCAGGGCGTCGTAGCGATTGGGGTTGGGCGACATGACGGCGCAGGGCACGTCAAGGTAGCGGCGGGCCATGACGGTCAGCGGGTCGCCGTCTTCTTCCATCATGACGCGGGTCTTTTTGTAGGCCGAGCAGTTGTCCAGGCAGACGACGCTGCCGCCGCATTCTTCAATGAGGCGCACCACCTTGTGCGAACCGAGGCCCACCGGAACGCCGGTCAGCAGAATGCGCGGGGCCTCGGGGCTGGTTGCGCCCTGGCCCTCGTCGGCCAGTCGGCCCATTTCTTCCGCCAGGTCTTCCAGCATGGCGATGCCCACTTCCTTGTCGGGAAAGAAGGACGTTTTGAAGGCGATCTCCACCAGTTCCACGCCGGTGACAGGCGAGGGCTTGCGCTGGGCCAGATCCATGACGGCCTTGAGGGCCAGGCGTTCGCGGTTCATGAGCCTGATGGCGTCGCGCAGCTTTGCATCGCTGATCTCCACGCCAAATTCCTGCTCAAGGCGGCGTACAAGGCCCTCAAACTGGTTGCGCCAGTAGTTCAGCGCGTCATTGTCCTGAATCTGCGGCAATTGCAGGAGTGCTATGGGCTTGTAGGGCGCTAGCAGTTCATACATTTTTTTCTTGCCGTCACAGGTGGTGTCGGCCACCACGATGTCGGCGGCGGCCAGATAGGGGCAGCTGTCCTTGAGGGCAAAGCCGAAGCTGCTCTTGATGAGGGGGCAGAGGGAGCGGGGCAGGATTTCTTCCGCCGCCGGGATGGAGTCGTTCTTGGTGCCGCAGAGAGAAACCGGAATGGCCCCGGCGGCCAGCGCGATTTCTGAAGGCGAGTACAGGCAGAACTGCCCGACGACCTTTTTGCCCTTTTCTTTGGCTTCCGTAAGGTTGAGCACGTTTTTTTCAAAAGCCGTGGTGATCTTGTCAAAACTGGCGCACTTCATGATTGCTCCTTTGTTTTGGCCTTGAGCGGCCGGAATATTCTTTAGGAAACGCTGCTGTATTCCGTTTGGCGGCCTTGCTTCATTTTTTTTGAAACAGTCGAGGACGGAAGAGCCCACTCCTGCCTGAAAAAAGATCGCGCCTTGCCAAACGAAACAACTGCGCGTTTCCAAGAGGCCCTTTAATCAGTGTTTTTACTTTTTCCGTTCAAGCCTTTGGGCTGCCAACAGGGCCGCGCCCAGCGCTCCCACCAGTTGCGGCTGCTCCGGAACCTGCACGGGCATGTCGAGTTCCTGGGCAAGAAAACCGCAAAAGGCCGGGCTGGTGGCCAGGCCACCTGTGAACACGCACTGGCCGGTAAAGGCGATGCGGCGGGCAAGGCCCCGCATGCGTCTGGCTATGGACACAAAAACCCCGGCCGCCAGATCGGCGGGCGGGGTACCCTGCGCCAGAAGACCAACAATTTCCGTTTCCGCAAAGACGGCGCACATGCTTGAAATGGGCACCGGCGTACCATTGGCGGCGGTTTGCCCCAGTTCGTCCAGAGGCATGCCGAGGATGCCAGCCAGCACCTGCAAAAAACGCCCTGTGCCTGCGGCGCATTTGTCATTCATGACAAAGTCGCGCACGCCGCCGTGTTCATCCAGGCTGATGGCCTTGCTGTCCTGCCCGCCGATGTCGAGCACAACGCCGGAGCCGGGGAAAAGCCATGAGGCCCCTTTGGCGTGACAGGTGATTTCAGTAACGGTTTTTTGCGCAAAGGGCAGGGCGATGCGCCCGTAGCCAGTGGCCACGACCTGCCCGAGGTCATGACGGCCTGCGCCTGCCTCACGACAGGCGGCGTCCAGAACCGCCTCGCCAGCCTCGCGGGTGTTCCACCCCGTAGGCAGCAGGGCGCTGCCAGCCACGGATCGGGTGGCAGAGTCAAAGATTACGGCCTTGGCGGCCACAGAGCCTACGTCTATTCCGGCTGAAAGCATTGTTTTTCTCCTGTGCGCAACGCGCGTTCAACGCAGTGCCCGCGCGCGGGCGCAATTGGCGTAAGGGCCAAAAAAAGCCCCGCTGATGGCGGGGTTGCGCTGTGAAGGAGAAGAACCGGCGGAATTTCTGAACCGCCTTCTGATAAAATACTCTGGCGCTGTTCAGAAATTCAGGCGGGACAACCTGCCCCACAGCGCCAAAACTCAGGTCATGCCGGAGCGCGTCAGGCTCCGGCCGTCACAGGACGCGCACGCCGCGCACAGGCCGCAAAGGGCCGAAGGCGTGTATTCAACCGCCCCCCGTGCGCGCGTCAGCACCTGTGTTTGCATACATTCTCCAGAGGTATCAGAGCCGTTTTTTGCACCTGTCGCCGACGGCGTCAGCCTGTGCCCGTGAAAGCGGCGTGCCGCACTGGGCCTGCATAATGGCCTGTCACAATGGGCCTGCATAATGGCCTGCCACAATGGGCCTGGCCGATGGCGTGCCGCACTGGGCCTGCATAATGGCCTGCCACAATGGGCCTGACCTTTCCAATGGGCCCGTTGGGTCAAATAGGCCAGCTGGGCCGGGCAGTTCTGGTTAGTCCGGGCCAGACCGTGCAAGCCCCGGCAGGCAGCCACACATGGGTATACCTGAAAAGCGTTCCTGATATTCAACTATCCCCAAAAGAACCAGAACTGTCAATTGGCGCGCTTTGCGGCGCGGACGCGCAGCAGCACGGCTTGCCCGACGCCGAACCGGGCTGGCCCACAGGCAGAACTGCAGAGGCGCAGTTGCCCCGCGCTGCTTTAGGCTCTGCTCCCGGCTCTGCTCCCGGCGAGGTATCCAGCACCCGCCGTATGTCATTTACAAGCTCGCCAACGGAGGCGAAATAGTCTTCAAGGGTGCCCAGCCACTGTTCAAGGCAGGAGCGCCCCCTGGCCGCAAGGGCATACTGCCTGCGGGCCGGGCCGCTGCCTTGCAGATCCCAGGCGCAGTGCACGAGGCCCTCCTGCTCCATGCTCTTGAGCACGCGGTAGATGCCCGCCGGGTCCGGCGGCTGATCGTGAAACATGGCCATACCAGCCAGGCGCTCAAGAATGCGATAGCCGTGCAGATTTTCTTCGGCCAGCACCGTCAGGATGGCGGGGCGCACCAGCCTCACGAGGTTTTTGCCCGTGCAGGCGCAGCCCTCGAAGGGGCTTTCACCCTGAACCGAAAAATCCTGCGGGGCTGCCATGTCTGCGTCATCTTTCTTGCCGGGATGGGGCAGTGGCTTGCGTTCGTTCATTGGATTCATGCGTGTTCCGTGACTGTTGTTCCCCATGCGGGGCAGGTGTGCGCGGCAGCAGTCCGCCGCCGGACGCCTCGGAGAAAGCGCCGCTCCCGAAGATATCCTAGCCAGAGGCGCGGGCCTTGTCGAGTCTGCCCGGCGGGGGATTGCCGCTATTCTGCACGGACATAATCAAAGTGCGGTGCTCTGTTATTTGACTTGGTCTAGTAGTGAGGATACTCGAATAGTATCGGTTTCAACAACAAACGTGCGCCATGGCGGGCAGGGCACAGACAGTGTGCAGGCAGGGCGTGGCCAGGCCCGGACAAGGCACGCCCAGGCCAGAAAAAAGGCCGGAAAAGGCACGTAAGGACGCCCACAGGCGCGGATACGCCCGGATACGCTCGGATACGCGCGAAAAAGGCGGTACAGCCGTCAGGAGGCATGCCATGCCAGAGGCTACGGCGAAGGAATTTTCCGTCAGTGAAGAAGCGCGTCTGCTGCTGGACACCACTGTCAGCGACAGGCGCATAGCCCATCTGCTCGAAAAGGCGGACAGCATGAGCCGTAGCCTGGCAGACAGCCGGGGCTTTGTCTGGGCGGCCATAGGCATTGACAGCACGCCCTGCGACATGGGCTGCACGTTTTGCAGTCAGGCCGCGCGCTGGGACGTTTACAAGACTGCCCCGCCCCTGACGGCAGAGACTATTGTGGAAAAGGCCGGGCAACTGGCCGACGGGGGGGCGGATTTTGTGGTTCTGCGCACGACGCAGCACTACCCCCTGGATGCTTTGCAGCGCCTGGGCCGCCTGACGCGGGATCGCATCGGCAGCGACATCCATCTTGTCATCAATACGGGCGAAATGGGTTCCGACGATATCAGGGCGCTCAGGGATTCGGGCTTTACCATGTCCTACCATGTGGTCAGGCTGCGCGAGGGAGTGGACACGGGACACAGCGTGGACATGCGCCTGCGCACCATCGAGAATGTACTCAAGGGCGGCCTTGAATTGCAATATCTCATTGAGCCTCTGGGGCCGGAACACAGCCCTGAAGAAATACTGGTCGAGGCCCGTCGCGCCCGCGAGGTGGGGGCATCGGGCACGGGCGTCATGGCCCGCGTGCCCATCATGGGCACGCCGCTGGCCCGTTACGGGCAGGTGTCCGACGCCTATCTCAAACGGGTGGCCGCCCTTGCCCGGCTGGAGTATCCCGACGGCGGGCGGCATCTCTGCGTACATCCGCCCACGCCCGCGACCCTGCGCTGCGGCGCCAATACCATTATTGTGGAGCAGGCCGCCAACCCCCGCGACACGTCCTCGAGCGCCAGCCCCTGGCGTGGGTTTGACCTGCCTGGCGCACGCGCTGTGCTGCGCGAGGCGGGGCTTGAGGTGCGCCAGGCCAGGGCCGAAGCGTGAAGTTTGCACGGGCATGGGCTGTCCGGCTGTGGCGCGTGGCCGCGCCCTGGCTGTTCGGTCTTGGCCTGTGGCAGGCCATTGCCCTGATGGTTTCGGCGGTGAGGGGCATACCCTTTCCAAGCCCCTGGCAGGTGGCCCAGGTGCTCTGGGACATGGCGCTGGGCATGATCTTTCTGGAACACTCGCTCTACCACCACCTTGGCATGAGCCTGCAACGCTGGGCTGAAGGCTTTGGGCTGGGCCTTGGGGCCGGGCTTGTCTATGCCCTGGCGGCTGGCGGGAGCGAGGGGGTGCGGCGCGTCACCATGCCCACGGTGGAGGTCATACAGGTCATCCCCGGTCTTGCCTGGATACCGGTGGCCATACTGCTGTTCGGCCTCAACCACACGGCCACGGTGACCATCATCGTGCTCACCACATTTCCGGCTGTGGCCATTGCGGGCGTTATGGGCGTGCGCAGCGTGGATCAGCGTTATCTGCGGGCGGGGCGCATGTGCGGGGCCGGGCCTTTGGCCCTGTTTGCCACGGTGTCCCTGCCCTGCGCGCTGCCGCATCTGCTGAGCGGACTGCGCATCGGCATGGGGGCGGCCTGGCGCGTGCTGGTGGCGGCGGAAATGGTGGTGGGCTCCGGTGACGGGCTTGGCTATGCCATCATTCAGTCGCGCTGGACAATGGACTATGTTTCGGCCTTTGCCTGCATTGCCGTTATCGCCATATTGGGACTCGGCATGGAACGGCTCGTGCTCATGCCGCTGGAACGGCGCACGCTGGCGCGCTGGGGCATGGTGGCCGCCGCCGGGACAGCCTCAGGCGCGGAGGCCGCATGAACAGCATGACGCCGAACTCGCCGCAGGCTTCCACAGAAGTGATGGGGACTTCCGGGCCTTTGGGTTCCCCCGAACTTCGGGACACGCCGGGATTTTGGGATTTATCCAAGATTCCGGGCACACACGAAGCGGTGGCCCCGCACGAAGCCGTGCCTCCGCACGAAGCCGCGATTCCGCGCCAAGCCGTTACCCAACACGAAGCGGTGACCCCGCACGAAGCCGTGCCTCCGCGCGAAGCCGTTACCCAACACGAAGTCATGCCCCCGCGCGAAGCCGCGATTCCACCCCAAGCCGAGCCTCATCACGAAGCCGTGGTTCTACCCCAAGCTGCCCCTCATCACGAAGCCATAATTTCCCAGGAACCTTCGCAGGGCATGCCGCTTCTGGAGTTGCGGCAGGTGAGCAAAATATTTGGCGGGCAGGACGGTCGCGCCGACGTGACGGCCTTGCGCGGGCTGAATCTTACACTGCACGCCGGGGAATTTCTGGCAGTGGTCGGGGCCAGCGGCAGCGGCAAGTCCACGCTGATTGATCTGGCTGCGGGTTTTACCCGCCCCAGCGCGGGCGAGGTGCTTCTTGAAGGGCGCGCCGTCGCGGGGCCGGGGCCGGACAGGGTGGTGGTTTTTCAGGATCACGCGGTCTTCCCCTGGTACACGGCCGAGGGCAATGTGGCCTACGGCCTGCGCCGTCAGGGCGTCAGCCGTGCCGAGGCCCGCGCGCGCGCCCGTGAGGCTCTGGAACAGGTAGGCCTGAAAGATTTTGTCAAAGCCTGGCCGGTTTCGCTTTCGGGCGGCATGCGGCAGCGGGTGGCACTGGCCAGAGCCTTGGTGCTGCGTCCGTCGATTCTGCTGCTGGACGAGCCTTTCGCCTCGCTGGACGTCATGACCCGCCATAGGCTTCAGGATCAGCTTGTGACCCTGTGGCAGCAGTGCGGATGGAGCGTCATCTTTGTCACCCATATGCTGGACGAGGCTGTCTATCTGGCTGACAGGGTCGTGGTGCTGCACAGGCCTCCTCACGGGCTGGGCTGTCAGGAAAACGTGGTCGCGCCTCGGCCGCGCTGCCGTGATGATGCGGCCCTTGCGGCTCTGGCCGCGAAGCTTGAAGGGCAGTTGCGCGTGAGCACGGAGCCTGCAGATGGCCTGAAAATGTGGCCTGAAAACGGAGCCTGAACACGGGGGCAATACTGTAGGTTGCTGCCCGCATTCCCCGTGAACCGCAACGGTGGCAGCGCAGCCGCCAACCGGGCTTCTTCCCAAAAATATCTCCGGCAGGCGTCTTTTGCCCGACTGAGCTGCGGAATGATCCGCAGGGAAATTTTAAGGGAACGCCGCCAAACGAAATACCTGCGCGTTTCCAGAAGGCTCTTTATTCAGGGCTTTTTTAACGGTCTTTCACCCTTCAACACGTCAAACAGCCAGAACGGGAGAATTTTATGCGTAAAACACGCTTGTTGTCGCGTTGGCCCCTTTTGATCCTGCTGCTTTTCGCGAACTGTCTTCTGCCCGCAGTGGGCGCGGGCAGTGTTCGGGCGGCGCAGGGCCAGCCCCAGGGCCAGCCTCAGGGCCAGCCCCAGAGCCAGGCGCAAGGCCAGACGCAAGGGCAGGCGCAGGTCTGCCGTCTGGCCTATACCGCCAAGGGCTATTATGCGCCGCAGTTTCTGGCCATGCGCAAGGGCTGGTTTGAGGCTGACGGCGTCAAGGTTCAGGAGGTGAACCTTGGCATGAGTGCGGGTGTCGCCGGGGCCGAGGCGCTGGTCAGCGGCAGCGCCGATGTGGCTGTTATGGGCGACGTGCCCGCGTTGATCGCCCTTGCCAGCGAGCGGGACTGCGTACTCATTGGCGCGTATGGCGGCGGCGAAAAGATGCATTCCATCATGACGGGTGAAAAGTCGGGCATCACCAGCCCCGCTGATCTTCGCGGCAAGCGCCTGGGCGTGCAGTTCGGCTCCAGCACGCACGGGGCTGTCTATCTTTATCTCAAGGCGCAGGGCGTAAACCCGGCGGACGTGACACTGGTCAACATTTCGCAAAAAGAGCTTATCGAAGCGCTTATAGCTGGCTCCATCGACGCTCTGGCCGCTTCCGAGCCGACGCCCACGCTCACGCTGGAAAAAGCGCCCGGCAGCCGGGAGCTTGCCAATCTTTCGGGCCTTGGCAATGATTATCCCTTGCTGATCGTGGCCTCCCGCGCATACGCCGACGCCCATCCTGAGGCCATACAGGCTGTTGTGGACGGAACCGCCAGGGCCGTGGCCTTTATCAATGCGGACCCCGTGGCCGCCGGGACTGAAACCGCCGCTGTCACGGGCGCGCCTGCGGCACTGGAGACAGGTATGTTCCGCAAAATGGAATGGCGGCTGCGCCTGGACGAACAGACGCTTAAAAGCCTTGGCATCACAGCAGAATTTTTGCACAGCATAGGCAAGCTCAAAAAAGTTCCCGACCTTGAGGCCCGCTCACGACCGCAGTTTGTGCAAAAGGCTGTCGGCAGTCATTAGCTCATATCACTTTTGAAATACGTAACATTTTGGGGTTCAACGCCGCCACGCAGTAACAGTTTCGTTTCAAATCAGAAAAAGCGTCATCCCCGCCAAAAACAATAAAGGTTTTAGAGCAGTTTACGAATGAAATGAGTTAAATGCTCTGCAAGGATTTTTCTGAAAATCCTTGCCACGAAATGCGAGTAGGCGGGCTTTTGCCTGCCGTACGCGAGCATTTCAAGTGTTAAATGCTCTAGGGGGAGGGGGCGTGGGGGAGGAGACCCTTTTGCAAAAGGGTCCCTCCCCCACACAGTCTTTCACCGTGAAAAGGTTCTTGAGCGTACTGCCTGTCTGACAATAACAAGCGCCCTCTGCATGGGCAGAGGGCGCTTGTTTATTCAGTGGGTCAGAGGCTTGCGGGCTTACTTGGCCTGCTGATCGCCAGAAGCTGCCGGAGCCTCAGCCGGATCCGCGTGGGGTTGCGCGGCTGGTGCAGGCTCCACGACCGGGGCCGCGGGGTCGGCAGCAGGGGTTCCGGTGGCTGCGGAGGTTCCAGAAGCCGCGCCGTCGCCCTTGACTTGACCCTTGATCTCACCCGTGCCTGGCGCGGGCGTGCTGGCGGCATCGCCGGTCTTGCCGAATTTGGCGTCCATTTCTTCCATCATCTTGGCATCGTAGCCCGAGGCTTCCGACGCGGCCTTTTTAAGCGCCTCGTCAATGGGGGATGCCTGCGTGTCCGCATCCGGTTTGGCGCTTTCAGGGGCGGGGGCCTGCGGTGCGGCGGCGTCAGGAGCAGATGTTTCGGGCGTCGCAGATTCGCCAGCAGGTGCGGCAGGGGCCGTAGCGCCAGGGGCCGTAGTGTTTGGGGCCGTAGTGTTTGGGGTTGCAGCGCCAGGGGCCGTAGCTTCAGGTGCAGCGTTTTCCGGGGTTGCGCCTTCCGGGGCCGGGGCTTCGCTGGCGGGAGCTTCAGGCGTGGTGGCGGGCGCGGGGTTCAGTATTTCTTCAAGATGGCTCAGTTTGGCCTGGGGAACGGCCTTGAGCTGCGGGCCAAGCAACAGGGAGCCGGGCTGGGCCAGCAAGATGACGATGACCGTGCAGATGAGCAGCGCGCCGCCCATGCCGCCGTGAGCGCCCTTGCGCACCATGCGGGCCAGAAGGACGGCGGCCGCGATGCATATGACGCCGATAATGGGCAGGGCCTTGAGGCCGAGGACTATTGCGCGCTGGTCTGCGGTGAGGGTGAACTTGAAGAAGCCTCCCATCCAGTCCAGCGTGGGGCCGAAGCCCGCCGCCGTCAGGGCCATGCCCGCGTGCAGCAGGCAGAGCGCGGCAAAGATGAAGAACAGTCGGCCGCCAAGGCCCGTGAGGCGCAGCAGCGCCTTGCCCAGCAAGGGGGCCGCGAGGCATATGACGGTGAGCGCGGCGCCGACGGGATCATAGGCCGTGAGGCTCAGCACAGCGGCCACGGCAAGGCTTATCCACATAAAGGCGATTCCGGCCCTGTCCTTGCGCGAGGCCGCAAGGTCGCCGGGGGCGGTGCGCAGCACGCGCACCCAGGAAACGCAGGCAACAATGGCCAGCCAGGGCAGCAGGCCCGCAGCGGCTACGAGCAGGGGCAGCCACCATTTGGCGCTGGGCCAGGGCCAGAGCATGAGGCGTTCGCCCAGAAATTTCAGATATCCGTCGGGCTGCTGCCAGAGCATGACGCCGCCAAGCCAGCAGGCCACCATAAGCAGCAGGAGCACAAAGCCGGTGACGCCGTCCAGTCCCTGCGCCCGACGGAAAGAGCCACGCCAGCCCAGGAAGAAAATACTGGCCACCAGAGGCAGCATGAGGTGGAAGAGTCCCCCCGTGAGTCCGGCCAGCGCTGCCAGCACAAAGCCAGCGGGCAGGCTTATCCAGGCCTGGGGTTTTTGCCAGCCGTGGCAGAGCAGGGCCAGGGCAAAGAGGGTAAGGGCGGCGGCAAGGCTTTCCGGCCCGGTAAAATGGGCCAGAGGCACAAAGAGCGGTGCGGCCAGAAGGATCATGCCTCCTGCCAGCGCCGCCTGCGAGTTCAGGCCAGCCACGCGGGACAGCGTCCACGCGCCCAAAAGGCAGAGCAGTGCGCCCGCAAGACCCGCAAGGGGGAAGAGCAGGGGGCCAAAATTGGGGCCAGCCGTGGCCATGAGGCTCTGCATGCCCGCAAGGTACCAGTGGTACACAGGCCAGTGGGCAAGGCCGGGAGCGGCCGGGGCGAGCCACAGCCCTGTCTGGCTGGTCTGGTTGAACACAAGGATGCTTTCAGCCTCGCGCGGGCAGTACAGGGCATTGCCCATAAAGGCGGGCCACGCCTGCGCCAGCAGTATCAAAAGCAGAAAAAACGGCCCGACGCGGCTGGCGGCCTCAAAAATCTTTTGCGCGGCATTGGGTTTTACCGTGGCTTCCGGGGCCGCGCTGGCGGCAGCCGTGGCGGCGTTTTGCCCGTCAGCGGATTTGCCCGCCCTTGCCCGCCATGAGGAGAGCATGCCCCGTCCTTTGGGCTTGCCGTTGTCCTTGTCGCCATCCTGGCTGGCCGCGTTCCGGGCGTAGTCCTGCTGGACAGAACCGGACGAAGAACCGGACGAGGGGCCGGACGACGGGCCGGACGAGGGGCTGTACGCATGGTCGTACGCGGAGCCAGCGCTGTGGGAATCCTGCGGAGCTTGCGGCGGGGAGGAGGCGTCTTGCTGGTTGGCGGCTGCCCGGTCGAAAGACAGGGGGCCTGTCCCTTGCGAGTCACCAGCCGCGTTGGCCTGAGCGTCCTTGCCGTGCCCGCTGGAAGGGGCCTGGGCGGCATTATCCACGCGGCTGTGCTGGTCGTCTTCAGGCGTGGTGGGGTTCTGGGTCATGGATTCGCTCCTTCAGAAGTTGCCGCCTGTCCCACGAGTAGCACATGCCGGGACTGGCGGGCGTCAAGGTCAAGTTCCACAGTATGCCCTTGCACGGGCAGGTTCTGGCCGTTCAGGATATTTCTTGCGCCGCGCACCGGGCCTGGCAGGGTGCAGGCAAGGCGCTGGCTTTTATTGGAAAAATTGGCGGCCAGCAGCCAGTAGCCGCCACCGGGCAGGGTGCTCAGCACGCCCACGCAGCCTGCGGGGCCGGAAAAAATGGCCACCACGCGGCCTGAGGCCAGCCCGGCATCGCGCCGGGCGCGCAAAAGCGCGGCCAGTTCGTGAACAAAACTCTGTTTGTCCGCCCACTGCCTGTCAAGAGCGCCGAAAGCCAGGGGCGCGGGCGGTACTGACCCCACAAGGCCCATGCGCTCCTCCCACAGGGGCACATTGCCCATGCTGGCTGGCAGGCCCGCCGGGGGCTGCGGCAGGTTGAGCGCGCCTGTCATGTCCTGCGGGCTGATAAAGGCCAGCCCCGGAAGCCCGATGCGAAAAGAGAGCAGCAGCAATACCGTTTGCCGCATGGCCGCAGTGTGCGCGGGTTTTGTGGCGGTTGTGGCGTCCAGCCCAAGGGCCAGGGCCGCAAGACCAGCCTGCGTTGTCCACAGCGCGGTGTCTTCGGGCGAGGCCTTGGCCAGTTGCTGCGCCCGGCGCACCATGTCCCTGCCCTGAGGAAGATCCAGCAGGGGCCGCCAGTCCACGCGCTGCAAGTCCTTTTGCCCGCGCGCCAGACGGCTGTGATCCACTCCCTGCTCCAGCGAGGCGCGCAAAAGCCGCGTCAGGGGGGCGGCGTCGCCGCTCAGCAGGGCGTAAGCCGCAGCGGGTTCGGTAATGACGTCCCGCGTAAAATCCACGGCCGTGTCCAGCACCGATTTGGTCAGGGAGGGCGGCAGAACGTCGTCCTGCATGGCCCAGCCGCCGTAGCGGTGTATCTCGCGCGAAAGGGCGTCCAGCGCTTCCAGCCCCGGCGTCAGTTCCGCCAGACTGGAGGCATCGGCCTGACGGCTGGCAGATTGGCCTTTGGTTTTGCTCACGGACGGCTTCATTGCCTGGCCCATTTCCTGCCCAGGCGTCGCGCTTGCCTGTGCGGCGGGCACATCCAGCCCCATGAGCGCTTCCAGGCGCAGACCCGCGAGGGTGTGTTGCTGCAAGCCGGTATGGCGTATGACCGCTGCCGAAAATATGCGCCGGGCCTGCCCCGACGGATCCTGCCACAGCAGGACGGGGCGCAGCGCGTTGCCGCTGTAGCGGTACACCCAGCGCCGTACTTGCCCGTCCGCGCCGCGTACCTCGCCCGTGACGGCCCAGCCGCCGGGCGTTGCCCAGGGCAGGGTGTCGCGGCTGAGACCTGCGGGCAGAAGCCCCCGCTGCACAAGGGTCTGCACGGCCTGCGGGCGCAGGGGCAGGCAGTCCCATTCATCACCTGTGACAGGCAGGGCGTCCCAATCTTTTTGCGGCACGGCCATCATGGCATAGAGGCCGTCAAAACGCGAGGCGCGGCGCGCCTGCAGGATAAAGTCCGGCCCAAGGCCAGTGGCGGCCGGGGGCAGTTCACCACCCATCTGGATGTCCTGTTTTTCCAGACGGGACGCGGTGTTCTCAAAATCTTCCTCTGTTCCCATGGCCGGGTCCAGACGCAGGGCCGCCACATTGACGCCGCCGGGCGTGGACATCTTCTGGCTGCCCCAGATGTCGCCCTTTTCGCCCGTGGGCGCGGCAAAAAGTCCGTTCAGGCCAGCCTGACCCAGAAATTCCGGCAGCCCGGACAGGCCGAGGGCCTTCCAGAAGGGCTGACCCGACGTGACCGTATGCGGGTTCACGTCCAGCCATGAAGGCGCGGCGGAGAGCAGCAAAGGAACCCGGCGGGCGGCGGCGCTGTTGCGCCAGATGCGTTCCGTGCCGGAGACCTGGGCTGTCAGCTCCTGGGTGGAGCCGAGCATGGACTGGCGCTCAAGCCATTGCAGATAGCCGGGATCAGCGCGCGGCAGAACGCCGTTTGAGGCGGAAACCGCTTGAGATGCGCCGGACGCGCGCCGTGCAGCGCCCTCCTGCCGTGGCGTGCAGGCGCAAAGCAGCAGGGCCAGCACGCAGAAAAAGAGCGGCAGCAGGCGCAACGGCGGCACGGAAGCCGCAAGAAAAGGGCGGCACTGCGCCGCGCACGACATGGGCCGCGTCTGCCCCGTGATCAGGACCGGGCCTCTTCCTCTGCCTTGGCCGTATTCCACAGTTCGTCCTTTTCGTCGAGGCTCAGGGCCGTAAAGTCCTGCCCCTGCTGGCGTGCCAGTTCTTCCATGCGGGCAAAGCGCTTCAGAAAGCGGCGCGTGGCAAGGTCAAGGGCCTCGCTGGCCTTGATGCCCTTGCGGCGTCCCAGTTCTGTAATGCTGAAAAGCAGGTCGCCCAGTTCGTGCTTTTGCGCCTCGGCATCGTTGCTGGCGGATGCGTCCAGCCACTCCAGCCATTCGGCTTCAACCTGCTGTTCCACCTCTTCGTCCTCGGGCCAGGTAAAGCCGACGCGGGCAGCCTTGGAGTGGATGCGGTAGGCTTTCAGCAGGGGGGGCAGGCTTTCCGGCAGGCTGTCATAGAGCCCCTTGGGCTTGCCCTCTTCGTCGGCATGCTCGGCCCTTTTGATTTTTTCCCAGGCTTTGAGCTGTTCGTCCAGGCTGTCAAAAACCGTGTCGCCAAAAACGTGCGGATGGCGGCGGATCATCTTGGCCTTGTTGTTGTTGAGGGCATCGGCAAAGCTGAACTGCCCTTCCTTTTCATACAGGCGGGCCACAAAAAGCAGCAGAAAGGCCACATCGCCCAGCTCTTCGCGGATGTCGGCCACATTGCCGGAGCGTATGGCGCTGACCAGTTCGTGGCTTTCTTCAATGACGTAGTCGGCCAGGGACTGGGCGGTCTGCTCCTTGTCCCAGGGACAGCCCTCGGGACTGGTGAGTTTGTCAATGACGGCCTGCAATTCTTCAACTGCGCTCTTTTCCATAGAGTCTACGCTTCCTTGCCTGTTACGGATGCAGTGTTACGGAAATGCTGATGTATTTCGTTTTGCGGATTTGCTTCACTTTTTTTGAAACAACAGAGGCCGTAAGAGTCCACTCTTGTTTCAAAAAAAGCTCGCGCCTTGCCAAACGAGATACCTGCGCGTTTCCAGGAAGTTCTTTAAGAGTGCTTCCTTAAAGCCCAAGACGCGATACGAGGTCGGGCGGCAGCCAGCCACGAACCTGCGCCGAGAGGGCGACAAAATAGGGCGGCACACGGCTGTGCTGCATAAAGGCCGCCTGTGAGAAATATTTTTGCAGCACAAGCATGCACAAAGACCACAACAGCGCGCCCTTGGCAAAGCCCAGCGCGGCCCCGGCCAGTCTGTCGGCCCAACTGACAAAAGAAAGTGAAAGAATTTTTTGCAGCAGGCGGGCCAGCAGGGCCACGGATATGAGCACGCCCAGAAATACCAGTACATAGGCCGCAATGGTGCGCCACCCCGGATCGGAAATGAGGGTCAGGTGGGGCGACAGCAGATGGTGATAGGTGTGGGCAGCCCAAAAACCGCCCAACAGCGACACAATGCCCGCCACTTCGCCAACAAAGCCGTTAAGATAACCGCGTCCGGCAAAGAACGCCAGCGTCAGAACAACAATGAGGTCAAAAATATCCTGGCCCATGGTTTCTCCCTGAACGTGCCCCTTGCGTGTGCCTTTGGCGCCGCGCTCGCATGCGTGCGCCAGCGGGCAGCGCCAGACACCATAGCAAAAGCGTGGGCGCGGCACAATGCGTCGGGGAGGGCATGCCCCGCGCAAAGGGCATCAACCCATGGTGGTTTTGACATGATCCGTGCAGTGATTACAGTGGGCAGAGGTGGCGGCGAGAAAAGCAGCCGTTCAGAGCCAGTTCAAAGCCAGTCCCAGGCCAGTGTAAAATCAGTTCACGGCCCGTTTAAGGCCCATGTAAGGGCACGTTCAAAGCCAGTTTATAAGGAAGCCCCGTTCGCAGAGCACAATGGAAGGGAGGGGACATGACAGTACAGCAGAACAGGGGCCCGGTTGCCGGGGTCGTGCTCGCAGGGGGACTCTCCCGCCGCATGGGCAGGGACAAGGCCCTGGAACCCCTGATTGCCCCGCCGCACGCAGGCTCCCCAGAGAGCATGACGGGCGGCCATGACGGCAGCATGCTGGGCCGTATTCACTCTCTGGTGTGTTCCCTTGTGCCCGTATGTTTTGTTTCCTGCCGTGAAGACACGCCACGGCAGGGGTATGACTGCGTTTTCGACACAGTGCAGGGGGTGGGCCCCACGGCAGGTTTGCAAGCGGCCCTGCGCCGGGCACAGGAGACGGGCTATGCAGCCGTGCTGGCGCTTTCCTGCGATCTGCCGCTGATGGATGCCCCCACCTTGCGCCAATTGCTCGCGGCCAGAAATGCGGCCCCGGCCACGTGCCTTGTCACGGCATACCGCGAACGGCATACCGGGCGCGTTGAATCCCTCGTCGCCGTGTATGAGGTGGGGGCCCTGCCGTATTTTGATGGCGCTCTCGCCCAGGGGCAGCGCAGGCTTGCCAGTGTTATTCCTCAGGAATTACAATGTTTTTTGGATTACGGGCCTGAAGAGGCCGCGCCCTTTTTCAACTGCAACAGCCCCGAAGACCTGGCCCAGGCCCGGGCCCGGCTGTGCTAGACCAGATTGACTTTGAAATGCTTCACATTTCAAAGTTTTCATTCAGCCGAAAATGCGATTTGCGGCTGAATCCACGCCACGTTGTGGCGCGCTGCACTTTCGTGCAGCGTTAGAGCATGTACACTTTTTCAAAGGTAAAATGCCCTGGGCCTTGTCGGCACGAGCGCCTTTACAGCTGTTTCTGCATTGAACTTCGTCTTTTATTCCGGTTGGGTATCATCAGAGTACGCTCCCTGCATAAAGGTCGTTCCTCCTGATATGACAGAAGATTCATCTCGAGATGACACTGCCCTGAAGATCACGATTTTTTAAAAAACGTGATTTATTAATAATACCTCACTGTTATCTGGACATGCCGTTCTGTGATAAACGCACGCCTTTGGCGGAAGGCCGCGTCATCCGTTCACAAAAAGCTGTCCGGCCATATCGGGGCAGCGCGGCGGGCGGGTAGCAATAAAGAGCGACTTGGCTTACACAAATCCTGAACATAGTCCCCATCTGTCGCATACGGCAGCATTTTTTGGAGAAGCGCATGAACATCGGCTCCTATACTTTTGACGAATTTCGCCGCCTGGCGGAGAATTTTCACGGTTATGCCGCTCCCGGCCTGCTTGTGGGCGGGTATATGGTTGAGCTGGCCAAGAGGCATCTGCCCGAGGGCACGCTTTTCGAAGCAGTGGTGGAGTCCGGCAAATGCCTGCCTGACGCGGTGCAGCTGCTGACCCTGTGCAGCATTGGCAACGGCTGGATGAAAATACACAATCTGGGCCGCTATGCCGTGTCGCTTTTTGACAAGCATACGGGCGAAGGCGTGCGCGTGAGCGTTGACCCGGTGAAAATGGCCGCGTATCCCGAGATCGAAGGGTGGTTTTTAAAGAAAAAAGCCAAGAAAGATCAGGATGTACCCCGTCTTGAGGCCGAAATAGAGCAGGCTGGCGACACCATCTGCAAGGTTGAGCCGATTATGGTGAAGCGCCGCTTCATCGGGCACAAGCATATGTCGCGCATTGTCTGCTGTCCTGTGTGCGGCGAGGCCTATCCCGCTGAAGACGGCCCCGTGTGCCGGGGCTGTCAGGGCGAAGCCCCATATGTGGTGGCCCGGCGCGAAATAAAGGCCGCCGAGCGCCACGAGGCCGCCACAGGCGTGCGCGTGGTGCCCGTAGAGGAGGCCGTGGGGCAGACCCTGGTGCACGATATGACCCGCATCGACCCTGGCCAGTTCAAGGGGCCGGAGTTCAAGGCCGGACAGCGCATCAGCGTGGGCGATATCTGCCGTCTGCAACAGATGGGACGTTTTCATGTGGCGGTGACGGACGCCCCCGCCGCAGAAGGGGCTGCTCCTTCCTTTGCCTCCGGCGAGGACAATCTTGTCCACGAGAACGAGGCGGCCGAGATTTTTGCCCGCCGCATGGCGGGCGAGGGCGTGAGCTATTCCCTGCCACCGCGCGAGGGCAAGGTGGAATTTACCGCAGCCAGGGACGGCCTTTTCAGCGTGGATGTGGAACGCATGCGCCAGTTCAACCTTGTGCCTGAAATAATGGTGGCTTCGCGGCAGGACGCCACCCTGGTCAAGCAGAACGGCCCCCTGGCGGGCACGCGGGCCATTCCGCTTTTCATTTCCCGCGAGCGGCTCTCACAGGCGCTTGAGGTTCTGGAAGGCGGGCCGCTCTTCAGCGTGCTGCCCCTGCGCAAGGCGCGCGTGGGCATTCTTGTCACAGGCACGGAAGTTTTTCAGGGTATCATTGAGGACAAGTTTATCCCCGTCATTACGGCCAAGGTCACCATGCTGGGGTGCAGCGTGGTCAAGACGGATATCGTGCCCGACGACAGAGAAATGATGGTCAGGGCTGTGGCTGGAATGCGCCAGGCCGGGGCTGACCTGCTGATCACCACGGGCGGCCTTTCCGTTGATCCTGACGATGTGACGCGGCATGCCATGATGGATGCCGGCCTGACCGATGTGCTGCACGGCGTACCCGTGCTGCCGGGCACCATGAGCCTTATGGGGCGCATCCCCGGCCCCGACGGCGACATGCAGGTGCTCGGCGTGCCAGCCTGCGCGCTGTACTTCAAAACAACATTTCTGGATCTGGTGCTGCCGCGCCTGCTGTCCAACCGCGGGATTACCCGCGCCGAACTCGCGCGCATGGGCGAGGGGGGCTATTGCCTCTCCTGCCATACCTGTACCTGGCCAAAGTGCTGGTTCGGCAAATAGGCAGGGGAGGCATGCAGGCTGATGCCACAACCTAGGTCTTTTTTCCTGCCTTGCTGACGTAACAAGGCGGGACAGTGCGGAACAGTCTTCAGGGTAAAAAAATGCAACATAAAGGCGGCTGGCAGAACTGTGCTGGCTGCCTTTATTTTTTATCTGGGCAATGTCGTTGCAGAGTGTTTCAACATTGTAATGTGCTGTTTTTTTGTTGAAAAGGTAGTAAGGGTTTTGGTGCGATTTCACCAGCAATGCTGTTGGCAGCCGTAAGGCTTCTTCGTCGCCTGACGGCTGCCGCGAAAATACGCCTGAAGACAGTAATTGGTTCACGACATCTACGTGGAAGAACCGCTGTCGCTATCCGTAGCGGTGCTGTCCTGCTCCGTAAGGCGGTTCCCGCCAACGGTTCAGGCACGCCCGCAGGAACGGCCAAGGGCTACCGCGAAAATGGATATTCTCAATGCGAAAATACTCGGGGGGGGGTGCGGGGGGCTTTTGCAATAGGGCCTCCCCACAAAGTGTTTCAAAGAGGCTTTACGCATGGCGTAGATTAACGGTAACATACTTCACATTTTACCATTAATCTGCTCTAGTCCACTGGCAGACAACGTCCCTATGATACAAGCCGTTTTGCGCAGGTTTGCTCCCTTGACGGCCAGTGAAACAAGCTCTACATCCGCCGTAGCGTTGCGTTACGCCCCGGCCTCCGCAACGGTCATTGCCGAGGGCAAGGCTGTGCTGCACATTGATGGAAGTATGGATTTGAGCAGTCTTGCCTGTGTGGCAGTCAGTGAGGCTGGCAGGCTCACGGTCTGGAAGCGGGTTGTGGTCAGAGCCGCCGACGCGCAGCGGGTGGTCAGGCTGCGCGCAGATATTTTCGACGTGATACGACCGGAGAAAAAAATTGAATCGTCCTGATATTCCTTTATTGGCGCTGATTGTGCCTTGTTACAATGAAGAAGAGATTTTGCCCAAAACTATGGACGCGCTCTCAAGCGTGCTCATTGAGTGCAAGGCCAAGGGACTCATTCAGGATGAAAGCTATGCCCTGTATGTAAACGACGGCAGCGCGGACGGCACCTGGCGCTTGCTTGAAGAACGCCATGCCGCCGATCCCTTTTGCAGGGCCATCAGCTTTGCGGGCAATGCCGGTCACCAGAATGCCGTTTGGGCGGGTATGATCACCGCGCGCGACTGGGGCGTTGATTGCATCATAAGCCTTGATGCAGACCTGCAGGACGACATTGCCGCCATTCCCAGGATGCTGGAGCAGTATGCCAATGGCAGCGATATCGTTTACGGCGTGCGTTGCGACCGCAGTACCGATACCGCCTTCAAGCGGCGCACTGCGCATATGTTCTATGGTATCATGCGCTGGCTGAAAGTTCCCCTCATTCCCGACCATGCCGACTATCGGCTTGTGAGCCGCCCCGTGCTGGAGATTCTTGACAATATCCGTGAGCAGGGGCTGTTTTTGCGTGGACTGTTTCCCTCTCTGGGCTTCAGGCACAGCGAGGTGCATTATGAGCGCCGCGAGCGCACTGCGGGTGAAAGCAAGTATCCTTTCTGGAAGATGGTTTCTTTCGCCTGGAAAGGGATCACCTCATGCAGCGTGGCCCCGTTGCGCCTTGCGGGGCTTATGAGTTTTATCCTGATGCTTGCCGCGCTGGCCTACACGTGCGTTTCGCTTTTCAAGTATGTCATGGGCGATACAATCCAGGGTTGGACGTCCATGATTATTGTGGTGCTGCTGCTTGGATCTGTGCAGTTGTTTTGCCTTGCGCTCATGGGTGAATATATCGCAAAAATGTTCGCTGAGGTAAAAAACAGGCCCCGCTATATAGTGGAAAAAAAATTGTACGCAGGGCAGCCCGTCAGGGCATCCTTGCCAAAAGACGACGACCCGGAGCAGGACGCGTAGCAGCGCCAGGGGTTTCAGTGCGTGCCCGTGCAAAGAACCGCCAGCGCGTCTTGGCTGCCCTGCGCCAAAATGTGGAAGCCGGGCGGTGGAAACCGGGCGTGGAAGCGGGCGTGGAAGCGGGCGTGGAAGCGGGCGGTGGAAGCGGGCGGTGGAAGCGGGCGGTAGAAGCGGGCGTGGAAGCGGACGGCATGGTGAAGGCTGCGCCCAGCTGCGCCAGAACGCGCTGGCCTGTGACCGTGACGCGATAAAAAAACAGCGCTGCACTGTGAAAAAAAGCCCCAACGGCGCTTAAAAAAATCATCCTTCCGCAGGAATTGCGGGCGACTGGGCCGGGATCACGCGCCTTGCTCCAAATCCTCGGCTGGCGCTGCGTGGTTTCTCAGAGGCATTGCGGCAAATACCGTCGCCAGCCCGCCTGCCCGTCTGCCCGCCTGCCTGCCAGCCTGCCCGCCTGCCTCTCTGGCGTATCGCCATCCGGCTGCGCGTCCATCTGCCTTCCTTTTCTCAACCTGTCCAACGGACCAACGGGCCAACGGACCAACGGGCCAACGGACCAACGGGCCAACGGGCCAATGGAACAACGGGCCAACGGAACAACGGGCCAACGGGCCAACGGCATGTGCCCATCTGGCCGTTCGCTTGCCTGCTCTGACCTGTCGCCGCGTGGCGGTCTGCCAGCTTTCGGCCTTCGGCCCGGACTTTCCCTCGTGGCGAGGCACTTTTGTATCAAAAAGTATAATAATCATGCTCAAGTGAGGATTTGCTCAGGTAGTCTGGAGCCCATACACGGCGATCAGACGGCTTGAAAGTCACTGTTGTCTTTACCTTTTGGCATATTTTTTTTCATAAAATAACGAATAGGGTGGTTGAGTAAAATAGTATTGATTCCAGTGTGATATTACGCAAGGCGTAAAGGGGTTTTTGGCCCGCCAACCGTGGGACAGGGCCGAATGGGGTGAGTATGCGTCTGTAATGGTATGACATTTTAACATGTGGGAAAAATATCACAAACTACTGAGAATCCAATATAAAAAAACGTACGTCCTTGCGACATCACGATTTTTGTAATATGGTGACTTCGATTCTTTTTGTCGTAAGAGGGCGTCCGCATAGAGGTCGCCACAGCGATTTTTTGCGCGCCCGCCTGCCTCGGCCACGCGCATGTGATAGGCTCAAACAAGGAGAGGTCTTATGAAAAGCACCCGACGGAGTTTTCTCAAAGGTGTCGGTGCAGGGGTATTATGCCTGACACTGGGGAACCTGGGCTTCGATCTGGGCGAAGC
>Ga0265295_1002655_pt1 | contig 27615 bp, 23 predicted proteins | sample Munlansysbiofilm_FD_192503 | JGI IMG/M metagenome (GOLD analysis project Ga0265295, IMG submission 192503) | Leachate microbial communities from a municipal landfill in Southern Ontario, Canada - Methane capture system biofilm | ecosystem: Engineered > Solid waste > Landfill > Unclassified ... | reverse complement strand
ATCCGCCTCAGCGGTATTGGTAAAACCAAGGTCGCGTAAGAGGTTCTTGATGATCCGTCGCATTGTTGAGAAGTCATCAACAATGAGGATTTTCATATTTTTATCCAAGCCAACCTCCAAGCTATTTTAAGACAGTCTTTGCCGTATAAAGACCGCATGCATATAGTGTTAAATAAATAAAACCCAGCGCTTATTGACGCCAATCAGACAAACGCGCTCTAAGTCGCGCAGCACATTGACTGTGTAACTGACTGACCCGTGACTCACTGACACCAAGCACTGCGCCGATTTCTTTCAAATTCAATTCTTCATCATAATACAGTGATAACACTAAGCGCTCGCGCTCAGGTAAACCTGCTATGGCATCAGCTAGGGCTTGTTTAAAATGCACCTGTTCGACATCACGACTGGGTTCTTGCTGGGTGCTATGGGTATTAAACTGATCACCCTCATCTAGCAAATCATCAAAACTGAACAAACGACTGCCTTGAGTATCATTTAAAATAGAATAATACTCATCAACACTTAACTTAAGTTCGGCCGCTACCTCTAAATCTTGAGCATCACGACCGGTACGCGCTTCAATGGTACGCACCGCATCGCTGACCATACGTGTATTTCGGTGTACTGAACGCGGGGTCCAATCACCTTTACGCAACTCATCCAGCATGGCTCCCCGAATACGAATACCGACAAAGGTGTCAAAACTGGCACCCTTACTGGCATCAAACTTCTTCGCCGCCTCAAGCAAACCAATCATGCCCGCTTGAATCAAATCCTCAACCTGTACGCTTGCAGGCAAGCGGCCAAGCATATGATAAGCAATGCGCTTGACCAAGGGGGCATGCTGCTCAATCAATAATGACTGCTCATCAGCACCTTGCGCTTGACTATACATTTGCAGACCTTTAGCTCTTGTCATGCACTTTATTCCAATCCAGTGTGGTTAACTAACCGCTCCACAAAAAACTCTAAATGCCCACGGGGTGTACGCGCCAGCGGCCAGTTATTAATCTGCTGAGCCATTGATTTAAACACAAGTGAACATTTAGCACGTGGATAAGCCTCGTACACTGCACGCTGTTTCTGTACGGCTTTACGCACCATTTCATCGTAAGGCACAGCGCCTAAATACTGCAGCGTCACATCATCTAAAAAACGTTCGGTGACTTTAACCAATTTATTAAATAAGTTACGTCCTTCTTGCGGACTGTGCGCCATATTGGCCAGCACGCGAAACAAGGTCATACCATGATTGCGATTGAGTAACTTAATCAGTGCATACGCATCGGTAATTGAAGTCGGTTCATCGCAGACCACCATAATCACTTCTTGCGCAGCCTGAACAAAGCTGGTGACCGAGTCACCAATACCCGCGGCTGTATCAATCACCAGCACATCAATATTATCGCCTAAATCACTGAAGGCCTGAATCAAGCCAGCATGCTGCATGGGTGTCATTTCCACCATGCTTTGCGTACCGGAGGATGCGGGTACAATTTTAATGCCGCCAGGACCTGTCAATAAAACATCACGCAAATCGCATTTGCCATCCATCACATCGGCCAGCGTGTGCGTGGGGTGCAAGCCCAGTAAAACGTCAACGTTAGCCAAACCAAAGTCAGCATCGAGTAGGACAACTTTACGGCCTAAGTCTGCCAGTGCGATGGAAAGATTCACCGAGACGTTGGTTTTACCCACCCCTCCTTTACCACCAGTTACGGCAATCACTTGTACGGGCTGTTTCTGTTTATGTGTCATTCTATTTAATACCTTACTGAACTCTAACCAACAAACGCAGCTGTCTGCGGAGATCCTACACACATTTGCGCCATGATATCTTCTGTTGGCTCTTGTGAACTTTGTAGACGCACAGCACGGCTGACTAACTGATGGTTGCGCGGCACTTGGATATCATCCGGTATTTTAGGACCGTCCGTAGTATAGGCTACTGGCATGCCATGGCCAATCGCCATACTCAGTGCTTCACCCATACTAATGGCTTCATCTAATTTCGTGATAACGCACCCTGCTAATCCACAGCGCTTATACGCATGCCAAGCGGCCTTCAAAACTTGTCCTTGACTGGTCGCAGCCATCACTAAATAATTTTTTGATTTCACTGCAGCTAAGTTATCCAACTGTAAACCCAAGGCTGGATCACTCGCCGTCAGGCCCGCCGTATCAACCAAAACGATACGCTTCTGCGCCAGTGGCTTGAGTGTCTCAGCCAAGGTTTCGCCTTCAGCTACATAGCTCACTGGGATATTTAAAATACGGCCTAGAGTTTTTAATTGCTCTTGTGCGCCAATGCGATGGTTGTCCATGCTGACTAAAGCAATATTGTTCACACCATGCTCAAGCACATAACGAGCAGCCAGCTTAGCCAGTGTTGTGGTTTTACCCATACCTGCAGGTCCAACTAAAGCAATCACACCGCCCTCATCAACAGGCTGAACATTGGGTGTACGAATTGAATGAGTTAAATAGGCCAACGCCATACGCCAGGCTTTTTGCTGATCCTGCTCACGAGCTACACGCTCCAAAACTGGACGCACGATATCAGCACTCAAACCCATTTTCTGAAAGCGTTTCCACAATGCAGCATGCGCGGGCTGTTGAGTGCGCATGGTATTCCAAGCCATATTGCCTAATTGCACTTCGAGCATTTCACGCAAGCTATTGAGCTCGGAACGCATCGCGGCCATTTCGCCATGGTCAGCACTGCTGTGCTGTACTGGCTGTGGTGCTGAGACCGGCTGAGGCTGGGCACGGCTGACGCGCTGCATCACTTCATCAAGTAATTGGCGATCTTTACCCACAACGCCACCCTCTTGACGGGCTTGCAAGCTGGCATGCGCCTCAAGGATTTGCGTTTGTGTTTTACGCAACTCAGCTTCAAGAGCTGGGTTAGGACGCGCTACAGACGTCTGAACTTGATAATCAAGGGCTGCGGTCAACTCAACACCGCCAGCAACGCGGCGTGTAGAAATAATTGCCGCATCGGCACCTAGTTCTTCACGTACGCGGTTCATGGCTTGGCGCATGTCTGCTGCGAAATATCGTTTGACCTGCATAAGTCAGCCCTCAATCAATTTTGTCCTACCGTTGCCACGATAGTGACTTGCTTATTGTCTGGAATCTCTTGATACGCCAACACATACATATTCGGTACGGCTAACCTGGCAAAACGCGACATCATGGCTCGAATCTGTCCAGCGACTAATAACACCACTGGTTTACCTAGCATTTCCTGACGTTGCGCTGCCTCTATCAGAGACCTCTGTAGTTTCTCTGCCATTCCTGGCTCAAGCAGTACACCTTCACTTGAACCTTGTCCGGCCTTCTGCATACTACTAAGCAATATCTGTTCCAACCTTGGTTCTAATGTGATGACTGGTAGCTCAGGCTCAAGCCCTACAATGCTTTGCACGATGGCACGCGATAACGCGACACGCACTGCGGCGACGATAGTGTCAGTATCTTGACTGCGCGACACAGTCTCAGCAATAGCCTCAGCAATACTGCGAATATCCCGTACCGGCACTTGTTCTTGCAGCAAACTTTGCAAAATCCGTAATAAAGTTGAGATCGAGATCATGCCCGGTATCAACTCTTCAGCCAGTTTCGGAGAGCTCTTCGCTAAAACCTGCATCAACTGCTGCACTTCTTCATGACCCAACAGTTCATGTGCGTGTTTATTGAGGATTTGATTGAGATGTGTCGCTACCACGGTACTGGTATCGACCACGGTATAGCCCAGTGACTGCGCCTGATCACGTTGACTCGGCTCAATCCACACCGCTTCCAGGCCAAAGGCAGGGTCAACAGTATCGATACCGTTGAGCGTGCCAAAAACTTGACCGGGGTTAATCGCCAGCTCACGCTCTGGATAGACTTCAGCTTCAGCCACCGTCACGCCCATTAACGTCAGGCGGTAGACGTTGGGTAATAAATCTAAGTTGTCACGAATATGCACCGAAGGCATTAAAAAACCTAAGTCTTGCGAAAGCTTTTTACGTACGCCTTTAATACGCGCTAACAGCTGGCCACCCTGATTGCGGTCCACCAAAGGGATTAAGCGATAACCGACCTCTAAGCCGACCATATCCACAGGCATAACATCATCCCAGCCCAGCTCTCGGTTCTCGGTGCTGACCGGTGCCGGAAGTTGCTCAAGATCACGCTGCTCTTTTTGCACGACGGCTAATTCTTTATCGTTCTGACGCTTCCAAATTAAATAAGCACCACCCGCCGCCAGCAAGCCCAAACCAATAAATGATATATGCGGCATGCCAGGTACAGAACCCATGGCAATCAAGATCGCTGCAGATACCGCCAACGCCTTGGGCGAAGTAAACATTTGCCGCTGAATCTGTTCGCCCATATCTTCAGAGGTTGTGACGCGTGTCACCATCATCGCTGCTGCGGTTGACAGCAACAGTGATGGTACTTGCGCGACCAAGCCATCACCAATGGTCAGCAGCGCATACACCTTAGCCGAATCCATAAAACTCAAATCGTGCTGAGCCACACCAATGGCAATACCACCAATTAAGTTGATAAACAAAATCAACAAACCAGCCACCGCATCACCGCGCACAAACTTACTGGCACCATCCATCGAACCATAGAAGTCGGCTTCTTGTGCCACATCACTGCGGCGAATCTTGGCTTGCTCTTGATCAATCAAGCCCGCGTTGAGGTCAGCATCAATCGCCATCTGCTTACCCGGCATGGCATCCAGGGTAAAGCGCGCGCTCACTTCAGAGATACGACCGGCACCCTTGGTCACCACGACGAAGTTAATAATCATCAAAATAGCAAAGACCACAGCACCGACAACGTAGTTACCGCCAATCACCACCTCACCGAAGGCTTGAATCACTTTACCTGCGGCATCACCCCCTTCGTGACCGTGCAGCAACACCACCCGAGTGGAGGCCACATTCAACGACAAGCGCATCAGTGTCGCCACCAACAAAATAGTCGGGAATGCAGCAAAATCCAGCGGGCGCATGGCATACACGCCCACCAGCAAAACAATAATGGCTAGAGCAATATTAAAGGTGAAAAATATATCCAATAATATGGTTGGAATCGGCAAGGTCATCATGCCAAGAATAACTAACAACAGTATAGGCACGCCTAAGTTGCCCTGTTTGAGCAATCCTACGCCGGTACGCATATTATTTTTGAATTGCGAGTTATCCACTAAACATTCTCTTTTTGAATTAAAGCACGCATGCACTTTATATTGACACAAGGGCTATCGCTGTCATTAACAAGCAATAAACAGTCCACTTTATAGATAAAAACAGATATTGGAGAACCACAAAGGCTGCCTCAGTGGGCAGCCTTTGTATTTTACCGCGACTCTTCAGGTGCAGCCTTAACCTACAAAGCTCAACAACACCCCCGCCGCTACCGCCGAACCAATCACGCCCGCTACGTTGGGCCCCATGGCATGCATCAGCAAAAAGTTTTGCGGATTAGCTTCAAGCCCGACACGGTTGGAGACCCGCGCTGCCATAGGCACTGCAGACACGCCAGCCGAACCAATCAACGGATTGATTTTAATTGCACTGAACTTATTCATGACTTTCGCCATAATCACGCCCATCGCTGTACCGGCACTGAAAGCGATCATACCCAACAATAAAATCCCTAAGGTTTTCATCTGTAAGAACGACTCAGCAGACAGTTTTGAACCCACGGTCAAACCCAGTCCAATGGTAATGATATTGATCAAAGCATTACGCGAGGTATCCGCCAAACGCTCAACCACACCACTTTCACGCATCAAGTTACCAAAGGCAAACATCCCGATCAGTGGCGCAGCATCGGGCAATAACAAGCCAATTAGCAAACACAATACCAACGGAAAGATGATTTTTTCGGTTTGCCCAACAGGACGCAACTGCGACATCACAATCCCGCGCTCTTCAGGCGTGGTCAAGGCGCGCATAATCGGTGGCTGAATCAAGGGCACCAAGGCCATATAGGAATACGCTGCTACGGCAATCGGGCCCAATAAGTCAGGTGCTAAACGCGAGGCGACATAAATTGAAGTGGGGCCATCAGCACCACCAATAATAGCAATCGAGGCTGCTTCTTGGAGAGTGAACTCCAAACCTGGAATACCCAGCATACCGATGGCTAATGCGCCCAATAAGGTACCAAAGATACCAAACTGTGCAGCAGCACCCAGCAGCAAGGTTTTTGGGTTGGCCAACATCGGACCAAAGTCCGTCATCGCTCCCACACCCATAAAGATCAACAGCGGGAAGACACTGGTCGGCAAACCGACATCATAAAGCAAAGCCAGTAAGCCGCTGCCTTCGGCCATACCTGCCGCAGGCAGATTGGCTAATACACCACCAAAACCAATCGGTATCAGCAGTAACGGCTCAAACCCTTTGCGAATCGCTAGGTAAACCAACAGCAAACAAACAGCAATCATCAAGGCCTGCCCTGGCTCCAGCTGATAAATACCGGTGTTTTCCCATAATTTTAAGAGCTTATCCATCATTCAGCCCTCAAGCTATGGTCAGCAGGCTATCGCCAACCGACACTGCATCGCCAACTTTAACGTTGACGTCACCGATGACACCACGGCGAAAGGCGCGAATTTCAGTTTCCATTTTCATGGCTTCTAAAATAATCACCACATCACCTTCATCGACCGCTTGACCTGGCTTAACCAATACCTTAAAGATATTGCCCGCCAACGGTGCACCCTGAGGATCACCTGCACCCGCTGCAACCGGCTCAGGCGCACAGGCAGTGGCTTCACCAATTGGTTTTAACCCTTCAATATCACCACCTTCATTGACTTGCACAACAAAGGTCTTACCATTCACATCAACGGTATAGGCTTGCGCACAGGTGCCTTGGCTATCAAGCACTTCATTGCCAGTCGGCATCGGCTCAAAGGCATCAGGGTTATCGCGGTTTTCTAAAAACTTCAAACCAATCTGCGGGAATAAAGCATAAGTCAGCACGTCATCAATCATATCCTCTGCTAAACGGATATTTTTCTCTTGCGCTAACTCTTTTAGCTCACTGGTGAGTTTCTCAACTTCGTTTTCCAGCAAGTCTGCAGGACGGCAAACTACTGCCTCTGCACCATCGAGCACACGCGCTTGCAGTTCGGCATTAAAGGGTGCAGGCGCAGCGCCGTACTCACCTTTTAAAATACCAGCCGTTTCTTTAGTAATCGACTTATAGCGCTCGCCTGTCAGCACGTTAATCACTGCTTGAGTACCGACAATTTGCGAGGTCGGTGTCACAAGTGGAATAAAACCTAAGTCTTCGCGTACCCGCGGAATCTCAGCCAGCACTTCATCAAACTTATCCGTAGCGCCCTGCTCTTTAAGCTGACCTTCCATATTCGTCAGCATGCCACCTGGCACTTGCGCGACTAGAATACGTGAATCAACACCGCGCAATGTACCTTCAAATTTCGCATACTTTTTGCGCACTTCACGGAAATATGCTGCGACTTCTTCCAGCAACAACAAATCAAGACCGGTGTCATGTTCGGTATTTTGGAACATGGCCACCACGGACTCGGTTGGCGAATGGCCATAAGTCATCGACATGGATGAGATCGAGGTATCCACGTTATCAATACCCGCTTCCACCGCTTTTAAAATCGAAACGGATGATAAACCGGCAGTTGCGTGGCACTGCATATGAATTGGAATTGATAAACTGGCTTTCAATTTACTGACCAATTCATAGGCTACATAGGGTGTTAAAATCCCGGCCATATCTTTAATAGCTATGGAATCAGCACCTAAGTCTTCAATTTTCTTACCCAAATCAACCCACATCTGCATATTGTGCACAGGGCTGGTGGTGTAAGAAATCGTACCTTGCGCATGCTTGCCATTGGCTTTCACTGCTTTTAAAGCACGATCAAGGTTACGCGGGTCATTCATCGCATCAAAGACGCGGAACACATCCACACCATTAACCGCAGCACGCTCAACAAACTTATCGACTACATCATCCGCATAGTGACGGTAGCCCAGTAGGTTTTGTCCACGCAGCAACATTTGCTGTGGGGTCTTGGGCATGGCTTTTTTCAGTGCACGAATACGCTCCCATGGATCTTCACCTAAATAGCGAATACAGGAGTCAAAAGTGGCTCCACCCCAGGATTCAACCGACCAAAAACCCACTTGGTCAAGCTTGCCGGCAATCGGCAACATGTCTTCTAATCGAACACGGGTGGCTAAAATAGATTGGTGAGCATCACGTAAGACAACGTCAGTAATACCGAGTGGCTTGGTGGCAGTCATATAGAAAAAACTCCGTATAGATACACTCAGCCGCGACGGGCACGGTGCTGTTTAATGGCAATTTGAATGGCTTGTAAAGTGTCTGCATCAACCGCCTGCACGCTCATCGCTGATGCAGGTGTTGCCACAGCAGTCGCTGTTGCAGCATGAGTATCTTCTGGAGCAATACGCTCTAAAATAAAAGACATCGCTTTAATACAGAAAATCAATAAAACCAAAAACAAAAAAACGAGACCCATACCAAAAAGCATGAGTTCAACGCCTTCAAGCAGGAGTTGCTGAGAAGTCATATACGCTCCATTTCCTGAGTTACAGGGGGCAATTTTATATTTTTATATATGCCATAACTGTCATAATCGCCAGTCATTCATAGCTAAAACGCCCAAACAGTAACGTAAATTGATGCTGATAAGCAAACAATAGAATGCTTATCAGGCTGTCATATATAGTGTTCTATAACTGACTACAGGGTCTAAAGTAAAAACACTGTCGCCAAACCGAGAAAAATAAAGAAACCACCACTATCAGTCATCGCAGTAATCAAGACACTGGAACCCAATGCTGGATCACGCCCTAAACGCACCATGGTCATAGGAATAACCACCCCCATCAAAGCTGCCAGTAGTAAGTTCAAGGTCATAGCTGCGGTCATCACCATACCCAACGACCAACTGCCATAGAGTAACCAAGCAACAAGCCCCACTACACTGCCCCAGATCAAGCCATTGATCAATGCAACGGTCAGTTCCTTACGCAACAGACGCGAAGAATTACCCATCGACATCTGGTCTAAAGCCATAGCCCGCACAATCATGGTGATGGTTTGGTTACCTGAGTTACCACCAATCCCTGCGACAATTGGCATCAACGCTGCCAAAGCCACCAGTTTTTCAATCGAGCCTTCAAATAAGCCAATCACCCGTGAAGCAACAAAAGCGGTGATTAAGTTAATTGCCAGCCACGCCCAACGGTTTTGTAATGATTTCCATACCGAGGCAAAAATATCTTCTTCTTCACGTAAACCGGCCCGGTTGAGTGTTTCGCTTTCAGACTCTTCACGAATTAAGTCGACCATTTCATCAACGGTTAAACGACCAATCAATTTGCCACTTTTTTCAATCACTGGCGCTGAAACCAGGTTATACCGCTCAAACGCTTGCGCAGCGAAAGTGCCATCCTCATCAGGATAGAAAGTGACCGGATCATCCGCCATCACTTCATGCACCATACGCTCAGGATCGTTGACCAATAAGCGCTTAATTGGCAGCACACCTTTTAAAATACCCGCCACATCCACCACAAAAAACTTATCCGTTTGATCCGGAAGCTCTTTTAAACGACGTAAATAGCGCAAAACCACTTCAAGCGCGACATCTTCACGAATGGTCACCATCTCAAAGTCCATAATGGCACCGACTTGCTCATCATCGTAGGAGAGCGCTGAACGCACGCGCTCACGCTGCTGCTCATCCAACGACTCCATCAAGCCTTGCACCACATCACGCGGCAGCTCTGGCGCTAGATCGGCCAACTCATCGGCGTCCAGATCCTTGGTCGCAGCAATAATCTCTTGCTCGTCCATATCAGCGATCAGGGTTTCACGCACAGAGTCAGACACTTCCAGCAGAATATCGCCATCGCTTTCTGCGTGGACCATCTGCCAGACGATTAAACGGTCTTCTAAGGGTAATGCTTCAAGGATATAGGCGATATCTGCAGGGTGCAGCTCATCAAGCTTGTCCTGCAACTCAGTTAAATGCTGCTGTTGCACCAATTCATCAACGCGCTCTTGATGGTCACTGCCTTGGCGGGCAACACTCTCCTCAATTAATCGGTGTCGTTGCAAGAGCTCCAGAACCTGTGAAAAACGCTCCTGTAAGCGCTCCTGGGGTTTTCTCTCTTCAACTTCAGACATAAATAAGGTACTCCACCTTTGCGCGTTATCGATGCAAGGGATTAATCAAGTGTGCATGGTGATTGCTCAATTGGAAAAAATTCTACTGAAAAATCATGATCAACCAACTTTTCGCTGGTTATATATTTTTTAATAATACCATTGCAGCCCAACTTTGCATCTAACTATTGCTCGCCTGATACAGCCCAACAGCCTAAACAGGCTGGCAATTGCACTATTCACAACTACACTGAAGCTCAACACGAACCAGCAATTTTAGTAAACACATCAAGGATGATGACTATGCGCCACCACTTTCTTTTTTATCTGCTACTGAGCCTGTGCTGCTATCAATCTACAACTGCGCTCGCACAGATCTTCAAATGCACCGCAGATGACGGCAACATCAGCTTTAATGACAGCGGCTGCCCACCCCAAAGCCAGCAAGTTTTACTGAGCCGCCAACCTGTGATTAGCATACCTGCGCCACCTAACAACACCATCGAGCATAAGCAAGACACCTCAGAGCACAAAGCAACACGCGTGACAGTGATAACCGATGATAAGCACCCCTGCGGTGCTTTTGATGCAACACAGCGGCGTACAGACTTAATACGCAAACAGGTTAAAAGCGGAATGAGCCGAGCTGAAGTCGAGAGCATGCTTGGCAGACCTCTCTCGCAACGCAGCCATAACGGCATTGTCAGCGCGGTGTACCGCAACACTAAAGAAAAACGACTGACGGTGCGCTTTAACCAGCAAGGCTGCGTGCCATAACAGCCAGGTTAAAAGACTGGTTAAATTTTAGGCAAAAAAAAACCTGCAATAAATGCAGGTTTTCTTAATATGGTGGACTCAGGAGGATTCGAACCTCCGACCGCTCGGTTCGTAGCCGAGTACTCTATCCAGCTGAGCTATAAGTCCACTTTAGTGCTTATCCAGATCACTACTGGTACTGCTTAGACAATCCGACTTAACGTCGGACTTTCTAATATGGTGGACTCAGGAGGATTCGAACCTCCGACCGCTCGGTTCGTAGCCGAGTACTCTATCCAGCTGAGCTATGAGTCCATTTGTTGCCGCGTATTATAGAGCTATCTATTTGATTTGCAAGGAGTTTTGTTTTTAATTTAAACTCTTTGAAAATATGCTCTGCAATACTAAATATGGCGGAGAATGAGAGATTCGAACTCTCGACACCGTATAAGGGTGTACTCCCTTAGCAGGGGAGCGCCTTCAGCCACTCGGCCAATTCTCCGTAACACGGGGCGTATATTACCCACATATTTAGAAAATGCAAAGCATAAATGCAAAATTATCAAATGTTTGTGTTTTCTTGCTCTTCTTGCTGCTCTTCTTTCTCTTTTTGGATACGTTGGTAGATCTCTTCACGGTGCACAGCGATCTCTTTTGGTGCGTTTACACCAATACGAACCTGATTACCTTTAACACCCAATACAGTGACAGTGACTTCATCACCAACCATCAGTGTCTCACCAACACGACGCGTTAGTATTAACATTATCAATCTCCTTATAAAACAATTTAGGTTTACAGTCTGCATCTGTAAGTTATGAATAGCGTACACCTATCGCAAAAACTTGCACATCATAGGCGACACATTTTTATTAATCGTGACCATTAGCTTTTTATATCACGATTTATAAAACACACCAGCCCCTACTGACGGGCTGAAAAATATTTAGTGCTTAATTGCTGGGTGCATCCAAGCCAAAGGCTGTGTGTAAAGCGCGCACGGCCAACTCAACATATTTCTCATCAATCACCACTGATATTCTAATCTCAGAGGTGGAAATCATCTGGATATTAATATTTTCTTTGGCCAGCGCCTCAAACATCGTACTGGCAACACCCGGATGCGAACGCATACCCACACCGACGATCGATACTTTAGCAATACTAGCAGTGCCACTGACTTCAGTTGCACCAATCTCTAATGCCGTCGCCCTCAAGACATCGATGCCTTTGTCATAGTCGGCGTTGCCCAGAGTAAAGGTAAAGTCTGTGGTGTTATCTTGTGCGACGTTTTGCACAATCATATCAATATCAATATTAGCCGCACTGATCGGCCCTAAAATCTTAAACGCAACACCTGGGGTATCGGGCACGCCACGAATGGTCAACTTCGCTTCATCGCGGTTAAAAGCAATACCAGAAATAATCGGCTGTTCCATGCTGTCCTCATTATCATCAGTCGTAATTAGAGTGCCTGGACCTTCTTCAAAGCTATGCAAGACGCGCAAGGGCACATGGTATTTTCCAGCAAACTCCACAGAACGCAACTGTAGAATTTTTGAGCCAAGACTGGCCATTTCCAGCATTTCTTCAAAAGTGATGCGATCTAAACGCTGCGCCCGCGGCACAACGCGAGGGTCAGTCGTATAGACACCATCCACATCAGTGTAGATATGGCACTCATCGGCCTTTAGCGCTGCCGCTAGAGCTACTGCAGTGGTATCAGAACCACCACGACCTAAGGTCGTAATATTCCCCTGCTCGTCTACACCTTGGAAGCCAGCGACAATAACCACTCGACCGGCTTTAAGCTGCTCACTGACCTTAACTTCATCAATACTCTGAATTCGCGCTTTGCCGTGTTCGCTATCAGTGACAATAGGCACCTGTGCACCGGTAAAGGACACGGCAGGCACACCAATGCTCTCCAACGCCATCGCCAATAAAGCAATAGTCACCTGCTCACCCGTGGCAATCATCACATCCATTTCACGCACAGATGGCTTACTCGTCACCTGTTTAGCCAAAGCTAACAAACGATTGGTTTCGCCGCTCATGGCCGAAACCACTACGACGATATCATCGCCAGCCGCACGGAACTTAGCCACTTTCGCAGCGACTTGGGCAATACGCTCAGGTGAACCCACCGAAGTGCCACCAAATTTTTGTACGATCAACGCCATTTTACTGCCGCCTTAATCATCGTTAGGGTTCAATTCTATTGAGCTGCGCAGCAGACTTACCTACTGCACAGCGGCTTTAATCCATCACTTAGTTTTTACTAGCAACATACTCAGCAGTAATGGCTAACGCATCATCCAGCTTGGCCAGTTCAACACCACTGCCCTGCGCCATATCCGGACGACCACCACCTTTACCACCGACCACGGCTGAGGCTTGTTTCATGAGATCACCGGCTTTAAATTGGCCAGTCAGATCCTTAGTCACACCTGCCACCAGTGCAATACGCTCATCATGGACACTGCCTAAGAGAATCACTGCACTGCCCAGCTTGTTTTTCAGCTGATCCATAAGCACCAGCAGATCTTTGTTTTCAACACCATCAAGGCGTGCAGCTAAGACTTTAACGCCATTCACTTCAACAACAGCAGAGGCTAAATCACTGCCTGCAGCACGTGCGGCTTTGGCTTTAAGTTGCTCAACTTCTTTCTCTAAGCTGCGCTGATGATCAAGAACAGCTTGCAGCTTATCGAGGACATTCTCACGATTGCCTTTCACTAAGCCCATGGCTTGCTTGAGCTGCTCTTCAGCGCCAGCCAACCAATTCCAAGCAGCTACGCCGGTCACTGCTTCGATACGACGTACGCCTGCAGCTACACCACCTTCACTGGTGATTTTAAATAAACCAATATCACCGGTGCGTTCCGCGTGAATACCACCACATAGCTCAACCGAGAAACCATCGGCCATACTTAATACGCGCACTTCGTCGCCGTATTTTTCACCAAACAGCGCCATCGCACCTTTAGTTTTGGCCGTTTCAATATCAGTGACTTCAGTGCACACCGCAGTGTTATTACGAATTTCTTGGTTAACGCGCTCTTCTAAAGCTTTGATTTGCGCAGGCGTTACCGCTTCAAAATGACTGAAGTCAAAACGCAAGCGCTGACTGTCGACCAACGAGCCTTTTTGCTGCACATGCTCGCCTAAAATATCGCGCAGTGCCGCATGTAAAATATGCGTAGCTGAGTGATTTAACGCCGTGGCGTGCAACATCTCTGCATCCACTTGCGCACTGACTGTATCGCCAACTTGCAGCGTACCTTGGGTAATGACACCGTGATGCAAGAAAGCCTTGCCGCTTTTGGTGGTATCAGTGATATCAATACGTAGGTGATCCGCAGCTAAATAACCGCTATCACCCACCTGCCCGCCTGACTCGGCATAAAATGGCGTGCGATCTAATACGATCACTGCTGAGTCGCCTTCTAAAGCCGATTCAACACTGGCGCCATCTTTAAGCAGCATCAGTACTTTGGCCTCAGCATGCTGAGTGTTATAGCCTAAGAACTCAGTTTCGCTATCGATTTTAACCAGCGTATTGTAGTCAAGACCGAAGGAACTGGCTGAACGAGCACGCTCACGCTGCGCCTGCATTTCACGCTCAAAACCTTCTTCATCTACAGTCAACTCACGCTCACGGGCGATATCCGCCGTGAGGTCCATTGGGAAGCCGTAGGTGTCATACAACTTAAATACGACAGAACCAGGAATCACGCTACCTTCAAGGCCGTCTAAATCCTGCTCAAGAATACGCAGACCCTGCTCTAGGGTTTTCGCAAACTGCTCTTCTTCGGTTTTTAAGATGCGCTCAATCTGTGCTTGCGTCTGCTTCAGCTCAGGGAAGGCTTCGCCCATCTCCGCCACCAATGACGCGACAATTTTGTAGAAGAAACTGCCTGTAGCACCGAGCTTATTACCATGACGGCAGGCACGACGAATAATACGTCGCAGTACATAACCACGACCATCATTGGACGGCACCACACCATCGGCAATCAAGAAACTGCAGGAACGGATATGGTCAGCAATAACTTTCAGCGATGGGTTGTCATTGTTCTCAGTACCGACCGCCGCAGCAACGCCTTGGAGTAAGTTTTTGAACAGGTCAATATCGTAGTTGGAATTCACATGCTGCAGGACAGCACTGATGCGCTCAAGGCCCATACCTGTGTCAACACTTGGCGCTGGCAGCGCATGCATAACGCCATCAGCGGTGCGGTTGAACTGCATAAAGACGTTATTCCAGATTTCGATATAGCGGTCGCCATCTTCATCGGGTGAACCTGGAGGCCCGCCCCAAATATGCTCACCGTGGTCAAAGAAAATCTCAGAACAGGGGCCACATGGACCGGTATCACCCATGGCCCAGAAGTTATCTGAGGCATAAGGTGCGCCGCCGTTATCGCCAATGCGAATCATACGCTCAGCCGGTACGCCCATTTCTTTAACCCAAATATCATAGGCTTCATCGTCCGTCGCATAAACGGTCACCCAAAGCTTGTCTTTAGGTAGATTGAGCCACTGATCTGAGGTTAAAAACTCCCATGCATAATGAATAGCATCACGCTTAAAGTAATCACCAAAGCTGAAGTTACCCAGCATTTCAAAGAAAGTATGGTGACGCGCGGTGTAACCAACGTTTTCTAGGTCGTTATGTTTACCACCGGCACGTACACATTTCTGGCTACTGACCGCACGTGTGTAGGCGCGTTTTTCTAAACCCAAGAAGCAGTCTTTAAACTGATTCATGCCCGCATTGGTAAATAATAGCGTGGGGTCATTGTCTGGGATCAATGAGCTGGATGCTACGCGGGTATGACCCTTTTCTTCAAAGAAGCGAAAAAAGGCTTCGCGGATTTCTGCGCTTTTCATATATTCTTCCACAATTAGATAACGGTAATACGTGCGTGTCGCCGTGAAGTCATCGACTCAAACCACACATTATATCGCTGATATAGCATGCTGTGCAGCACTGTACTGCACAGAACATAAGCTGCGACTTAATGATTGCACTCGTCGGTGTGTACATGCTCATCTTCAAGCATCTCAGCTGGATCAGCGGCTTCCATTTCGAGCTGTAGGCTGACAAGGTTGGTGGCCAAAGGGCGCAACAACAAGTTAGCGTACTCAGCATCACCTTCTTCAACGTCAACACCGATTAATAGCTGACCATTACCTGCGGTTTGGATCCAAATTTCTTTACCCTGCCATAACACGGCAAAGCGTGAGCACGAGGCTTCAGTTTGTGTGCCGTCTTCATTTTCCAGAAGCAGCTGTAATCCTGTGTTCATAATGTCATTACCTAAGTTTAAAAAATAAAGAAGCGCGCAGTCGATGTCTAGATCGACTGCGCGCTAAATACTATAAATTATTTGTTTTCTTGGCTGATGAACGCCGCAATAGCACGTTCAAAACGCGCCAGACCTTCATCTAAATCGGCTTGTTCAATCACTAAACTTGGCGCAAAACGCACCACGTCAGGCCCAGCCACTAACACCAGCAAGCCTTCACGCTCCGCTGCTGCCATCAATGCGCCTGCTTTACCTTTATAGGCTGCACTCATCACCGCACCGACTAACAAGCCTTCACCACGTACCAGCTCAAACAGATTGTGCGGTTCACCCAGGGCACGTAGCTTTTCACGCAGGTATTCACCTTTTGCAGTGACGCCAGCAAGCACTTCTGGGGTATTGATAATATCCAATACCGCTTCGCCGACTGCACAGGCCAACGGATTACCACCAAAAGTGGTGCCGTGTGTACCCGCTGACAAATGCTGCGCATACGCTTCAGTCGTCAACATCGCCGAAATAGGAAAACCGCCGCCCAAGCTTTTCGCTGTGGTCATCACATCTGGGATGACGCCATACAGCTCATGAGCGAAGAGTTTACCGCTACGACCCATACCTGATTGCACTTCATCAAAGATTAAAAGCGCATCGTATTTGTCGCATAAAGCACGCACACCTTCTAGATAGGCTTGATCGGCCGGTAATACGCCACTTTCACCTTGAATCGGCTCTAAAATTACCGCACAGGTGCGCTCAGAAATTGCTTTTTCCATGGCCGCTAAATCATTATAAAGCACATGGGTAATGCCTTCTGGACGCGGACCAAAGCCTTCTGAATATTTAGGCTGACCACCGACGTTTACAGTAAATACGGTACGACCATGAAAGCTATTGAGTGCAGAAATAATTTCATACTTCTCTGCACCAAAACGGTCACTGGCAACTTTACGTGCCAGTTTCAGCGCTGCTTCATTAGCTTCTGCGCCGGAGTTACTAAAGAACACCCGATCAGCAAAGGTCGCGGCAGTTAACTTGCGCGCTAAACGCAGGGCTGGCTCATTAGTGAAAACGTTCGACACATGCCAGAGTGTATTCGCCTGTTTAGTTAATGCTTCCACAAGTGCTGGGTGGCAGTGACCTAAACCATTCACAGCGATGCCGCCGGACAGGTCAATCAGCTCGCGTCCACTTTGATCCCATAGTCGCGAACCAGCGCCACGTACTGGAATAAAGCCAGCTGGTGCGTAGTTGGGCACCATAACTTGATCAAAATCAGCGCGACTCACCTGCGCCTTTTGGATGGACATGCCTGCTCTCCTGGATAAAATCCTGTTATATAAAAGACTATTTTAAAATATATGTATTGATCATTGACGCACTTTCAGCGCCTGCAGCACTATTGGGCTTTGCCTGCGCTATGTAATACAGCAGTTTAAACCTAGATGAAGCAAAAGCGCAGGCTAAAAAGCAACTTTCTACGCAAACCCACTCTTTTACGCTATTCCTGACTATTTTCCAAGGTTAATAGCAGAATCAGTGCATCAGAGTGACGTGTTATGAACGTCATACTACAGACTTGCAAACAACATCATTGATCAACGAGTACCTCGCTCGTACAGCGATAAGCGTAGCCATGGATGGCGTAGCGCCCGAATTGCGCCAGGATGGCGCGTTGAGGGGAAAGCAGTACGAGCGAGGTACGGTATACGCAATGCTTTCTACTGCTCGGCGCCAGCAAACCACTGCAAGCTATCGCGCAGCGCCACCACTTCGCCGACAATAATCAAACTGGGGCTTTGCACAAAGGCTGCACTTAACTGCTCAACCATCGTCGCTAAAGTACCGACAAAGACTCGCTGCTGTGGCGTGGTGCCGTTTTCAATTAAGGCAATCGGCGTACTGGCAGCGCGGCCATGAGCGATTAATTGCTCACAGATCGCTGCTAAACACCCCAAGCCCATATAAAATACTACCGTCTGCATCGGCACAGCCAACTCAGTCCACGGCAAATCCAGCACGCCATCCACCGCATGCCCGGTGACAAAACGCACCGACTGCGCATAATCGCGATGCGTTAACGGAATTCCCGCATAAGCAGAACAACCTGAGGCCGCGGTAATCCCCGGCACCACTTGAAACGGAATCTGCTGCGCAGCCAGTTCGGCAATTTCTTCACCGCCACGGCCAAAGATAAATGGATCACCACCCTTTAAACGCACCACACGCTTGCCCTGCAAGGCTAACTCAACCATCTTTTGATTGATCTGATCTTGCGGCACGCTGTGATTCGACGCTTGTTTACCCACATACATGCGATCAGCATCGCGGCGACATAAATCAAGAATCGCTGGAGCCACTAAGCGGTCATACAACACCACATCGGCTTGCTGCATTAAACGCAACGCTTTAAAAGTCAGCAGGTCCGGATCACCGGGACCTGCGCCGACTAAATAGACTTCGCCCCGTACTTGATTCGATGCACCACTGATTTTATCCAGCAGTAACCGCTCGGCCTGCTGCTCACGACCGGCAAAAATATGCTCAGCCACTTGCCCCTGAAACACATCTTCCCAAAACATACGGCGCGGCTGCACTTTGGGTAATAGCGCCTTGACCTGATCACGAAATCGAGCGGCTAATCCAGCTAAGCGTCCATAACTGGCCGGCAATAAGGTTTCGATTTTCGCCCGCGCAAGACGTGCCAAAACCGGCGCATGCCCCGCTGTAGAGACGGCAATAATTAAAGGTGAGCGATCAACAATCGCCGGAAACATCACAGTCGATAATTCTGGCGCACCCAACGCATACACCGGAATGCCGCAAGCTTGTGCTTGAGTCGCAATGGCCGCATTCACATCCGGCTGATCTGTGCTGGCTAAAACCAAACAACAGCCCTGCATATCGCTGTCTTGATATTCACGCAGCAAAGACTGACCCTGCTGCGCAGCTACTAACCTCTGTAACTCTGCACTAATCACCGGCGCAATCACTCGCAACACAGCACCAGCATCCAGCAATACACGCGCTTTACGCAACGCCATTTCACCACCACCGACCAGCAGCACATCACGTCCTTGCAGCTTATGAAATAACGGCAAACAGTCCATAACAACACCTTAGGTCAATGAGAATTAAAATTACAGGTACAGAAAAGCATGCTGCGCACAGATCCACTCAATGCTTCAGGAATTAACACCAAAAACACTAACGGCTGAAAGCAAAACAGCGACGCAAATACATGCAGTCGCTGTTAAAGTCTGACACTGCACAACGCTGTGCACTGTCAGTTATATCGCAAAACGACTTAACGAATAACCTCAAGACCGCCCATATAAGGACGCAATACTGCAGGTACTGTGATGCTGCCGTCGGCTTGCTGATTGTTTTCTATTACAGCCACCAAAGTACGGCCCACAGCTAAACCTGAACCATTGAGTGTATGCACCAGTTCAGTTTTACCAGTTTCTGCATTACGGAAACGAGTTTGCATACGGCGCGCTTGGAAATCAGTGCAGTTGGAGCACGAAGAAATCTCACGGTATTTATCCTGGCTTGGCACCCACACTTCGAGGTCATAGGTTTTACTGGCGCTAAAGCCCATATCACCGGTGCACAAAGACATTACACGGTAGGGTAACTCTAGAGCTTGCAGTACTTTTTCAGCATTGCCGGTTAGTTCTTCCAGCGCAGCGTATGAAGTTTCCGGATCAACAATCTGCACTAACTCAACTTTATCAAACTGGTGCTGGCGAATCATACCGCGCGTATCACGGCCTGAGGCACCGGCTTCACTACGGAAGCATGGGCTGTGTGCAACCATTTTCAGCGGCAAATGCGCCACATCTAAAATCTCACCGGCGACGGTATTAGTCAGCGACACTTCAGCGGTTGGAATCAAATACAGTGGCGTTTGATCTTCGCGCTCAATACGGAACAAATCTTCCGAGAACTTCGGTAATTGACCCGTGCCCTGCAATGCAGAAGCCTGTACCAAGTACGGCGTATACATCTCTTGGTAGCCATGCTCAGAGGTGTGCAAATCAAGCATAAACTGCGCTAGCGCACGGTGCAGTCGAGCAATACCACCGCGCATCACCGCAAAGCGTGCACCCGATAATTTGGCTGCAGCTTCAAAATCTAAACCCTGAATATTTTCACCTAACAGAACATGATCCTGCACAGGGAAATCAAAAACACGCGGCGTACCCCAGCTGCGCACTTCAACGTTGTCATCTTCGCTAGCACCCTGAGGTACCGAATCGTGCGGCAAGTTAGGGATATTTAAAGCAATGGCATCTAAATCCGCTTGAATGACTTCAAGCTCACGCTTACCGGCTTCCAACTCACCACCGAGCTGATCGACTTGCGCCAGCAATGGAGCAATATCTTCACCACGGCCTTTCGCTTGACCAATCGACTTGGAACGGCTGTTACGCTCAGCTTGCAACTGCTCAGTTCGCGTTTGTACTTCTTTGCGTTGCGCTTCTAAAGCTTCTAAACCAGCAACATCTAACACAAAACCACGTTGCGCGAGATGCTCAGCGATCGCTTGGGGGTTGGTGCGTAACAATTTTGAATCAAGCATAAAGGTATCCGTTCTTACAGAGAAAATTTAATCAGTGCGATGCCCAGCCAAGTCGCCAATAAGCCACCGAACAAGGTCACACCCATATAAAGTAAAGCTAACAACATCTGGCCACCATTTAACAGGCGCAACGCATCCAGTGAAAATGTTGAATAAGTGGTAAATCCGCCGAGAAAACCGGTCATTAACAACAACCGAGTCAAATCCGGCACATCAGGGCGCAAAACAAACCATGCAAAAGCACAGCCTATTAAAAAACAGCCGACGATATTAACCAAAAGAGTAGCAATGTACAGATAGGCTGGAAAAATTTGCGCAATCAGCAGCGAAGTCATGTAACGCAATACACTACCCAAAGCACCGCCCAGCGCCACCATTAAAAAATTCATTATTGCGGCTTCCGTCGTTGCTGTGGACTGGCTTGATCCAGTCTTTTTAAATATTTGAGTTTTTCGCCAATTTTAATCTCTAAACCGCGCGCTGGCGGTTGGTAATATTCACGCGGTGCTAAGGCTTCGGGGAAATAATCCTCACCGGCGGCATAAGCATCAGGTTCATCGTGGGCGTAACGGTATTCTTCACCGTAGCCTAACTGCTTCATCAGCTTAGTCGGTGCTAAACGCAAATGTGGCGGCACCTGTAAAGAACCTGATTCCTGCGCATCCTGACGCGCTGCTTTATAGGCTTTATACACCGCATTACTTTTCGGCGCACAGGCTAAATAAGTGATGGCTTGCGCCACGGACAATTCACCTTCAGGACTGCCTAGGCGCTCTTGCACATCCCACGCCGATAAACAGAGAGTCAGAGCGCGCGGGTCAGCATTACCAATATCTTCACTGGCCATGCGCACCACACGCCGGGCGATATATAAAGGATCACAACCGCCATCAATCATCCGCGCAAACCAATACAGCGCTGCATCTGGATTGGAGCCGCGCACTGATTTATGCAACGCCGACATCTGCTCGTAAAATGACTCACCGCCTTTATCAAAGCGGCGCATGCTATCGCCCAGAATATTACCCAGCAAATCAACTGTAATACAGCCACCACGCTCCATTAAATCAGAGGCATTTTCTAGCAAATTCAGTAGACGTCGACCATCACCATCGGCCGCACGAATCAGTATTTCCTGCGCTTGGGGTTCAATGCTTAATTGCAGATCAGCTAAGCCACGCTCATCGCTGAGCGCGCGCTCAAGCAATAACTGTAGCGCCGCTTGATCGAGACTTTGCAGGACATAAACACGCGCACGGGATAACAAAGCATTGTTGAGTTCAAACGAGGGGTTTTCTGTGGTGGCACCGATAAAAATAAAAGTTCCGTCTTCAACATAGGGTAAAAAAGCGTCTTGCTGGCCTTTATTAAAGCGGTGCACTTCATCGACAAACAAGATGGTGCGGCGGCTGTATTGTGCTGCCTGCTGTTTTGCATCCTGCACGGCTTCGCGGATTTCTTTGACGCCGGACAACACAGCCGACAGAGTAATAAAGTGCGCATCACTGACCTGCGCTAGCAAACGCGCCAAGGTGGTTTTACCCACACCTGGCGGTCCCCAAAAAATCATCGAGTGCAACGCACCTTGCTCTAAGGCGCGGCGCAGCGGTTTACCAGCAGCCAACATATGCTGTTGCCCAACATAGTCATCCAACGTATTGGCACGCAAACGCGCGGCCAGTGGCTGGGCAATCGGCTCACTGCTAAACAGTTGCACTGTTACTCCTCATCCTCAATCACATCAATACCAGCGGGCGCAACAAAGACAAATTGGCTTGCATCAACTGGCTGATTGACTTCCACATTGATAAATAAAATATTGGTGCGCTGACCGACCGCATCGAGCAATTGCATATCGTTAATCACACCATCACGAAATGACAGACGTAGCGTATCAAACAGTGTGTCTTTCGCCGTTGGCGTTAAGACAAAATCAATCACCGGACCGCCTTCTTTATAGGTGATAGTGAAGTTTTCACTGATTTTTGAAACATCACCCGATAACAACAAAGCTGGCGTATGGGTCAAACGCTGATCCATCTTCTGTACCGTCACTTGCATCAAGTCAGGGTCATACAGCCATACTTTTTTACCATTGGAAATAAGTAACTGCTCCAGTGGCGGATTGGTATGCCAGCGAAATAAACCAGGACGCTGTAACACCATTTCACCCGAGGCTTCTTGCAACTGAGTGCCGGTGGAATCCAAGGTCAGCTGAGAAAAGCTACCGCTAATCGTTTGCGTTGAACTGAGCAAAGCACTGAGCTTGTTCGCGGCCTGTGCTTGCTGTTGTGCGCTGGTGGCATCAGCAGCCTGCACGGGTAGCAGCGCTGTACTCGCCAATAAAACACCACCCAGCAGACCCAATAAATTTTTATATAGTGTGCGCATCGATGTTCTCTTTGTTATGAGCTTGAAATAAAAACCTGAAACACTGATCTCAGGTCGCTGTTAATCAATCACGCATCGGCGGCGGCGCCAGCACTTCTCGCGAACCATTGTGCGCAGCAGAAGACACCACTCCAGCCATTTCCATCGCCTCAACCATACGTGCCGCACGGTTATAACCGACTTTCAGTTGACGCTGCACCGCAGAGATTGAGGCGCGGCGTGATTCAGTCACATAACGTACGGCTTGGTCATACAGCGGATCGTCTTCGCTACTGCTATCACCGCCTTCAAAACCACTGCCCGTCTCTTCAACGCCGACCAATATCTCTTGAATATAATTAGGCTCGCCACGTAATTTCCATGCATCCACCACGCGGTGCACTTCTTCATCCGAGACAAACGCGCCATGCACACGGATCGGCAAACTGGTGCCCGGTGGCAAGTACAACATGTCACCATGACCCAGCAGTTGCTCGGCACCGCCTTGATCCAATACCGTGCGCGAGTCAATTTTACTCGAGACTTGGAAAGCAATTCGCGTGGGAATATTGGCCTTAATCAGACCGGTAATCACATCCACCGATGGCCGCTGGGTCGCGAGAATCAAGTGAATACCTGCCGCACGGGCTTTCTGGGCAATCCGCGCAATCAACTCTTCAACTTTTTTACCCACCACCATAATCATGTCAGCAAACTCATCCACCACCACAATAATGGTTGGTAGCTTGCTTAAATGTGGCGGCACATCATTCATATCATCACGTTTGAACGTTGGGTCATCCAAAGGTTCGCCCGCTTCTTCAGCGTCTTTCACTTTTCGGTTATAACCGGCTAAGTTACGTACGCCCATCATCGACATAAGCTTGTAACGGCGCTCCATTTCCGCCACACACCAGCGCAGCGCATTGGCCGCTTCTTTCATATCTGTCACTACAGGACAGAGCAGGTGCGGAATGCCTTCATAAATCGATAATTCCAGCATTTTCGGGTCAATCATAATCAGGCGCGCATCTTCCGGTGTTGATTTAAACAACACCGATAAAATCATCGCATTCACACCCACTGACTTACCAGAACCTGTGGTACCGGCCACCAATAAGTGCGGCATTTTTGCTAAGTCAGCAATCACAGCCTGACCACCAATATCATGACCTAAAGCGATCGTTACCGGTGATTTTGCTTCAGCAAATTCGGGTGTATCCAACACTTCAGAGAAGCGCACAATTTGGCGATCTTCGTTGGGCACTTCAATACCCACAGTGGTTTTACCCGGAATCACCTCAACCACACGCACACTGATCATGGCCATGGAGCGGGCTAAGTCTTTAGCCAGATTGGTAATACGGCTGACTTTAACGCCCGGTGCCAATTGAATCTCAAAGCGTGTTACCACAGGGCCCGGATGCACGGATTCCACCTCAACATGTACGCCAAACTCTTTAAGCTTGACTTCCAACAGGCGTGACATTGATTGCAGTGATTCTTCGGAGTAGCTGGGCTTTTTCTTTTCTGCTTTATCCAGCAAGGCCAAAGGTGGCAAGGTTCCGATAACAGCACTGTCGACATTTTTAGCCGGCGGCTTACTTTTCGCTAGCGCCGCCGCTGCAGGCTCTGCTGTTATGGTTTGCTTGGTGAGCGGAGTAATCACTGGCTCACGGCGGCCCTGTGGCTGAGCCTGCTCAACCGGTGCTGTAGCAGCTTGAGGCGTATCTTTAATGATGACAGGCTCTTTTTTCTCAGCGCGCAATGAGCTTATGACCGGCTCATCATGCTCCTCGTCATCCTCTAGCTCCTCTTCACGTAAACGCACTTTTTCTTGTTTACGTTCCTGGATCTCGCCGAAGGTCTGTTGCAACCATCCTTGCATCCACAGGCTAAAGCGCAAGGTTAAACTGCCCACAGCTTCCATGATTTTAAACCACGATAGATTGGCATAAATGGTTAAGCCGAATAAAAAACATGCCAGCAAAAACAGTGTTGCGCCTTCGACATTCAATGAACCCTTTAAGGCCTCACCCAAGACGTTGCCTAGAATATTAAAGTTTTTCGGTGCCACTTCAGGCACAGGAAAATGGATATGCGCCAGCGCGGCACCGGAACACAACAACAAAATAAACCCAAAGGTGCGCAAGGCAAACAGCCAGCCGTTCCAGATCACCGTCTGATACCGATTTTGAAACACCAGCACCGTTTTCAACATTAAGACCAAGGGAAACAGCCAGGCAAAATAACCCAACACACTGAACAATACATCAGCGATCCATGCGCCAACCAAGCCGCCGGTGTTACTCACCGAATCAATATGACCAGTGCTATTGGAGAAACTGGAATCATGGACATCGAAACTCAGCAGTACCATCCAGAGATAAATGCAGAGCACAGCTAAGAGAATCAGCACACCTTCTTTCAGGCGTAACTGGGCTTGCTCTTGCCATGTGAGTTTTTCAGACGTTTGCGGATGTGTTGTGTTCTTCAAAAAAGGGTCCTGCTGGGCCTCGATTCAAACAAGGCTCATCAAAAAAGATAATCACAAAAAAGCTTAACAACGCGCCATTGTACGGACTTAAGCTGACTATTTCACCTGTACAGATAACAACTCAAGAGCATGCACTGCGCACATGAACTTTTCAGCCAGATAGTTTATCTTACAGTATTACTCTTCAGTACATTTTACTCAGCGCACAGCAGGCCATTCTGGCTTGATCTTAGACGCTACTTGTTAAGGTTACTTATGCTCACTTGGCTCAATCGCGCCTCACTGACCTTCCCTCCCCTGCACAAAGCCTTGCGTGAACCCAACGGCCTTTTGGCGGCGGGCGGGGATTTATCCGCTGAGCGTCTAGTGGCCGCCTATCGACATGGTTGTTTCCCTTGGTATGAAGACGGCCAACCGATTCTCTGGTGGTCGCCCAATCCGCGCACCGTACTGCTGCCTGACAATCTGCATATCTCTCGCAGTTTGCGCAAAGTACTGCGCAGTGATCAGTTTAGTGTGACCTTTGACCGCAATTTCGCCGAAGTGATCCATGCCTGTGCACAGCCGCGCCACGATCAAAATGGCACATGGATTACCAGCGACATTCAAAATGCCTATATAGAATTACATCAGCAAGGCGTAGCCCACTCAGTTGAAGTTTGGCAAGATGACGAACTGGTGGGCGGTTTATACGGTATTGCTATCGGTCAGTTGTTTTTTGGCGAATCCATGTTCAGCCGAGTCAGTAACGCTTCAAAAGTGGGTTTTGTGACATTGGTCAGCGCATTAAAATCTGCAGGTTTTAAGTTAATTGACTGCCAAATGCCCACTGAGCACTTACACAGTTTTGGAGCCGACAGTATTACTCGCACAGATTTTGCTGATTATTTAAGCCATCACTTGGATAGCGCTAATACGATGCACTGGTCCACAGCGGCGATAATGACGAGCACCTTAGCACCATGAAAAGTTTGCAACTCTATTTAGGGCAAGACCACCCCTGCAGTTACTTAGCCGAGCGCACTGCTAATTCAATTTTTATTGATCCGAATGAAAAAGTCACTGCCGAACTCTACAGCCAGCTCATTGAACAAGGTTTTCGACGCAGCGCAGGCCACGTCTATCGCCCACACTGTGGACCTTGCACCGCCTGTGTTTCTGCGCGCATCCCTGTGCAAGCCTTTCAAGCCACTTCCGCACAGAAAAAGATTATTAGGCGTAATCATGATCTAACCGTAAAGGCTGTCAGTGGCGAATTTCGTCAAGAGCACTACGCCCTGTATCAACGTTATATCGAGCAACGTCATGCCGACGGCGATATGTACCCACCTTCAGCTGAGCAATTTAAAAGCTTCTTAACCTCAGATCTGGATTTTGTGCGCTTTTATGAATTTCGCTTAGGTGAGCAATTATTAGCGGTAGCAGCCACGGACGTCTTACCGACAGGTTTGTCAGCCATGTACACTTTTTTTGAGCCTGAAGATAAACGTCGCAGCCTCGGACGTTATGCCATTTTATGGCAAATTCAAGAAAGCCTGCGTCTGAAACTGCCTTATATCTATCTGGGTTACTGGGTTAAAGACTGCCAAAAAATGAATTATAAAACCCAATACCAGCCCCTAGAAGGCTTTATTGATCAGCAATGGCAGGCTTTACCGGCTTAATTTCTTAGACCCCGTAACCTTTTGACTGTTAAAAAGTACAACAGCAAGAGGATACTTGGCCTTTTCTAACAAAATACGGCATAATGTGACCCGATTTTGCCTGATTGCAATTTAGTGCATCAGGTCTTTTATTTGTATTTTGAGGATTATACTGCATGTCGAAAGAAGACAGCTTCGAAATGGAAGGCACTGTCGTCGACACCCTGCCTAACACCATGTTCCGTG
>Ga0265295_1002654_pt1 | contig 27618 bp, 23 predicted proteins | sample Munlansysbiofilm_FD_192503 | JGI IMG/M metagenome (GOLD analysis project Ga0265295, IMG submission 192503) | Leachate microbial communities from a municipal landfill in Southern Ontario, Canada - Methane capture system biofilm | ecosystem: Engineered > Solid waste > Landfill > Unclassified ... | reverse complement strand
AGGACGAATGTCCTGAACCGAAAATGTTTTTGTGTCACAACTGAACTGATTCGCTCGGGGCATTTCTATCTTACGTCCAGTGTTCAGTATCGATACCTAATTTACATCAGGTCCTGTCGAGCTCAGGATTCACTATAATTTCATCGTCATAACACAAAACATAGATGATATTAGGAAAATCTGCAACAGACCTTACAAGCTTCATTACCATACAGATTTCATTCTTATCCAGACGGTCTAAATCATCAATAAAAACTACAATCTTCTTTTCCCTCTTACTCATTCTAGAGGATATGGATTCCTTTATTTCATTGAGTGGAATTTCGCCATTGTTATCGATCAATGAACGAGAAAAGAAACTGATTAATTTGCTCGTCTTTGGATCGGGATCAACTTTTGCGACACCGTCGATTATCTTTGATATTTTCCTCTTATGACGAATAAACCACTTCTTTCCATCCGAAGACAGATAGTATGATAACAATTCCAAGAATTGACTGGAAATATCATATTGAGTTGTATATATCCAAGGATTGAAATCGATGATGCCTACATCGGTTGCAATCTTTTCTTTGATAAAATTGATAAATGAGGTCTTTCCCGTCCCCCACTTACCACAAATGCCTATGGTGAAACTTTCGGATGTATCAGCTTTAGTGATGAGGTCAGAAACAGCATCGACCAACTCTTTCCTATAAAGAATATCTTCCTTTATTGATTTAACAGGACCATGATTATACAAAACATATTTCATCCTTGTTTCTTGCTCATCACCATCCTCTGATAGATCACTAAATAACATGTCATCACATTACCCTATATTATCAAATCTCAATCAGTTGGATCAAAATAGATATCTCCCTCTTCCAAATTGTTTAGATCAGTTCTGACAAGATAACGAACATCCTGACCAAGACATTCGAAATGTTTTTTCCCGCACTCAATTTTGTACTTCTCAGACTCACGATTATTATCGATATTTCCCTTGGTTTCGAATACAAAATATAGGTGTTCTCCCTCATCATTATCCATCAGAACGGCCCAATCTGGATTATAGCTGCCTATTGGAGTAGTTATCTTGAACCAATCAGGCAGTTTTACATACAATTTCACATCCCGTAGTGATTCAAGCTGAAGAGCAAATTTACGTTCAACATCACTATCATATATAGTATATTCATAAATCGACCTATCCGATTTAATCATATTTTTATTAAGATATCCGATGAGTTCTTCAGAATCGAAAAGATCCTGAGCGTAATAATCTCCAATCTTTTTGTAAACAATACCTTTTAAAGCCATCAGTCTTACATTTCTTACAATAATTTTGGACACACCTTCCATGAACATCTGAGGGTTCTTCTTAAAATCATCTAGGTTTACACGAGAATCCGTAAGGATTCTGACAATAGTGCGTCTAGTAAGATCAGTCTTATTCTGAAGATAAGTTATGATGTCAGGCAATTCCAATTCGTAATCCAAATTTTCAACACGAACAGGAATAAATGCATTGGCTTCGACTCCAGAAGAATTGATTCTGATAGAAGCTTTATTATACATCAACATCGGAGGTTTAATCTCCAATTTCTGTATTTGATCAGCACACACATCAATCAAATCGTCGGAATTGAAATTGAGCTCGTATTTGGTTTTGTACTTTATCCTGTCCCAGAGATCTTTGAAATCATCGCTAAGTAATACTTGTTTTTTCAGAGTAATGTTTCTTTTGTCATCATTGTTCTTGATATTGAGGGTGCCACAAACAGCCTTACATGTATCCAGAATCTGACCTTTCAAGCCCTTGAACTCCTCTGGAATCTGGAGATTGTTTTCTCTGACGTCTATTTTCAATTTATCTTGAACTATTCCCTTATTGTTAATGTATCCAGTTTCAAGGAATGATTGATAAATCCTCCTTGATCCTTCTTCTCCAAGATATTCAATCTCGCCTTTCTCGCTTCTGATCGTAGTTTTGGCAAATGTATGCTGCTCAATTATACCGAATCTGATGCCAGAATCCTCCTCATACTCGCGTTGAAGTCCTGCGGCGAATTCTTCGAAACTTTCGTTCGCCATCACAGTTAATTGATTGATATACGGATCGTGGATACGATTACCTGATTGATCGACACATAAGCGGAGTCCACGGCCTATCTTCTGACGCTTGTCGTTGACACTTTTCGTATCGACCAAGGTACATATCTGGAAAACATTGGGGTTATCCCAACCTTCTGCTAATGCCGAATGAGAGAATATGAACCTCAGTTTACTATCAAACGACAGCAATTTCTCCTTGTCTATCATGATGAGTTTGTATGTTTCCTCATCTTTGACGGTTTTACCGTTGCTGTCTACCCATCCAGACTTATCAGCAGAGAAATACCCATTATGACAAGATTCAGCTTGTATATGGGGATCATCAGATTCCAAGATATCTTTGTACTTAGGTCTTTTGATAAGCTCTATATATTCTTCTTCGAAGATCTTGGCGTAAATGCCCTTCTCTCCCTTGTCACGATACTTGGCAACGCGATCTATGAAGAAGAGACTGAGAACCTTGATTCCGTTTTTATTGTATATTAACTCTTTATCAAGGTGTTCCTGAATTGTCTTACGAATCATCTGCCTCTTCAATACTGTATCATCGACGTCACCAATAGTTTCTCCAAGGAAAACAATCTTCTGAACGGGTTCAAACTGTATGTATTCATTCTCGGGCTGACAGCATATGTCTTCAACAATATACCCTTTATAGACGCCGCGCTTGGTTTTACTCTCTAGATCATCACCTAATTTGACAGAGATAACTTTCCTCTTGGTTCCAAGGCCATCTTTGGAAACGGCATCGACCTCGATCTTAGCTGACATGGGAGTTTTTTTGTTATCTACAGATACCAGCCTGATATACGCCTCATTATGTTGATTGGCAGATGAAAATCCGGCGACGTCGATACCTTTCACCAACTTACGCTCATAAGCATCGATGGCGTTGAGACGATAGATCAGATTATGTTTTTTAGCATGAGTGGCAGAATATCTGAAAATGCACAACGAATTAAGATTTTGAATCGCATTGAGTGATAGCTCAGTGTTATCCACAGATTGAGGTTCATCGATAATTACGATGGGATTGGTCCCCTGAATAAGTTCTATAGGCTTGAGTCCGTTGAGTTTGTCATTTGGACGATTGATGATGTTGCCGTCCTTTCTGAAAGCATCGATATTAATGATCATTATCGATACACAATCATTAACTGCGAAATCTCTGACAAGTTCCAATTTATTACTGTTATAGATAAAAAAATCATATTGTATGTTGTTGTAAAGTTCTTTGAAATGGTTCTCAGTTATTTTCAGAGATTTGTATACACCCTCTTTGATAGCAATGCTGGGAACTACTATGATGAATTTGGTGAATCCGTATTGTTTATTCAATTCCATGATGGATTTGGTATAGACATATGTTTTACCTGTACCAGTCTCCATCTCAACATCGAAATCATATCCATTGGAAATGGATTTGGATTGAGAGATGCCGTTCCTGAGTTGGATCTTTTGAAGATTTTCCAACATTTCCTGTTCCGATATCTCAAGTCTGTTACCGAGACCAATATTTTTATAATTGGTGCTAGTCAATTTGGCAACACGGGCACCGCTTGATATAGTGAATATGGATTGAGATGTTGTTTGCCCCACAAAAAGATCTACAATTGATAAAATAGCTTCATCTTGATAATCAAGATGAGAATTAAACTTAAGTTGAAGTTTAGAAGACATTCAACCCCTCATATCGTAAAAAAATCATCTTCATCGAGACCAGCTGCTTTGAGAGTCTCTTTGATATTTGCTTTAATCGAATCAGATAGAAATGCATTGTCTTTGAAAACGACTTTCCATATATCAGATTCGAGTTCATTATGCAATTTAATCATCTTTTCAGCAATATCAATTGAAGATGTTTCATCCAAATAGACCATCAAAGCACCAAAACTGATAGAATATATGCAGGAAGTATCTGTCACCTGATACTCAGTTACACTAGTTGTTAATGGAAGACCAAGTTTCAATATCAACTCATAAAGAATATCGATATTTGTTCTATCATTATCTGTAATAAAATTATCTCCGAAAGAATCTAAAGATTTTTGAAGATCCTCAAATTTTCCCGACCATTTTTTGATATTGGATGAATCTAACCTAAAAACCCGGAACCCAACATCCTGGTTGATGACTATTCCTGAATCTAACGTCATTTGTTTCAAAGCCGCAGATCCATATTTAGAAGAGATGGAGGAAATTGATTTTTTGATACGATCAATACCTATATCACATATAGTATTATATCCTTCTTTATAAGCTTCTGACTGTTCATTACATTTTTCAGGTAATTGGACCAGTATAAACTGTCTTTTTCCTCCATCTTCACGATTAAGATCCAATACAGCATGTGCTGTTGTTGATGATCCCGCAAAGAAATCTAATATAATCGAATCAGGCTGTGTGCCAATATAACATATCCTTTTTATTAAATCTAAAGATTTGGGGTGATCAAATATTGTTTTACCCATTAACGATCTTAATAGACGTGTACCTTCTTCGGTCCTCATTTCTGTTTCATCCCAAATTGATTTAATTTTTGTAGTAGACCGACGATTTTTTTCATAGATATTCCAACCGCCTGTAGATTTTTTCTTAGCAACAATTTGTGAACGATCTATATCACCTTCTAGAATGTTCTCAGATGCCTTGGATTTTCCCCACCTCCACACACTCTCCTGACCTTGACTATTAAGTGGAACTGCTTCTATGCAATATCCATCCATTTTTGTCAAAGAAACAGCACAATATCCATAATTATCCATAATCGAGGGATTAATATAGAATGGATAGAATAAATTTGGACGGTTAGTGCGCATAAACTTAGGATTTCTGTTACGAAGTTCTCTGGTTTCATACCCTCCGAGAGAATCGAACATTTCAAATTTTTTATTAGAAATCAATTCATTCAAATTAGATTCACTCGATTTTGAATAAATTAATAGATACTCATGAGTAATCGCAACCTGGTTATAATCACGACCTCCTGGATTTGAAATTGGCATGATTTGAGCAATAAAATTCGTCTCTCCGAATATCTCATCCATTATTTTTCTAAGATTTGGTAATTCATTATCATCAATAGAAATAAAAATAAAACCATCTTTTCTTAAAAGATTACGAGCCAATCTAAGGCGTGGGTAAATCATATTAAGCCAGTTTGTATGATATCTACCATCAGATTCTACATTGGATGATATTTTATTTCCTTCAGAATCTGTTTGTCCAGTCATTTCAAAATAATTCTGAATATTATCTTGATAATTATCCGAATAGACAAAATCATTGCCCGTATTATAAGGAGGATCAATATAGATCATCCCAATTTTATTAGAATAACTTTTCTGAAGAAGTTTGAGAACTTCGAGATTATCTCCCTCAATATAGATATTTTTAGTACTGTCCCAATCAACACTTCTATCTATGCAGGGACGGAGAGTCCCTATGGACGGAGTCTGAGAAATATGAATTGCCTGATTCTTTCCGTGCCATATGAAGTTATAACGCTCATCATTATCATCAATCTCGTCTCCAAGAATCGCTCTGAGCTTATCGAAATCGATCTTCCCCTCTTCAACGACATCCGGAAAGATCTCCTTGAGAGCCTCAATGTTAACTTTGGTCATATCCTGACTTTTTCCATCCAATTCTATATAGTCCACGATTATCTGCCCCTTCTATACCATTGTGATTAAGATTTTTCATTTCCAGAAAAGCATTGTAAAAAGTCCTTTTTCGACTGTTGGAGTCTCTTGATCTTGTCATTTAACTCTATCTGTTTATTAAATTGATCTTCCTTTTTAAGTTGAGCTTTAAAAACAGTAATCTTTCCATCGATATCGGCAACAATCTCATTTATCCTCCTATATTCATCGGGAGATAACTTCTGACAGATCGGAATCTGAGATTCTGCCTTGATCCTTGTTAATGCGTCATATAGATCAGTATAAAGATCGAAAAGATTAGAAGACCTCATCTTTGACATATCCAGAATACTCTCAGGAATCTGAGAATCCGGAATCCAATCAGTTCTGATACTGTCCTCTACAACCAACTTCGATCTGTCATTTTGATTGATTCTGACGTGTGCTGCAACGAACATGGATTCCGACGAGTCGCAAATTATAAGCAAAAGGGGATATTGGAATGAAGAAAAGATCAGATCGGCAATACGCGAAATATGAACCCTTTGTTTCAAATCGATACGTATCACCTGTATTTCGGAGTAATCCAAAATATCGTTGCATACGGCTTTGATATTGGTATTATCCGGAGCGATACGATATTCCCATATGATCTTATCCACATCCTTGCTGAGCATCTTCTTATCCGAATTGCATATCTCAGCAAGCTCGAAGATATTCTTCGTAATGGTCTTCTCGGCCAATGTGCTTTTGGGAAGATGAAGATACTCGATCAAAGGATCACCTTATGACCAGGAATGTAACAATCTCGAAATCGTCGACGCCGCCGAAATCATTCTTCATCAGCGTGGTACCGCCCCTTGAAAACAAACTGGCAACCCCCGCCTCATTCTTCTTGCCCACTATATCGCTTATGACTTTCTCCAGCAGTGCGGAATATCTGCGCATATCATGTCCGTCATCGGTCTCGATGTTGAACTGTGTTGTCAGATCCTTATGGACTTCGCAATCACCGCAGCAAAGCTTCTTGTAGTTATCAAGAAGCCTTTTGGCATGTATGTATGAAAACGTAACCTGACCGTTATAAGAAATATGGGCCATGTAATACGGGAACATGGGATTCTGTTCTTTAGTCTGACCTTTGCCCATCAACTGCTTAAGAACAAAAACCACACCGGGTCCGAGATCGCTTTCAGACGAAACCGGTACAAGCGCATGAAGACCCATGGGAGTGCGGTCGAGGATTTTCCTATGGTCCTTGAGATAATACATTAGGTCAGTCTTGAAATCGCTGAACGTCATATCCGTGATGGATATACCCCCTTTGATATCCTCAAGATCAACAACCTCTTCCTGGAGCTTCTGCAACTGTTTCTTACGATATTCCAGATCGCGCATCTCTTTTCCGGGTTCGATGATATTCTCCTCACCGGTTGCCGAAACATCCAAGAGGACCATCTTCCCTCTGACCCTCTGCTGAAGGTTGATATATTCATCCAAATCCTTCATCGGCCAGAAATTGACCAGCTGTATGGAATCGTTCTTGGAGCCTATACGATCGATCCTTCCGAACCTCTGAATGATACGGACCGGATTCCAATGGATATCATAGTTGATGAGGTAGTCGCAATCCTGAAGATTCTGTCCTTCCGATATACAATCCGTACAGAACATGAGGTCCAACTCCCCATTGAATTCGGGAAACACTGTCGCCCTTTCCTTGGAGATCGGAGAAAATAAAGTGAGTACAGTGTTGAGATCGCTTATCCTGATTAGATTCCTGTGTTCGGAAGGTATCTCGATATTGGATCTGTTCTCATTGGAACCGGATACCATGGCCGAACAAAGACCTTGTTTCTTGAAGAACGGGGCCAGATTGTCGTAGAGATAACTTGCAGTATCGGCAAAGGCTGAAAACACTATGATCTTACGATTATTTCTGTTGATTGGATTTGCTATTTTGTCGGATATTATCTTCCCGAGGTCGTATAACTTGGAATCCCTGTCCGGAGTGATCTTCTTGGCCTCGACAAGGATGTCCTTCAACTTCTCCTTGTCCAGTTCAAGATCCTGGCGCCACCTGTTGCAATCGATATCATTGAGATCGATCCTGACCCTTGATCCGAATGAAAGGGTCTCCATCTCCGGATCGTCGAAATCGAGATCTTCCAAGTCAGACTCGTTGACCTTCGAATCCATAGAAGATTTGGATTGGAACCTATCTATCTTCTCTATCGTTTTGTCAATCTTATACAGGACTTTCTCGATTGTCAAGGCATATGAATGAACAGAACTCTCCAGACGTTTGAGGATGTTTACCCTCATCAGACGGACAAGATTCTCCTCACGATTGGATTGCTTCAGAACATTCCTTCCATCGTCTGGATGGATATCATATCTTTCTTCATACTCAGCGACCTTGTCTGGGAATAGATATGACATGGGACAATACACACCCAGATTCAACCGTCCTAACTGTTTATTCACTTCGCCGATGGAAGGGAACTGACCTATTTTGTCTATCTCAGAATAAACATTGATCGGAGTACGTCTTTCGGGAAATTTTCCTATCTCATCGAGATCGTAGTACTTTTCGATATGCTTTCTGGATCTCGCTATAGTGAGTGTATCCAGGAGTTTGAAGTAGTCCATGGACATCATCTCGACGAATCTGTCGGTGGTACGTTCCCTATCGGGAAGATTGCTCCACATCGTGTATGATCTCTGAGCATTGGTAATCGTCATATCGATATCAACGATGCCGGCGGACTTAAGGGAGTGAGGATTTCCTTCGGTTATAAATTCAATCTGATTACGGATATCAGATAGACGGTTGTTTACCGGGGTTGCAGAAAGCATGAGGACTTTGGTCTTGACACCTTTGCGGATAATCTCCTGCATAAGACGCTGATAGCGTGTAACGTGTCCCTTGAACGGAGGATTATTCCTGAAATTATGACTCTCATCGATGACAACCAGATCGTAATTGCCCCAATTGATGGTAGCAAGATCGATATCTCCACTCTTTCCAGATTCCCTACTCAAATCGGAATGATTGATCACATCGTAGTTGAAACGGTCATCGGCGAATAGATTCCTCCGGTCATTCTGAGTGTATATAATCCAATTATCACGTAGTTTTTTTGGACAAAGGACTAGGACACGATCGTTTCTTGACTGATAATATTTAATAACTGCTAAAGCCGTGAATGTCTTTCCAAGACCCACAGAATCGGCCAAGATACACCCGTTGTATTTCTCGATCTTATCGATGATACCCATTACTCCGTCTTTCTGGAATCTGTATAGTTTATTCCAAATGATGGATTCTTTGAAATTCACCCCACTGCGGATGATATTGTCTTCACTCAACTCATCCAGATAATCATGGAAAATATTGTAGAGTGTAACGTAATAGATGAATTCGGGAGGATTTTCTTTGTATAATGTTTCCATATGCTCCAAAACACTATTCTTGACATCGGTCACGGCAGAAGAATCATTCCATATCTGTTCGAATAAATCTAAAAGACCTTTCGTAGCCTCGCCAGACATACATAGATTGGAATCAATACGATCTGAAGCAGTAACACCCAAACCATCTGTGGTGAAGTCAACCGTTCCATTGATAGACAGATCTTCAACACCATCATTCTTTACATGAATTATTCTTGGTTGAGCAGCATTCGGAATTTTCAAAGACTTTATTTCAACCTTCTTACGAATCCAATCTGCACATTCTTTGGCAATGGCAGATTGTCTCATCTCATTGCGCAGTTTGATTTCATAATCGTTACCAGAAATGCTTTTTTCATGATCTATCTGAAATTCACGTGAAACTACACTATGCTCATTTACAAAAGTAGGTTCAGTAAACAAGAATCTCATCGAGTCAATCTTATTGAGTTCTTTCTTTAATGAAGCGTAAGCATAGATTGTGAAATAACCGGATACAACAGATATCTTAGAACCTGAACGGATGCTGTTTTGAAGTTCTTCGTAGACTTTCCCTTGCATTTTGTTATCAAGGATTTTAGATATCATCTTAGCACCAAAATCAAGTGATTAACCAAATTGTGTAATGGAATCCATCACAAGGCCAGGTATTGAATACAACCTTATAAAAAGAACCAATAGAAAACTTAGTAATCCTATCTGATAAACAGGAAATAAATCAAAAGTGACTCGCTTTCTCATGGGGCTTATCCTTCACCCCTCCTCTTATCGCGAGGGGCGTTATTGTGTCCTGCGGTTCACTTTTGTTCCTTCTTGTTGATTATCGAACAATATTTGTTCACCGCGTCCACATAGGCCCCTCGCTCCTTTTCCGTTCCGGGGTTCAGAAAAGCCCCCAAAGAAAAGGAGTTGTAAGAAATGACTACAACAGATGAGATACTGAACGAGACCTTCAAAAAGGTCGGAAACGACTTCGGATGCGATACATCCGCAGAGTTCGCGGCATACCGCGACTTCAAGATCTGCTGGCAGAGGTCCTACAGATGGGCCGAATTCCAGGTGAGCGATTACCTCAGGGACGCGCCTGCGGAGGTCCTTGAGAGCCTGGCAAGGACGATCTTCACCAAGATCCAGGGCGACGAATGCAGCTACTCCGACAAGGTCATCGAATGGCTGACCGCGCCGGAGTTCGTGGACACGATCCAGCCGATGTTCATCGAGAGAGACCGCAGGATCAGCTTCGACGACGGAGAGCACAAGGATCTAGAGAAATCTCTGAACAGGCTCAGGGAGAACGGATTCATCGGGGAAACCAAGAAGATGAAGATCTTCTGGTCCAAGGAACCCACTGAGACGAAGGGAGCATGGTCATCCATGCTTATGAGAGTCGTCACAGTGAACAAAGCCTTGGATTCCGGTGATGTTCCGGATGAGGTCCTGGATGCAGTCATACTCAAAGAGGTCGCAGCGGTCGAATGCGATTTCTCCCTGAGTCCGATGAACAGGAAGAAGACCATCGATGACAGGATGAAGCTTTATCCCGGATTCGACGGGATCTCGGAGTGGCTGTACAAGCACGGCCTAGAAGCCTAAAACAATTTAGGGGCCGATTGGCCCCGAACCAATCTATACAAAAGAAAAAAGAGGAAAGACGACTAGATTGAAAACAAGAATATTCAACGATTCTTCTCATCCGTCGAAGGCCGATATGTATCATCATTGGAATTAAACTGATTGTCATCCTTAACTTCGGAATACTCGCGGGCTTTATTCGTCATAATCATTTTCCAGTTCTCTCTGTTTTTTCCAAACCATATACTTTGGATGTTGACACATCATATAATGGACGTTGTTAACAGCTTCAACATACAGATTGTACGGCTTGTAAGTCGCCGGATTAACCGTCCATTCGAGGTTCTTACTAATTTTCTTGTAAGTCACCTTTCAACCCTATATGTCCAAGGGGCTGAAACCAACCCTTTTCACACCGAAATCTTTAATTTTCCATATAGGATAACTCTGGATGAACATCCAAACGACGTTATCAGGTATGGGCTCACACGTCTTCTATACTATTGTATTTGATGAACGTTAGTTTCAAGACGCATGATATACAAAATTACTTGTAGAAAAGCAAGTATTAAAGTTCAATGATGCATCTATCAATTGTAAGTGCATGTTTTGCAACATAACGTCTAACGGGATGTTGCAAAACCACTGCACTGTTTTAATCAAATGTCACAGGATGTAACTTGGACATAATGTAACATACTGCCATCTTCATGTTGCTTTTTGCGTTTACGTCTGCACATAGTTGATTGTATCTGCACTTCAGTTCATTTAAAGCCTGATCGGATGTGATCATCTGCTTATCAAACAGATATACGATTAGTAATGGGATACGATAAGTCTTGACTTGACCCAATTGAGATAAATCTGTGATGCCCGACTGAGACCCTTCCTTACGAATACGTTCCAAAGGATATTGGGTCTCCTTCGACTGAAAGTATTCTTTCAAACGTGGACTCATTGTCTTGATTGCAGATTTTGAATAATAGGGGTAGATTGGAACATATTCGGTATTTTTGAACAACTTTTTGTTCTCAAATGCAGTAAGTACCGTATTGGGATCCATACTTATGTTATTGAACAAGACGTCTCTTACCAAAGCATCACAACTGGTGAATTCAGATAGGACCCTGGTCATCTGCGTATTATCTGCAGCGATTAACACAACATCCTTCAAATCCTTGTCATCGAAATCCACCGCACCGATATAAAGCAACTGTTGCTGATTAGGATCGGATGTTATGACAAGATTCTTGACCAATTGTCTAAAACGCCTGACCTGTGATGAGGTCGTCGATGGCACTATCATAGATATGTCATCGAATATTTGTTTGAAGTTATCAGTTTCAACAGTATGCAGTGAGAATCTTTTCTCTCCCAACTCGAAGGAATTAATCGACTCTTTGAAATCCATCTTCCCCTCGGAGTGCTTTATGAATACAATGTTCTGCTCAACCTGTTTGAGCTTTTCCTGATTCAGAGAACCCATCAAATCGGTTATTATCTGTTTGACGTCGTCATCTTCAAGTGAGTATCCAAGAATGAGCAGAGGATAATCACAAAGTAGAGATAATATCTTGGCAGTTACGATTTTGGAATTCTTGATGTAGTTGGAATAATCCTTCTCTGTTATCACAATTCCATCAGGTTCCGATGCTGTCCCATGGATTTTGAATACCTCTCCGATACCCTCGGAATCTGAAAAGTAATAGTCGGATATTCTCGAATACACCTTGTATCCATTGAATACCTTCTCTTCGAGGAAACTGTCATAGTTTGTTGTTATCACGGAAGGAATGGTATTGATGAGTTTTCTGAATGAATCCAACTCGGACAAAAGATCTTTGTCTTCTTTAAGGCGATATGTCCTAAATTTTGAAGAAATGAGTATCTTGAACGGATTAACATCATGATCATATTGGATCAGTTCTTCATCATCGAATAACGTCTCCGGGACAATAATTTCCTCTTTTAGAGACCTCACCAGAAAGTGATCCAATTCGGTTGCAAGTTTCGGGAAATAACCGAAGTCGTTATCCTCTTTCGCCGAACTCTTGTAGGGTTTCAACTTACGTCCGGTTATCCCCATGCGCTCCGCAGTCTCTTCAAGCAGCTCCTCCCAAGAAGGATAGTTTTCCAAATATCTTTTTGAAATACCAGACCCGATAAGCAATACCGGAGGACGATCTTTGAAAAAACCAAACTGCTCCATATGCCTACATACACAGATGGGTATTTGGTTTTATTCTGTTAAATTGGAGCAGTACACAGGTTCTTGAACATATAGGGTTGAAACTTATATAATGACAAGTGTTAAGAAATCTGCCTACAACAGATATGGTAGATGCAGAATAGATAGGGAAAGCCGCCCTTCGGGCGGTTAATGATGGCGACAGAGCAACGTCTCTCTGCGATGGGGCGAGGGTCTCTCTCGCCGGAAAGGCGATGACAGCGCGGCATCATCGGTCGAACACGATCTCCAGATTCCCGTTGCGGAGATAGGCCAGCATCATGAAGTTTTCCACGTTGGAATGACCGAAGGCTATCCGTACAGCTTGTAAGTCGCCGGATTAACAGTCCATTCGGGATTCTTACTAATTTTCTTGTAAGTCACCTTTCAACCCTATATATCTAAGAGGCTAACGCAATCTGGAAATAATTCAGTTCAAACGATATGCTGAGAGATAACCAAATGATGCATCGAAATCATAACTTAGGCCTCTGGGTATCACCGTTATATCTGCTAATGGGGCATGATTGGTGAGTAATAAGGACAAAACAAGGTCTGTTGTGCTGTTCGATTCGATAGCTTCAGCTGACCGATGCTTCTCCGAATGCTGCCGCTTGTCTACTGAGGAAGAACTCGTCGGGTTCCTCAAACTGTCCGGACATGATGAGATCGTTGTTCTGCGGAAGGATCTCCAGAGTCGATACTGCGAACGGTACGGCGGATGCGAAATCCGATAAGGTTAGGTGTTCCCTCATCAGATCGTCCTTGTATCTCAGATACGCCGAATAAGCGAAATCGAAATTGTGCGCCAAGGCGAAGATCTGATTGTCCTGGATGTATCTCACGTAGCTTCCGATGGAGTCGTTGCTCCCTTCGTATGTCCTCAGCATCTCCCCGCATTCCTTGCAGACCCTGATCTTATACTGACGATGGATGCCGAGGGTGCGCATCCGATTCCTCGCGACTCCTCCCCATTGCCTCACGCGGAGTTCTTTGGAAAGACGGTCCTCTGTCCATTTCTCCCATTTGATATTGCTGATATCGCCTGCCAGACGTCCTTTGCCGTCGGCGAGGTTCTCGTAATCCCTTTCGGTGTAGCAAGCTCCGGGGGATTTGATGCCCGGTATCATGTGATCCAGGAAGTCGGTCTCCCAGTCAACGGTGCTTGGGTCGACCTCAGCTATTCCGATGCCCATGTGAGTGTACAGATACGCGGCGGTATGCCTGATGCTTCTGATCCTCTCCCTGGGATGGACCTTCTTGATGATCCATCCCGGATTGTCCCTGAGGAACTTGTCGGTGTCCAGACGTCCGTACAGAAGATTATGGAAATGGGGAGACAGCTCCCAACGGTCGTCCTTCATCCTCCAGGGGTGGAATATCGTTATTCCCGCTGTTGCCCCCACATCCTGGAGGGATACCTCCACATACTTGGCGAGGTTGTCGAATTCCCTCCTGGTCTGCATCAGACACTTCACGAGCTCCTGGGGAGGGGATACCACCCAATGCCCGATGTCCCCTACGTGTTCCCCCTGCTTCTCCCGGAGCCTCTTGTACGCTTTGAGCTTCGTCTCCGCTTTCACTCCCTGTCTGAGAGCGGTGTCGTTCATGCATTCGTAACAAGACATGGACCAGCAGTGGTGTCTTTTTCCTTTGCAGTAATGCTCGGGATGTTCGGGACATCTCGTATGGACGATGCCTCCCGACGGCGAGAGGATGAAACCGCAATTCTTCTCTATCGCCCGATGCCTATCCCTTCCTGGCATGGACCAGCAGATGAACTCGTGATCCTCAATCCTGAATTCTACGGGATTCCCATCCTGGTCCCTGAATCCTGTGGTTCCCTCCTGGACAAGCGAATACACCTCCTGGACCGGCCTTCCGACTTGCTGTGCAAGTTTAAGGTACTCTATGGCAGGATACACGGGGGACTCCACGGGCAGTTGCTTGACGTATTGTACAACGGGATGTTCCATCATGGCGGCCTGTTCGGCCAGACCTTGGATGCGGCATCTCTCGAAATGTGATTCAAGCTGACGGAGGCGCCTCTCCTCAGCTTTGAGATCGTACTGCTCCAATTGCTTCATGATGCCGTTTCGGGATTGGGTGAGCAGGTTCCCTCGGACCTGCTTTGATTGACTGTGATTGGTCGTGAAACCTCGCCTTCTTCGGAGGGGAGGTAAGCGGCGACTCCGTCGCCGTTGGAAGGCGGCCGGCGGTCGCCAGGGCTTCCGCCCGGACGGCGCCCGCTCGGCCTGTTTGTCGCTCGCACCCTTCGTTCGCCGAAGCTCACTCGGGTGCGCGTCGTCCGCTGACGCGTCCGACGGGCGACCTCAGGAGGATAGGGAGGCGGGTTCCCCATCGACGGGATGGGCTCCGGCTCCGCCTCCGCCGGGGAACGGGGAACGGCCCCTGCGGGGACCGGGACCCCTCCCCTCCGTTCCGTCCGGAGACGGGGAGGCGAGGTCCCTCACGGTCACGGTCTCATTCCCTAGCCATGCGCCGTAGTGGGCCACGCGGTCGAGATGCTCCGATCTCGCGAGAGCCACGGACATCATGGTGTCCAGGAGCTCCTTCTTCAGCAGCATGACGATCGGATGTTCTCCGAGACCGTAGGCGTCGTAGAACGAGGCCATGCGGAAATACCTGGGAGAACGCCGGGGATCCGCCAGGGATATCTCCGGCGGTAGCGGGATGCGGGATGACGCTCTCAACGAGAGCAACCTATCCGTCTCGGGATCGGATGTGACCCTGACCGTCACAGCACCACGTCCCTGAGCATATGGCTGTTCCTGTACGTCCACCATTCCACCTTGGGGATGGCGACGCACTCGTTGAACCTGGGGAAGAAGCACCAGGCACGTCTGTCCACCTTGGGGTGTTGGGAATCGGCGATATCGATCCAACGGTTGGCCACGGCCTGATCGATCCTGAATTCAGGACGCTCGAACATCAGGTCCTCCTCGTGCATGTACTTGTTCAGCACGATGGTGTCCTGCGACCTCACGAATGCGATGTCCGTGTCTGCCATGTTCTGCGTGGTAAGACAGACGACATTGCTCTTGTGGGAGATGATCGACAGCCATCCCTGGATGTCGGCGTTCTTTGCGGATCCTCTGGAATGGAAGATCCTGTTCACGTCCTCGATCACCGCGACCGCACCTACGGGGATCTCCTTGGTCCTGGACACCCGCTTGTAGCCGGGGAAGGCGGTGATGTCGTACATCAGGGGATCGAGCATGTAGATCGGACGGTCCGGCCAGCACAGCGCTATGAGGGAATGGAGGGAGCAGGACTTGCCCTGCTTCCCCGACCCCACGGCGATGATGAGGCCGTGCTCCATCCCCTTGATGTAATCGACGGCGGAGCTCATTCAGAACCCTCCGATTCAGGTTCTCCCACCGATGCATCCCTGCGGTAATCGCGTTTGGTCAGGCCGAGGGTCTCGGCGATCATGTCCAGATGGTCGCGTAGGCACTGTCTAGCGTATCCGAGACCGATCACGTGGGGATGGTCCATGATCTGGAGATTCTCTCTCAGAACCTCCTCCAGCACGTACCTCCAGTTGTTGTACGTTTCCTCTCTCGTCATCACCGAGAACGAATCCAGCTCGTGGATCCAGCTGTAGAGGATGTATCCCATCTCGGTGTCGATGTCCTCGGCCACGTACACAGGGGTTCCGTTGGGGGTATGGTAGAGGACATTGTTCCCCGCCTGCTCGAAGTACCTGAACATCATGTCGGGGATGAACACCGCCCTGAATGTGTGGGAAGCCGGCAGCAAACAGACCACGACCCTTCCCGTTGGACGATACAGGCTCTTCACGGTCCACCATCCCAGGAATGCTCCCAGGAACGGAGCCGTGAGGACGGGCCAGTACTCCGCCAGGAATCCCCTGATGGCCTCGGGGCCGAAGACGTAGTAGCAGGAGGCGAAGGCCGTGGCGCACAACGCTATGGAAGCCATCGTCCTGAGGACGAACATCCTCGCGTCCCTCTGCCTGACCTGGAGGGGCCGGGGGATCGGCTGCCTCGGTTCGGGGTACTCGTCGGGGATCCGTTCTCTCGTATCATCAGAATACATCCCTGACCTCCGTGTCCATCAGGAACTTCGTCCTTCTGAACGACCTGCGGAAGAAGTGGAACCCCACTGCGATCATCAGAACAGGGACGAGTATCTCCAAGACCTCACCCCGGAATAGAACACGATGCCGCCGGCGAACGCCAGCATCCCCCCGATGGAGAGGAACGCTATATCCTCCGGGATCGACAGCACATCGGAAAGATACGCAGAGATCCATGAGGATGCCGCGAACAGCGCCAATCCGATGATGACACGGACCGGTTTCATATCCTCCCTCCGTTCCATCCCTTGTCCAAAGGCTTCCCCAGATTCCTGTTCACGTCGCATCCGTCCATGCACTGCTTGCATTCGGACACGTCGGAGTAGAATGCGATGTAGATCACCAGACATTCCAGGGCGCAGACGAAGAAGAGGATGAACCCGGCCATCATCCAGAACACCGTCGGGTCGGAGGGGATGTGGTCGATGATGGCGGAAGCTACGGAATTCCCCGTGGCGTCGCTTATCAGGCTCCCCAGTGATTCCCCGGTGCCCAATGTGACGATGAGATCCATGATGAACGCCGCGTTGAGAATCCCCGCGAGCAACGGGATCCAGTACATCACCTTCTCCTCCTTGTCCATCTGCGTTCGATCTCATCCCACTCGGCTATGCCGATATCCCTCACGATGGGGGATTCCAGATACTCCCGTTCAAGGCCGAGTCTGTTCCTGACGTAGTTCACAAGATACCTGGTGATCAGGACCATGACCACAACGAACCCGAAGATTATCAGGATCTGAGCCGCCTCTTCGGATATGCCGAGGGTGCGGGACACCACGTTGGATGCCCCGCCGGTCAGGAATAGATACGAGAACACTCCGACCAACGCGACCTTGGCCGCATTCCCCCAGGTGATGGCTGTTCTTGCTCCGGCCCGGGCAGCCTCGCCGGCGACCTTGGTCATGGTCTGGACGTTCCTGACTCCGTTCGCGGTCCATGTCTTGGTCCATGTGGCCGTTGACGATCCTCCCTTGGAGAAGATCTTCGAGAAGGCTTTGACCAGACTGCTCCAGGCCGACATGCTCAGAACCTCCTATGTATCATCGCGGCCAGGACTATCACGGCCAGAATCAGGATGAGCACGAGAACGAGACTGAAGGGATCGTTGAAGACGTCCTTCAGGGAACCGATGAGTCCGGAATCATCGGAACCCTTCTCCCAGATCGCCTTGGCGGCCACGTCCCCGGAGACGGTGATGACATCCCCGGGCTGGTAGGTCAGCATGCCGATGCCCCATCCCTTGAACTTGAAACCGTCCTTGGTGCCGTCGTACTTCGGTAAAGTGACCGTCGAACCTGACTTGACAGTCATCGGATCGATGGTCGCGGAGCCTCCGTCGGCATCGAACGATACGGTGACGTTCTGATCGGATGGGACGGGGGTGTTGGAGATCCACAGGGCCTTGAAGGTCATGTCCCCGGAGACCACGATGGAATTCCCGGGCTGGTAGGTGACGTTGCCGTGGGTCCACCCTCCGAATCTGTACCTGTCCTTGGTGCCGTCGTAGGACGGCAGGGTGAAGGACGAACCGTTATCCACGCTCTTCGGAGATATCAGCAAAGAACCGCCGTCGACGTCGAACACGATGTTGTGGGTGATGACGGGTTGGCTGTTCTTCGTCCATGATGCCACCAAGGTGATGTTCTTCGTCACAGGTGTGCTGAAATTGTAGACGTGACCGTCCAGCATCCAATCGCCGAAGGTGAATCCGGCTCTGACGGGCTTCACGGGAACGGATGCCGTGCTCCCGGATTGGACGGTCTGCTGCTCCACGGCGGAACCTCCGTTGGAGTCGAAGGTGACTGTGTACGTCACGATCGGAGCGGAGACTGGGGTCCATTTGGCGTAGAGGGTCATCGATCTCGTGATGCCTGCGTTCCAATCCACGGGATTGGTGAGATCGGAGTCGTGGAACCAACCGTCGAACCTACAATCCGCCTTGACGGGATCGGATGGTTTCGATGCGGTCACGTTGTACGCGGTCTGCTCTATCGATGCGACGGAGGAGCCTCCGTTGGAATCGAAGGAAACGACAGGGAATCCCATGATCCGGACCTTGTAGATCTCGACGGTGGATCCCTTGGGGTTGGTGGTGGTCTGGGTGACGTAGTACGCACCCTTCTGGGCGTAGGTGTGTCTGGGGTTCCATTCCGTCGATGACGTTCCGTCGCCGAAATCCCACTGTATGGTCTGAGCGTCGGCTCCGTCGAAGACGAACTGCAGTGTGTAGGAGTAGAACTCCCCGTAGTCCTTGTCGTATGCCTGTTCGGCATCGACGCCGCCTATGGCGAATGGGATCGCCAGGAACACGGCGGCTATCGCGATTGCTGTGATTATCCTATCAGATTGCATAGATGATCGCACCTCCGGAAGGAGAGGATGTGAATTCGAGGGACGAGATGACCGTCACCGTGAACGACTTGGTCGCGGAGGTGTATCCGGACTTGGAGAAGGTGAGAGTGACATTGTACTCGCCCGTTTGAGTCGGTGTTCCCGAAACCGTGGTTCCCGTGGCCGAAAGCCAAGAGGCTCCGCTTATGGACACGGAGCATCCGCTGACGCTGACCGTCGGCGAGAACGACCAGTAATTGCCGACAACGGCATAGCTGTCCGGGGTTCCCGAGACGGTGATGCTGAGCTGCTTCCATACCGCGTACAGCTGGATGCTGCCGTAATCGAACGAATACGAGGAACCGGCATTGTACGATGGGGAAGTGGCGGTGCTTGACTTGGACCATCCGAGGAACTGGTATCCCGACTTGGTCGGTGTTACGGAAGACAGTTGGATGGTCTTCGTCGGGGAACCGTCCGTCGTGGTGTAGTTGGACGGAGCTCCGGAACCGCCGTTGGCGTTGTACTTGATCGTGTAGCTGTAGGTGTACACGGTCTCGGACTTCATCTCGGTCGCAGGGTAGTAGCTGGCGTTCTTCGTGACGACGACGGAATCGCCGATGCTAGTCCCGTACAGGGACGAGGCCATATCGTAGTTGCTCGATGTGTATGTCGTGGTGTAGGTGTAATTGGCACCGGAGCCGTTCTCCGCTGCCTTACCGTACCAATCCACATCGATCGTGGTCCCCGATGCCACGGTGTATGTCTTGCTCGAAGACGTTACATTGGAGGAATCCACGCCCAGGAGCTTGAAGCTCTCCCAGTTCCCTTTGTGGATGGTGACGGTGTAATTCGTCACGTTCTGCTTCCAAACGGCGTACAGGTTCTTGGATCCGTTGAAGGCGACGGAGATAGTGTCCCCGGCGGTGTACGATGCAGTGGAAGCGGAATTGGATGTGGACCATCCGAGGAATTCGTATCCCGTTCTCACCGGAGTGCCGGAGGCCACCGTGAAGTTGTGGCTGGATGTGGACGTCCCCGTATAGGATTGGGTGCTGGGAGCTCCGGAACCACCGTTGGCGTTGTAGTACAGATAGCAGGTGTACTCGGTGGCGGATCCCCCGACGCTCTTCAGAGCGATGGTTATGGTCTTGTAGCTCGACGTGTCCCAGGTCTTGGCGGTGATCGTGCAGTCCGAGGTGAGGGTTCCTGAGACCTTCTTTGTGTACGAGTTGACGGTGCTGATCGAAAGGCCCGCACCGTTGGTTATCGTCAGGGAATCCTTGTTCTCCCTGTTCCATTGGAGGATGTCTATGTTCACCGATGAGCCCGAGGAGACATACACCGTCCTGGACAGGTTCTGGTATCCTCCCATGGAGGACGGCGTGGACACCGGACCAGAGTAGGGGTTGGAGGAGGATGTCCCCTTCTGACCCGAAACGGTGACCGTCTGAGTGTAATGGTCCAGTTCCTCCCCGTTCTCGGGGTTCACGCACGATTCGATGAAAGTATAGTTCCCATTGGCGGCTTCGGCGGGAATGGTGATCCTGGCGGAGGAGCCGCTCTTCGTGACAGGTGGTTCGACCCTCCATCCGAATATGGTGTCAATTATGCAGAAGCGGCTGATCTCGAACTCCTCGTCCATGTCGTGCCATGTCAGCGTAATGGTGGATCCGGGCGTACCGCTGGCAGCCTCCGAGTCCTCGGAATCGAGTGTAACGGATACCAACGCGCAGAGGCAGAGGGCGAGGACGGCCACGGTCGAAAGCAATCTCTTGCGATGCATGGCGATCACACCGCATAGATGATTGCTCCCGCGGTCGGGAGACTGTTGAATATCAACTGGTTGTAGACGTCGATGCTCACATCTGTGGATGCGGTCTGGCCTGCAGCTGAGGTGACCGTCACAGTCGCTGACAGCCCCTGCACGGCGGAGCTGTTCATGGCGTACAGTTTCCCATCGGAGATCCTGACGGTGAGTCCTGCGTCCGCAGTGGATGCGGCGAGGGTGTTACCGGAACCTCCGGACACCGTGAACACGGAGGTGGAGCCTTCCGTTCCTGCAAGGAGATTCAGGGAGGAATCTCCGGTTATCGCAAGGGTGTCCTCCACATCGACGGTGACATTGACCGCCTTGGTCTGGCCGTAAGCGGTTGAACATGTTACCGTGACCTTCTGTCCCATCCCTGCGGATGCAGGGTTCCTGACCTTGAGGACGCCGTCGCTGACGGTAGCCCCGCTGAAAGCGGAGACCGTCCAGGTCTTGGTCGAGGATTCCGAGGATGTGATAGATGCTGATTTCTCAACAGCGTTGTTCCTGTAAGTGAGGATGGAGGAATCGCAGCTCAGGGCGAGTGCGGGTTCGGATTGGATGGTTATCTGCTTGGTAGCCGACTGAGATGGACCGTGTGTGGAGGTTCCCGTGATCGTCACCGTCGTGGACTGGACCGCTGCGGACCTTCCGGATACGACTCCGGTTCCCGGATCCAGGGAGAAACCTGCGGGAAGTGTTCCGGAGGTGACCGTCCAGACGGCTCCGATATCGGAACCGTTGGTAATCGCTGCAGAAGAGACATTGGAATCGTATGATCTGATGGTCTCGTCGGAACCTCCGGCGATCTTGGAGTAGACGGTGAAGGAGACTTCGAGGTCCTTGGTCTGTCCGTTGGCCGTCGCTGTCAGATAGACGGCCTGGAGGCCGATCTCCGTGGGGGTTCCCGTGACCGTCCCGTTCGTCAAAGAGAGTCCTGCGGGGAGCGTCTTTCCGGGGGTCACGGTCCAAGCGACCGCACCCATCTCGGATGTTCCCGTGGGGGTGAAGCTGATGCTGCTTCCCTTGATGATGTCGTTGATGGTACCGCTGACATCCAATCCGCTGACCACTGTGAACGTGACATACTGATACGCCGTCTGTGCGACGGGAGATGTCATGGAGGCCTGGATGACGATGTTGTAGATCGTACCCACCGATGCATTGGATGGGATCGTGACAGTCACGGTCCTCCCGCTGACGGACCCGATGTTCCCGTCGTTGACCTTCAGGGATACGGTGAGATAATCGATCAGATCGCTCGGGAACTCGGGGGTGTAGGTCCACCTGTACCCGGGAGCGATGTTGATGTTGGTGGGCTCGCCGTACGTGGAGCTGAGGTCCTCGCCGATGGCATCGGAATCGGATGCGACCATGACGGAGCCGACAAGGATCAGAGCGAGCACGGCCACGAGGGCGGCCGATTTGATATTTGTAAACATGTTTTCAACTCGTTTGTGCGGGGTTTCAGTCACGGACCCCGCGGCCGTCGTTCGTATGCTTCGGGATTGCCAATGCCACAGCCGATGCCGTCATCAGGAAGTACAGCAGAAGAGGGAGCCAATAGGATCCGATGAACTGGGAGAAATCCAATCCGGGGACGTACGTCACGTCGGTCCCCTTCCTTGTCAGCCATGAGATTCCGAGATCGATCCCGATCCATGCGAGCATGGAAGCCACCGCGGGGATTATGGCCGGCAGGGGCAAGCGGTCCACCTCCTTCCGATGCGGTTCCTGATGAACAGCGCTATGGCGATCATACCCAACGCGGAGACAATCCAGAATCCGGTGTCATCCAGGGCGTTGGCGACGACGTCCCATACCGTCGTGATCGGAATGACTACGTCGGTCATCGAGACCGACCTCCCCTGGTCCTGTCGAGGAATCTCTGGATCGGCGATCTGCTGTTCCCGGAAGCGGGATGGATGTCCTTCAGGATGAATGCGGATATCGCGGCCACCGAGATGACGAAGAACACCGCCATCATGACCATGTAATCCCGCTTCTCGTCCTCCAGATCCTGTATCTCGGAGCCTCTGACGGTGAGCTTCACCGTTTTGGATGAAGACGTTCCGTCGTTGTGATGCACCTTGACGGTGAGGTCGAACACCCCTTTGGACGTGGGTTCAATCCTCAGGACGTTGCCGTTGACCTTGACGAAACCGGATGCTGAACCGGAGACGGTGATGACATCCCCGTCGGAGATCGAGAGGATGATATCCTGCTTCTCTCCGAGGAGCATCTCGAAATCGGTCAGTCTGAGGACATCGGTCTTCTCGGAAGGCGCGATGTCGATCAGCACGGTCCTGGAGCATGCGGTCTCCGAGATGTTGTTGACCGCCTTGCAGACGATGGTGTACCTTCCGCTTGCTGGATAGGTGAACCCGTTCCCGCTCTCGGGGATGCCGTCGCCGTTGAAGTCGTAAGTGTAGAACGAGGCGTTCCGCCCCTTGAACATCGCCACGACGGTGAATCCGTCGGAACCGACCTCGATATCGAAATCAGCCACGGGAGCCGAGGTCTCGGGTTCGTAGACATCGATCGCCCAAGAATCGGATTCCATCGAGACCTGATAGGAGCTTCCGATGTCGTAGCGGGACGGTGTCCCGCCGATCACTATATACTCCTTATCGCCGATGGTCTGGTTCCTCACGGAGAACGGCGAACCGTTCTGCACCGAGGCATCCATGCGCCCTTCGATGACGTAGTTGTACTCCATTCCCGCCCAGGCCGCACTCCTGTGGTAGTTGTCCAGACAGATCACTTCCACCTCGTCGGATACGAAGGAGCCGTCCAGACCGGCGATGGTGCATTTCACCGAGTAGACTCCGGAAGCGGGGAACTCGTACAGTGCTGTCGGTGACGATGTAGCGAAGACCTTCTGATCCACGGACCAGATGATGTTCGATGCGTTAGCGTATCCGGAAAGGACGAAGTCGTAGACCCTAGGCTCTGTTGCCCTCGGAGTGGCCGTGATGATGCCCATCACCGGCGAGGAGGCTGAAGCCTGTCTTTCGTTCACTTTCACGAACACCGTGTTCGTCACATCGACATACCCTTCCATGGATGCGGTGTAGGTCATCGCATAGGTCCCGATCCTGTCGAGCGTTCCGGTAATCGTCCTTCCGACGACGTTCAGGCCTGCGAGATCCGCGAGGGGATTGCTGTCGAGGGTCACCGAGTTCAGGATGATGGATGCGTTCGTGGGATTGGTCACCGGCGTGTACGAGAACAGATCGCCTTCGCTGAGCACGTATTCGATGGGCTTCACGATGGTGATCGGCACATTGACGGTGATCTCCGCTTCCCCGGAGATGTATCCGGTGAACGACGCCTCCACGGTGACGCGGTAGGTCCCGGGCATGATGTCGGTCATATCCAATACGATGGAGCGACCGTCGATCCACACATTCCGACCGGAGAGGCCTCCGTAGGATGCGATCGACAGCAGAGAATCCGAGGGATTGGTCGTTATAGGGAGCGAAGCGGTCTGACCGCTGGTGACCGTCGCCGTCGCATCTGATATCTGGACGGTGTTCCTATCCCATATCGCGTACAGGGTAACATCCCTGATGGCGGCATAGGACTGGAGCGGTTCCACGGATGTGGGACTCAGACCCCATCCCCTGAAGCTGTATGCGCCGGAGGAATGAGTGGCCTGCGGCATGGATGCGTAGGATCCCTTCGTTATGGTCTCCGACCATATCGTGCGGCCGTTCACCAATCCGATCCCGGCGTCGTAGGTCACCGTGCACTCGCCTGCCACGGCGAGGACTGTGAACCTGTAGAAGTGGGAGTCGTCGGATAGGGTGAAGGAGTACGTGCCCGGAGGGGCCTCGAAGATCCCGCGCAGATAGGTGTTGTACTTCCATCCGTACCAGGTCTTCTTCACCTGGTCCAGGTCGATGCGGAGCCCGGAGGGGAGCGATCCGCTGTAGAGGAACAGCAGCTCCTTCCCGGTGATGTCAGTGAGATCGGTCTCGACAACCTGCCCCACCTCGTATTGGATGGTGTAGTCGTTGGTGTAGGCATCGGAATCATCCGCCAGGATGAAGGCCGATGTCAGAGCTATGACAACGGCCATAGCTATCGCTGAGAGACGCATGATTCCGTTCATGGAGAGCTCACTCCGCGGGCTGTTTCCTGTTGGGCTTCGGATTCTTGAAGAAGAGTCCGGGATTCTCGTTGACGACCTCGGTGAACGCCTGCTTGTCGGCAGGGGAGGTGTCGGGATCCGTGGTCACGCGGAGCCCGTAGGCGCAGTTCTTCTGACGGCTTCTCCTGTTCACGGCACCGACGAAGAACATCTTCTTCCTCGGGGACATGGAATCGAACTCCTCCTTCGGCTTCCAGAACATGGATTTGAAGGAGTTGTCATGGGGAGCCGCCTGGACCTCGCTGTCGGATGCGAAGAGATGCGGATTTGCATCCCTGTACGCGATGAGATTGTCCACGGTCTCGATGTTCGAGTTCGGATTGCTGAGGACCTTGTCGAAGTATCTCGTCCTTGCGACGTTACTCTTCAGATTGCCGACGGTATTGGCGATCTCCTGAGGCGAACGGGCCTGGTCGATGGGCTTCTGGAAGAACTTCTTGAAGAATCCCTGACCCTGGCCGCTCCTCTGGGGATGGGATGCCCTGTACTGGGCTATCTGCTCGTCGTTGGCGATGAAGGCGCTGCCCCTTTCCAGGAACTGCTGTGCGTTCATCACCGTCTGGGGATTGGATTCGGGATTGTTGATGATCTTCTCAAGGTAGAACCTGCCCCTGACGGGGTCGTTGAATCCCTTGAGAGTCTCTCCGATCTCCGCGACCGACCTCACTTCGGAGATGGGCTTCTGTCTGCGGCGGTAGGAACCTCCGTTCCTGACGAAATCATCGCCGTAGACGAAACCGTACTCCTTCGGATCGATGCCGCCGTCGTGCCATCCTCCGGTCTCATTGCCGGAGGGATCGTAGGAACGGCCTTGACTGTCGTAGGAGTATCCCTGGGAGTAGACACGTCCGTTGGACCTGTCCCTCCATCCTCCGGAATAGCCCTTTCCGGCCATCCAGGAGCCCTGGGATCCGCGGGAACCTTTCATCTGATCCTCGGTGAGGAACCTGTCGGGGTTCTGAGCTCTGAACTGCATGAGGAGATTGACGTTCTCCACAGGCGTGTTCGGGTTGGTCATGCATTTGTTGTAGTATCTGGTCGCCTGGAGAGGGGACATCCCGGTGAGGATGCGGGTGACCTCCGACGGCGAGAGACACTGCGGGTCGTTTAAGCTGTTTCTTGAAGACAATTCTATCACCTGATGGGTGTGAGTCCGGATTGGATTCCCTCCGGACGGGGGGAAAGATAGGGACGGAGGGACAGAGCCGCCCTTGTGAATGGGATGCAGAAAAGACGGGCATACCCTGTTCCTCCGCTGGTTTCAGTGATGAGCCGTCAGGGAGCCTGCCATACGGAGATGACAGAAAGTTTCCTTCCCATGCCCTGCTTGGAGATCCTGACCCTGGAGGTGGTTCCGAGGGAGACGAGCTTATCGAGCCTCTCCTTCGCCTCCTCCAAGGTATCGGCGCGGTAGCGCTTCTTGCAGACCTCGGCATGGCGGAAGAAATACCAGTGATCGATGACGTACTCCCCCTTCCTGCTCATGCACCTCTGAACTTCGCCATCAACTGCTTGGCGTACTCTTCGTCTCCGTTGCTGTTGGCGGACACCATCGCTACACCGTCGAGGGCGACGCTCATCTTCATCGCGAAGTCGGCGAACTCCTTCCACCACTTTCCGTTGATCGGGAGGTCGAGATAGTTGTTCTTGCCGTAGATCGCGGTGATGCGGGGGGACTCCTCGATGGCTCCGGTCCTCGGATTGGTCTTGGAGTTGAGCTTGAGTCCGATGTAGAGCCCTCCGCCGCTGAAGCTGAGCGCGGCAGCCTTCTTCTGTTCGTTCCCGTCGGAGAGATTGACCTGACCAAACTCCGTCTTGAGCTTGTTCAATGCTCCGTTCTGTTCTGTTTTTACCTGTGTCTCGTTCGACATTTGCTACCCTCCTTCTGAGGTGATTTCTGTAAGAGGTTTCCCGGTGCCTGGGCACCGTAAGATATTTGCAGACCTCTCGGTAGGATCTACCACAAAAAGTACAACAACAAAACAAGGAAAATGGACAGTGGTTGGAGTCGAATTGCCGTCTGGCAGGTCAATTTCCGATTTTCATCGGAAAACCTGGTCAGAATTGCGGTGCATCTCGCCTTGTCCACCATCACCATCCGGCAGTTATGACGGATCTGCTTTTTTTCGGGAAACGGCTGTTTCTACGACTGAAACGAGTTCTGCGAGAAGACCGTCCTGCAGGCGGTAGGCAGTCCAGA
>Ga0265295_1002651_pt1 | contig 27644 bp, 30 predicted proteins | sample Munlansysbiofilm_FD_192503 | JGI IMG/M metagenome (GOLD analysis project Ga0265295, IMG submission 192503) | Leachate microbial communities from a municipal landfill in Southern Ontario, Canada - Methane capture system biofilm | ecosystem: Engineered > Solid waste > Landfill > Unclassified ... | reverse complement strand
ATGATCTAGTGCCTGCTTGAGGGCTTCGAGGTCTGCTTTTTTCATGACGTACTCCAGTGACGGACCGGATATACAGTAGTTTATACAGTGCCATGAGAATACGCCAACAGAGGATGCAAACATAGCCTCGCTGATACAGCGCCGGTGAAGCTCAACAGGCCCGCTGCGATGAAAAGAGAAAGGCGTTGCATAAAAGTATCCTTATAGAAGGTGCGCACAATAAAATTCCGGCAAGCCGAGACTGTTCTCGGCTCATATTATCAGTCTCATCAGACGGCTACCAACGTTGCCTGCTGTGCGACAGCATTACTGCTGTAATAACTGGATTCACACCATGCACTTAAGAGATACAAACGTTATTCCGTTTCACCGGCCTTGCGTGCATCGCGGGTGTGCATGTGCAGGCAGTGCGCGCAGCTATTATCCGGTGAGTGCGGTGTCACTCGTGATCGCGATATCAACGCGGCAAATAACATTCTTGCAGTCGAGCATGGCCGTTTAGCTGTAGGGATTCTCATCCTTTAGGTTGGGGGCTGTCACGTTGCTCATACCAAGGGCTAGTCTTGGAGCTTTTTTAATATTGCTGGCATGTTATTATTTTAGTAGCTTTATATGTATAACTATGAAAATGGAGGAAAAATGAAAATTGTAATCTTAGAATCTCTAGGGATTAGTGATGAAGAGTTCAATTTAATATCAAAACCCTTAGCTGATAATGGCCACGAGTTAGTTGTATATGACGATGGTAAATTAGATGATGAAACCATTAAAGTTAGAATCAAAGATGCAGAGATTTTAGTCCTCGCTAATACACCTCTGAGTGCTGAAGTGATCGATGCTGCAGAAAAGCTGCATTATATTTCAATAGCCTTCACGGGTTATAACCATATCGATTTGGAAAAGTGTAAAGAGAAAGGGATTAAAGTCTCAAATGCCGCAGGCTATAGCACAAATTCTGTGGCAGAACTGACTTTTGGGCTCATAACTGCACTATTGCGCAATATTGTACCTTTAGATGGCGTGACCCGATCGGGGGGTACAAAAAACGGCTACAGACAGATTGATTTAAATGGTAAAACCTTAGGGGTGCTAGGTACTGGAGACATAGGTAGCGCAGTCGCTAAATTAGGTTTGGCTTATGGCTGTAACGTCATTGCTTATAATAGAAGTATAAATAAAGAACTTGTAGATAAAGGTGTGGAATACAAGTCATTAGATGACGTCTTAGAGGTGAGTGATATTGTCACCATCCATATGCCACTCACAGATGAAACCAAAAGCTTAATTAATAAAGATAAATTAGCATTGATGAAAACGAGTTCGTTCTTAATCAATACAGCAGTCGGGCCAATTGTTGATAATGATGCATTAGCAGAAGCGCTACACAATAAGACAATCGCTGGCGCTGGTTTAAATAGAGTCGATATGGAACCACCCGTTCCAGCAGATTACCCTATCCTAAAAGCTCCAAATACTGTTCTTGTTCCGCATATCGGATTTGCAACAGATGAAGCTATGGTGAGAAGAGCCAAAATTACATTTAACAATATTGTTAAATGGGAAAAAGGCGAGCAAGAAAATACAGTGCTTTAAACTCTGTTTTACTATTAACGACAAGCAGCACATGGCTTGAACTGGGTGCGCCGTGGTATTCCCTTTACGCTGTATGAGCGCGATAGTGATTTTTCTGCTCGCTCGCAGGGTTATGGTCTGACTTTATAGCAAGCCAGTAATGCCATCGAGGGCTTGGGCATTGTCTCTCTTGATAAAGGCGTGGTCTCGACTCGCCATGTGGTGCACAGCACAGACGGCACAATACTCGGCGAGTGGGGCATGAGAAAATGGCTGGATTGCGATACGACTCATGCACCTAAGCGCACTAACGTGCATATCGCCCGTCAGTCGCTGCGCTTGGCGTTGCTGGAACAATTGGATGCCCAGACACGTCAGGTTGTTGTGCCCGAATTCCGTCACTGAGTTGCAGGGAAATCGGTACGGTGGTCTTGCTGCAAGCCTTGCCGTTTTAGCGATAAAAGCCCAAGCGCCGCACGCAGACATCAACATCGAACTCTTGACCAATGGCCACGATGGCAACACTTCTAATATCCGCAGGCTGCAGTTCAGCGTCGGTGCGGTGCGCGAGCAGTTGTTCGTAGGGCACGATAAACCGAGTCCATTGCGGCTCCACCGATAAGGTGCAGCGAAAGGATTGCCAAGGTCTGCTTAGCTGAGTGGTTTTTACATGCAGGTTATAGTCGTGCGCGTTGCCGTACAGCTCAATAAATAAGCCTTTGTAGTCAGCACGCAACTCGCCCGGCTCAATATCAAGTTTCATCTGCACAAACCCGCCGTTGTTATCCAGACTGGTGCGCCCAGTTAAACAGCTACAGATCGAGTTGTGACGCTGGTCTTGCTGCAGTACCGCGCTGGACACACCACCCATCACCTGATCGCTGATCATCATCCAAGGTGAAGGCTGATCCTGAGTGGATCGATACACATCAATCAGTTGTTCCTCAGGCACGGCGAGGCCTTGGATTTTGAGATTTTCGTTCATACGCTGGAAGCCCTCTTGGCAAGCAGATAGATATTACGCTGATTAAAGTCAGTCAAACAGCCGGAACAGATGTATTGACAGGCTAGCAGGTCAGAGGATTTGTTAGTATGAATGCTTTCCATCCTAATCACGTTAAGCACTGCCCAATGAATGCGCCTTTTACACTGCGGCCTTATCAGTAGGAAGCTGTTTGGAACGCGCTTAGCCAATAGCCAAGTCCCGCAAGAATTCAACACACTCGAAGAAGTGCTTGCAGTGCAAAGCTTACTGACAGCACCAGATTTTGTTCTATGCAAGCAAGCAGCCGTTTAACTTAACGTTATATAAAAATCGAGAGTATGTATGAATAGAGATTTTTTTGAACATAAAGCGAATCTTTATGATGAAAGCGACAGAAGAATTTCCAATGTCGACAATATTGCTAGCACTATTATTGCAAATGTAAATCTTAACCGAGATATGCACTTAATGGATTTTGGCGCTGGCACCGGATTATTGCTTGAGCGTATTGCTCCATTTGTGAAAAAAATGACGGCGGTAGATATTTCACAGTCGATGAATATCCAGCTTAAAAAGAAATGCGAAAGTATCAATTGTGAAGTCGAAATTTTAGAAGTTGACTTAGAAGATACTGATATAAGTGGTCGCTTTGATGGGATCATATCCTCCATGACGATGCACCATATAAAAGATATTCGGGCAATGTTCGTTAAGCTCTATGCCTTACTTAATAATGATGGATTTCTTGCCATAGCTGATCTCGACAAGGAGGATGGTAATTTCCATACAGAAGATACGGGTGTCTACCATTTTGGCTTCGAGCGCGACGCTATGATTTCTTTAGCACAGCAAGCTGGTTTTCGAGAAGTAAAAATTGTCGATGCAAGTGCAGTGCATAAGCCCTATGGGATATTTCCAGTGTTCTTGCTAACGGCAAAAAAATAAAGATACACAGCCCGTTTTTCTAGCGCCAGTATTAAGAGTGTGCGTGGCATGCTCAACAGCTGTGCTTCGTCGCCGGTGCTGTTGGTGTTAGGCGCTTATTATTAAGCCGGCTATTGAGGGCGCTACTGGAACAGTACGGGGACTCGCGGCATACTGGTTAGACTCAACTCATCCCTCTTGGAGGGCTGCCATGAATATTTCATCTGTTGGCCATTCTTTTGCAACTCAGACTTATGCGCGAGGTTCTGAAGCGGACGCTGCAGGTAATGTTGAGGGTAAAAAACAGCCGGTCGATCCAGCGCAGTCACCTGAGCAGCTTAAAGAGTTAGAGCAGCTTAAAGAACTGGAGCAACTCAAAGCGCGTGATAGGGAAGTGCGTAGCCATGAAATGGCGCACTTGGGTGTTGCCGGTGGCTTGGCAATGTCTGGAGCGACTTTTACTTATCAACGTGGGTCTGATGGCGGCAGTTATGCCATTGGTGGTGAGGTCAAGATTGATACCTCTGCTGGCAGTAATCCGGAAGAAACCATCCGTAAGGCACAAACGATTCGTGCCGCCGCGCTTGCTCCAGCTGAGCCTTCAGGTCAAGACTTTGCAGTCGCTGCTCAAGCGACGCAAATGGAAGCCCAAGCGCGTGCTGAACAAGCCGCTGTTGATAATGATGATGAGCCAGAGCAGGGCACGGTTGATGACGTCTCGGAGCAAAATACTGAAAAAGGCAAAGCGGCCACTGAGCAGTACCAAAGTGTTGCTGCTGAGTTTAAGAGTGACTCGCAGCTGCAGGTGTGGGCTTAGCTTAAGTGGTCTGCATTTTTCAGTTGTGAGTGATAATCCTGCTGGGCTTTCTATAAAAACACCCAGCAGCATCGCTTGGAGTTACTCCGGCATAATCGGCCAGTCGACATAATCCACCACATCCAATGGCTGAGGTTTGGTATCGCATTGCCAGTGCTTAATATAGCGGCGCTCTGGATCGTACTCTTGGGTTTGTTTATCCAGATTAAAGTGGCGTCCGCCGCGCGGGTCTTTACCCACACCAGCAAGGTATTGCCAGTTGCCCCAGTTGCAGGCGACGTCGTAATCCAGCAGCTGTTGCTGAAAATAGGCGGCACCATAACGCCAATCCACTGCGAGCTCGTTGACTAAGCAACTGGCAACAATTTGTCGGCCACGATTGGACATAAAGCCGGTGGCGTTCAACTCTTTCATACAGGCATTCACCAGAGGGTAGGGTGTTTCGCCGTTGCACCACTTTTTAAAGCGCGCGCTGTAATAGCTGGTTTTAGGTTTATGTTCGGCTTGGCCTTGAAAGCTAAATAAACGCGCCTGCTGTTGCAGTGCCGCCCATTGAAAATACTCACGCCATAACAGCTCAAAACCAATCCAGTAGGTTGAATCATTCGCGCCTTGCTGCGCCTCGTATTCTTTGAGTTGCTGCCAGAGATAGCGGGGCGAGATATTGCCCAAGGCTAAAAAAGGACTGAACTTGGTTGAACTATCCCAGCCATCTAACTGATTGCGTGTGAGTTTGTAGCTGCTGGGCGCTGCGCTGGAAAAGTAATCGTGCACATGGGCCATGGCGTTGTGTTCACCGCCCTTAAAAGGATTGTCCGCTGTGGTTGGCGTCACGTATTTTTGTGCGAAGTCTTGCAGGGTTAAACCCTGTGAGTAGGGCACTTGAATGGGCTGCGGCAGCGTACTCAGTGCATCGCCTACCGGCTGCACGGCAAATTTATGGTACTCAACATGCTTTCTAAAGCTGGAAAAGCTATTGAGCAGTTGCGGGGTTAAGGCTAATTGTTCAGGTTTAAAGAGAGTGTGGTTCCAGGTGGAAAAACAACGCACCTGCGGCAAGTGTTCTTCGATAACCTGCCAGGTTTTTTGTTCATACCAGCCCACAGGTTTAGAGCGCACCACAGCATCGATGTGCTGCTCGGCAACAAAGCGGCACACTGCGCTGGCCGGTTGCCCTTCTAAAATAATCAGGCGATGACCTAAGGATTTTAATTGTTGCTCAAGATCGAATAAGGACTGATAAATAAAGCGTATTCGGTGTGCGCCGATGGCTTTATGTTGATAATTATTAGGGCCCAGATCGTGGGGATTGATCACATAAATAAAGGCAATGGATGCGTAATGGTTGCAGGCCCAGTTGAGGGCAAGGTTGTCTTGTAAACGCAGATCATCGGTGAACCAGAAGGCGACTTTTTTGGGCATATTTGACATGTGCAGTGTCCTGGGTCGGCTCGTATGGCACAGAGCGAGTGTGGGTTTTTAAGGTCGAGCTGTGACATTAAATCAATTGAGACTACTTTATCCACCTGTGGCGCATTCTTAAAGAGCGCAGAGTAGGGCTGTGTGGGTTTTTAGTTTAATATGAGATCAGTTCTCAATATACAAACTCAATCATACGGGTGAAACAATGCACGGCGAATACAAAGTACCGGGTGGCAAATTGGTGGTGGCAGACGTTGAAGTGCACGATGGTTGTTTAAGCCACGTCAGTATTTCGGGCGACTTTTTCTTAGAGCCAGACACCGCTTTAATCCTGATCAATCATGCTCTTATAGGTTTGCCCAATACCGCGAGCCAGCACGTATTAGCCACTGCGGTGGCGGATGCCTTAGATGCTGACGTGATGATGTTTGGCTTCTCTGCAGAAGCAGTGGCCATTGCTGTACGCCGTGCTTTGGGCAAGGCCAGCAGTTGGCTTGATCACTCATTTACCCTGATTCCACCGGTTACTTTACCTGCAGCAATGCATGTGGCGTTAGACGATGTAATGGCTCAATCCGTTGCCCAAGGTTTACGCGGGCCCACATTGCGCTTTTGGGATTGGGATGATTCGGTAGTGGTGATTGGCTATTTTCAATCGGTCAAAAATGAAGTGGATATGGCCGCTGCTAAAGCCAATGATGTGCAAGTGGTGCGCCGAATTACTGGCGGCGGTGCGATGTTTATGGAGCCGGGCAACTGCATTACCTATTCGCTGACGGTGCCCACCTCAATCGTTGATGGCATGAGTATTGAGCAGTCGTATAAGTTTTTAGATACCTGGGTACTGGAAGCATTAGCTGAGGTGGGCATCAAGGCGCACTATCAGCCGTTAAACGATATTGCCTCTGAGCAGGGCAAAATCGGTGGTGCGGCGCAAAAGCGTTTTGGTAATGGAGTGTTAGTGCACCATGCAACTTTGGCGTATGACATTGATGCCGACAAGATGCTGCAAGTGTTACGTATCGGTCGTGAAAAGCTCTCCGACAAAGGCACAACCAGTGCCAAGAAGCGCGTTGATCCCATGCGCAGTCAAACTGGCTTAAGTCGAGCGGCGATTATTGAGGCCTTTGCCAATCATTTCACTAAAACGTATCAGACCCAAGCCAGCGACTATTCAGCGGAAGAACTCAGTAGCGCACAGGCCTTGGCCGCTGATAAGTTCTTAACTGAGGACTGGCTCTATAAAGTAAAGTAACTTTTGTGCAATTGGTTTTATTCAGTAATCAATGCAAGTCTACGGCTCATTAGATTTGCCAAGTAAGAGAACGATATGACACCGGCAATCAATATAGCTAAGAAACATAAAGTCACTCACAACATACATGAGTACACCCATGATGAGGCGGCTGAATCCTATGGGCTTGAAGCCGCAGAGAAAATGGGGGTTTCTGAGCAAAGGGTTTTTAAAACTTTAGTGGTGATGCTCGATAACACGCAATTAGCAGTTGGAGTTCTTCCAGTTTCATCTATGCTGAGTATGAAGCTGATCGCTAAGGCTGCAGGTGCAAAAAAAGCAGTCATGGCTGATAAGACCGATGTTGCTCGTTCAACAGGTTATGTGCTGGGCGGGGTCAGTCCGCTTGGGCAAAAGAAACAGCTTAAAACAGTGATTGATGTGTCCGCCAAAAATTACCCGACGATTTACGTCAGTGCGGGTCGTCGGGGGCTAGAAATAGAATTAAGCCCTGATGATTTAATAAAACTCACCCGTGGCCTGTGTGCTGAAATATGTCAGTAAGCTCACAGCATAGACCCGTACAAACCTGTTAGATTAAAACTTATGCTTGAATTTAAAATAAAAGGTAAATGCATATGAAAATTACTATGGAAATAGATATGAGCCCAGAAGAAGTCAGAAAAGTGATGGGCCTGCCTGATGTTGAACCCATGCAAAAGGAATTGATGGCAAAGATGCAGGAGAAAATGAATACCTATGTCGATGAAATAAGCGATCCCGAATTATTTATGAAGCGCATCATGCCGATGGGCATACAAGGTATGGATCAGGTTCAGGAATTCTTTTCGCGCTTTGCTAATGCGGCTGCAGATAAAAAAGACAATAAGTCTTAGGGTGAAAACACTTAAAATGAAGGGTCGATACCTGCCTATCGGACGTCATTCCGATAGGCTCTGAGTGCTTATCCAACTTCACGATCGCTGACTTTGCAGTTAATACTTGATAACTCATCCGACAAGGCACTTTCTCTATGACCGAATTCAAACCGCTTGCTGGCCTATCATTGGATCGACTTCGCAATATTGAAAGCCACATTGATCGCCATTATATCCAGTCTGGAAAGTTGCCGGGTACACTGACACTGGTCGCCCAACGAGGTGAGATTGCTTATATAAAAGCTCAGGGGTTGATGGATGTGGAGCGCAATAAGGCGATGTGCCGAGATACTATTTTTCGCATCTATTCCATGACCAAGCCCATCACCTCTATTGCTATGATGCAGCTGTACGAGCAAGGGCGGTTTTTGCTGGACGATCCGGTGCACCGTTATATTCCGGCATGGAAAAATCTGCAAGTTTACAAAAGTGGTGTCTACCCTGATTTCATCACCACACCTGCAACCAGCGTCATGACCATTCGTGACCTGCTCACTCATACGTCAGGGCTGACCTACGGGTTTATGCAGCGCACCAACGTGGACGCGGCCTATCGTGAATTGGGGCTTGATGGTAGCGAGGGTTTAACCTTAGAAACGCTGGTCAGCCTGCTGGCGGAACTGCCGTTAGAGTTTTCGCCGGGTACGGCTTGGAATTATTCCGTTGCTACGGATGTATTGGGTTATCTAGTGCAAGTACTGGCCGATCAACCCTTTGACGAGTATCTGCGCGAGCATATCTTCGAGCCTCTGGGTATGGTCGACACCGGCTTTCAGGTGGCTGATGATCAGCTTGAGCGTTTCGCTGCCTGCTATCAGTATCAGCCTAGCAATCAGTTCAAGCTGCAGGATGATCCAGCGACATCACCTTTCCGACGCAAAGGAACCTTTCTGTCGGGCGGCGGTGGGCTGGTCTCTACCATTGACGATTATTTCCATTTTGCCCAAGCGCTTTGCCAGGGTGGGGAGTTTCAGGGACAGCGGATTATTGGTCGCAAAACACTCGAGTTCATGCGCAGTAACCATTTACCGGGTAATCAAGATTTGCCCAGTCTTTCCGTCGGATCGTTCAGCGAAACACCTTACGCTGGGAGTGGCTTTGGCCTAGGCTTTTCGGTAAAGACTGATGTTGCTAAATCTCAGATCAACGGGTCGGTTGGCGAATACGGTTGGGGTGGTATGGCGAGTACCAATTTCTTTATCGATCCGGTCGAGGATTTGGTGATGATTTTTATGACGCAACTGATTCCCTCATCGTCCTACCCAATCCGCCAAGAGTTGCGGGCCATAGTGAATGGCGCGTTGATCTAAAACGTACCATTAGGTGGTAGCTGTTTAGATCTGCGCTCATTTGCTTAGCATATGAGCGCAGTTTTCTTGGTGCGCTTGTTAAGAATTAAAGCCATGCCGAAGATCTTTATATCCATGGTTTTAATTTCAGTCTCAACAAATAAATCGCTTATTTACTGACTGCCCAGCGTCTCTTCTGCCAATGCAGCAGCCAACTCTTCACTCACCTGATCCCAAGCGGCCGCTAAGGTGCGCACTAGGGTGGGGTAACCGTCGGCGGGTAGCGGTTGCTCAATCCTAAAGTTTTGTTGCTGGAGCAGTTGGCCATTTTCGCCGAGCAGTAGCCATTGGCCTTGCACGATCGCGTTGCCGTTATAGCTGCCCTGAAAACCATTCACGCTGACTCTGACTTCGCGCTGCGCTAAGCCTGCTTGCAATGGCTGGCCTTTAGCGACGATTTGCGCGCTAGGCAGGCTTAACGTGAGCCGCTGTTGCAGCTGCTGTTGTAATTGAACGCCAATATCCTCGGCCCACAGGTGCTGGCGCGCTTGATACACCTCAATATCATTGAGCTCCATAACGATGCCTTCGTTATCTAGCAAACCGGTGAGGCGAATCGGTGCGATGGCCACGGCTAAGGCGCTGGAATACTCTTGCTCAGGGGCGCTGGCGGGCAACATATAGCTGCTGGGCTGGGCTGTTTTGCTGGCACAACCAGCAATCAGCAACAGGGCGACTCCTGCGAGTAGAGCGCGTGAGCCAGTCAATGCGACTCGGTTAATCAGTGCACAAAAACTCATGGTTTAGCCCTCGGTTGTGGGTCTTCAGTTAATTTCTTATTGAAAATAAGCGCATTCGGTTGATCGCTTAAGGTACGGATCACCGGCTGCATCTCTTGCATCAGTTTTTCTAGGCGCGATAAGGTTTGCGTGAGCTCGTTATAGCCTTGTGAGTCGGGTGCAAAACCGTTCAACGTATCGCGCAACTGACGCATGGAGGCATCGATAGTGTTGGGCATCTGGCCTATTGCAGGGTCAGCGAGTAGTTGATCGACTGAGGCGGCAATGCTATTCACTTTTTCCATGGTCTGCTGCGTACTGATCAGCGTCTTATCCAGCGAGGCGATCACCGGCTCGACGTTGAGGTTGGTCAGCTTATCCAGTAAGTTTGAAACCTTTTGCTCGATTTGTGCAAAGCCTGCAGAGATGGTGGGGAACACCTTGACCTCGGCGAAACTCATTGGCTTAAACGGCTCTGCATCTTTATAGAAATTAAGGTCGACAAATAAGGCTCCGGTCAGCAGATTGCCAGATTTCAGCGTGGCACGCATACCATAATCGACCATTCTGTCGAGACGCTTAGCCCATGCCTTGAGATCTGTGTCTTGCGACTTATCACTGTCAAGGCGTTGTGGCTCAATGCGGATCAGCACAGGGATGGCAAAGCGGTTCAAAGAATCGGGCTGGGGGGCAGAAAAATTCCATGGCACGCTGATGACAGTGCCGATACGTACGCCTCGGTATTCTACTGGCGCATTATTACTTAAGCCACGCACCGTATCATCGACCAGCAGCACATAATCTAAGTAGTCGTCGTAATGGCCTTCTTGAGCGCTTTTCTCATCGTTAAATAATACATAGTCAGCATCTTCTTTGGCCTGGCTGCCGGCTGCTGAGTTATTGGCGACGCCAAAGGTGATGCCGCCGCTGACTAAGGATTCTAATGAGCCCATACTGACGTTAAACCCTTGCGAGTCTAATGAAATATCTAGACCTGAAGCGGTCCAGAAACGGGTGTTAGTGGTGACCAGCATTTCATAGGGTGATTGAATATACAGACGGTGGTGCATTTCGCGCTTTTCAGGATCAAAGCGGCTGTCTTCCACTCGGCCAACGGTGTAGCCCTGATAGGAGACCGAATCCCCGATGCGTACCGAGCTGCCCACATGACTGGTCAGGTTAATACGTAGACCCGGTGCATCAGCTGGGGCAATGGGAGGTTTTTCGAGAATGGTAAATTCATCTTGTTTATCTGTGCTTTTACCGGGTAATAACTCTATATAAGCACCGGATAACACCGTGCCTAAGCCACTGACGCCTTCAAGGCCAATGCGCGGCTTAACCACCCAGAACTGGGTGTCTTTATTGAGCATCTGGTCGGCTTGCGGACTCATACGGGCAATCAGCACCGCATGCTTGAGATCCTTAGATAGACTGACCTTTTCGATTTTACCCATTTCCACGTTACGGGTTTTAATCAGAGTTTTACCCGCTTCGATGCCTTCAGCGGTCTCGACAGTCAAGGTAATGGTCGAGCCTAAGCGGCTGAGATTGTCATAGAGCATCCAAGCACCGATCAATAAAGCGACGATCGGCACAATCCAGATGGGAGAAAAGGAGCGCTGAGCCCGCCTTAGAGCATGGGTAGGTTCCGACATTATAAGTGTTCCTTGGATGAAGAATGAGGCAGTTGTATTGAGGTCGTGGTTGTTGAGTCATGGGCGCTGGCGTCCGGTTGCCAAATACTGCGCGGGTCAAACACCATAGCTGACAACATGGTTAAGATCACCACCGAGGTAAAGGCCAGTGCGGCAGGACCTGGGGCGATGGATATTAAATCGCCACTGTGGATCAGCGCCACCAAAATCGCCACCACAAACACGTCAACCATCGACCAGCGACCAATAAACTCGGTAATACGATATAAGCGGTTACGGGTTAAGCGACCCATGGGCTGTTGTTGCTGTCGTTGCACGACAAAACATAACCACAATAAAGACAGCATTTTCCCGACCGGCACCACGATACTGGCAATCAGGATCACTAAGGCAATCGGCCAATCCCCACTTTGAAAAAACAACAGCACACCGCCGATAATCGTCGAGGGTTCTGTGCTGCCTAACGAGGTGGAGATCATTATGGGATATAAGTTAGCCGGTAGGTACATCAGCATGGCTGCCGCGAGTAAGGCCAGCGTGGTTTGCGTATTGACGCCTTGATAAGGATGCAATGGTTCGTCACAGCGCTCACAACGCCCACCGGCTGTGATTTGGTTAACCAAACCACAGGTGTTGCAACCGGTCAGCCCTTGCGGAGCGGCGGCTTGACCTAATAAGCCACCGGTGGGTGCCATGGGTTTAGCGTCGAGTGCTTGCCATAACCAATCACGGTCGACCGATTGAGTGGTGAATAATAACAACAGCGCATAGCCACACACCGTCCAAAAAGATAACCCCAGCTCAACCTCGGCCATGCCGACAATTTTTATCATGCTGACTAGAGTGCCGATCACAAACACATCGGCCATCATCCAAGGAGTGACATAGTTCAAAGTGCGCGCTAAGAGTGGGCTTTTCGGTAAGGGCTGACCGCGGATAATGCCGACACACAGCCAGCTCAGTGCCGTTAAGTACAGCAGCGGCAAAATAATAACGGTGAGTAAAATAGTTAAAGCAACCAAGGATTGCTCAAAACTCACTAAGGACGACACCGTCTCAGTCAGTGCAATACCATTGCCAAACCCTTGCAGGCTAAAGCCCAGAAAAGGAAATGAAAGAGACAGCCCCAGCATAATCAGCGTCGCGATAGCCAAGGCGAGGCTGCGCTCAGCGGCATTGGCCTGGCGGCGCACCAAGGTGTGATTGCAACGCGGACAGTCGGCTTTCTCCCCGGTCTTCAGCGGGGGCAGAGCCAGCAACAAGTCGCATTCGTGACAGACTCTGAGTCGGCGCCGAGATACGCTGCTCGAGTCGGCAGATTCTGCAGGGCAGGCGTGCATACCTTCTGTGAGCTCTTGTGTTAGCAAGGGGTTAGTCAATAGTGCGTTTCCAGAATATAAACAGTGAGTAATGCGTATTAGGACAGTGTCACGCGGCACTTTATTTGCGTAGATTTTTAGCCAGCGGGCATTATCCGGTGTTTTATATATCAATGACATAGCTAGGGCGGCAAGTGACTGAAATTGTCTGCAGATAGATTCTGACGTGCGCAATGACGGCCTTCGATTCTGCAATTATATCTTCGCCTACGTCATGCTCAGCCTTAGCTCCATGCGCTGTAGTTATTGGGGTAAACGCTTCGCTAGGGCATCATTGCGTTCAGAATTATTGATTTTGAAAAAATTGATGCTATAAGTCCATACAAGACTTTCACCCACAACAGAGATTAATGGTATTAGTAGTTATGAGCCACTGATCTCGATTCAATTGCGAAAATTACCTATGACCTCCTCACTGCATCGCCTCTACTCTTTTCGCCGTTGTCCCTATGCTATGCGCGCTCGGCTTGGCATCTTGTTTGCTGGATTACAGGTCGAGTTGCGCGAGATCGTCCTGAGAAACAAACCAGCGCAGATGCTAGCGATGAGCCCGAAAGGCACTGTGCCTGTTTTACAGCTTTGTGATGGTGTTGTGATTGAAGAGAGTCGAGAGATCATGATGTGGGCGCTTGAGCAGCAGGATCCGCAAGGGCTGTTGGATACACAAGTGTTGCAGCAGGCTAACGCTTTAATTGATCAAAATGACAATGAATTTAAACATTGGCTAGATCGCTATAAATACGCCGATCGTCATCTTGAAATGACCCAGACTGAGTATCGCCAGCGCGGTGAAGATTTTTTGCATGTGTTAGAGGAACTGCTGGCTAACAATCATTTTTTACTAGGAGATAAGGCCAGCGTTGCCGATATTGGCATCATGCCGTTTGTCCGCCAATTCGCCCATGTGGATCGCGCTGTTTTTTACAGTTTGCCTTACCCGAATCTGCAGCGCTGGCTGGATCATTGGTTAGAGCACTCGCTGTTTGTGCAAGCCATGATTAAGTTTAAGCCCTGGCAAGAAGGGGATGAACTGGTGGTTTTTCCTGCTTAACCTGCACGCTTAACACTAAGTGCTTAGACCTGCTGAACTGTGCATAAGGGATTACAAAACTTAGCGGCAGTGAGACAAAAGACTCACGCCGCATTGTATGTGACAGGCTTATGAGTAGCGGATTAACCCGCGTAGCCTAGTTTCTTATTCACCTGATTGAAAATGTCTTTTCCCGCCAGCCAGCCATCAAAGTTATCGATAAACTGATCGATTAACGCTTGCTCCCAGCCGACGGCATCGCCCGCCATATGAGCGGTCATGATGACGTTGTCCATATCCCATAAGGGGTGCGATTCGGGTAGGGGCTCTTGTTCAAAGACGTCCAGTCCAGCACCGGCTATCTCGCCGTCACGCAAGGCTGTGACTAGGTCTACGGTATTCACAATTGGGCCACGGCCAATATTAATCAGTCGGGCGCTACTGCGCATGGCTTTGAACGCGGCACTGTCAAACATGCCGTTGGTTTGTGGAGTCAGCGGTGCGGCAATCACTACGTAATCCGCATGAGCCAGCTCAGCATGCAGCTCTGTATTGCTGCGCACAGTGACAAAGTCAGGGTCGTTGGTGCGCTCAGACCGCGCGGTACCATGCACTTCCATGCCTACTGCATTAAGTAGTTTGGCAATCTCACGACCGATCGAGCCAGCACCGACGACCAGCACACGTTTGCCATCAACCCGTTCAGTGGAACGGTGTTGCCACTTATGCTCAAGTTGCAGACGGATTGAGCGTGGGAAGTCTTTGGCAAACATCAGCACGGTGCACAGTACATACTCGGCAATGGCATGGTCAAAGGTACCGCTGGCATTAGAGACAATCACCGGCCCGTCAATCAAGGCTGGAAACATCAGCGCGTCCACACCGGTACTGGCCGCGTGGATCCATTGTAATTTGTCGGCTTTGGGCCAAGCCGCCGCCAGCGCTTCGGTGCGAAAGTCGGTGACCAGCAGCACATCTGTTCCCGGTAACGTGGCTTCTAAACTGGCGGTATCGTAGGCAAAACGAACCTCGGCACGTGCTCGTACTGCATCGATACCGAGTGGTTCAGGCTCTCCTGGGGCTGTAAGAACAGTGATGACTCGATCAGTCTTATGCTTCATGGAGGCTCCTTAAGGAATATAGAGAGTGATTTGAATTATTGGATTTCTAAGAGTTCGACTTCAAAAATAAGTGCAGATCTTGGTTGGGGTTTTCAGCAGCTGTTTTTTATAACCTGAATTTTTATAAAATAAAATACTACCAATGCAATCGCTGCAACCAGAATTACAAGTTTTATCAGCGAACCTACTTATGTTCGGGTGTGTGATTCTAGCACTCGATTGTTTGTGAGGTGAGGCAGACTGGCAGGCGTATGTTATTTGGCTTTTTCAATATGGGTTTCCCTTGTTGCTGATTCTTTAATGATAAAATTGATTGAGTGCAAAACTGCCTAAAACTAAGAGCAACAATTCATGAAAACCATGCTTCAAACTATATTTCAGCGCCATTGGAATCCTTATGTCGTTCTGCTTATCGCTGGAATACTCAGTGCTGTGTACTTCGGTTTAACCTCAACTGTGTGGGCTGTCACTGGTGAATTTACTCGGCTGGGCGGCGATATTTTACTGCTGCTGGGTGTTAATGCTGCTGATTGGCAGTATTACGAAATGGTCGGTCTGCAAGGTGCAACGTGGAGCCGCCCGGATGGCTGGATTATCTGGGGGATGTTTATTGGTGCGCTAACGATGGTGTTGCTGAGTAATAGTTTTAAAATCCGACTACCACAACAAAAACGCCGTTATGTGCAAGGGTTTGTCGGTGGGATTATTGCTGGGTTTGGTGCGCGTTTAGCGATGGGCTGTAACTTGGCTGCGTTCTTTACCGGTGTGCCGCAGTTCTCTGTTCACGCTTGGATCTTTATTGTCGCGACTGGGGTTGGCACGTTTTTCGGAGCAAAACTGACGAAAATGCGTTGGTGGAAGGGCAAGCCTTCTTTAATGCGCGGTGCGGCCAAGCCGTCGAAGGTCAAAACGCGAGTGATTCAACCCTATGTGGGTGGTGCTATCGCCATAGCTTATGTCAGTGTGATGATTTACTTCTTTACCTCAGGGCAAACAGCACTGGGTTTAGGTGCGCTGTTTGGTTTGGCTTTTGGCATTCTGATTGAGCGGGGACAAATCTGCTTTACTGCTGCTTTTCGTGACCTGTTTTTGGTGGGTCGCAGCCTGATGGCTAAAGCGATTATTGTCGGTATGGCGGTCAGCTCTGTTTTAACTTTTATCATTATTTCCATCTATGACTTAACCCCCATCACGCAAATTGCTGCGCTGAGCACCGTTGTCGGTGGCGCTTTGTTTGGCTTGGGTATTGTCATGGCTTCGGGCTGTGAAACTGGGATGATGTACCGCTTAATGGAAGGGCAGGTGCTGTTCTTGCCTGTTTTCGCTGGCAATATTATCGGCGCAACCTTTCTGGCCTATGCGTGGGATCATTTAGGTATTTATAATGTGTTGGTTAAAAGTGGAGCGAAAATCAACTTGCTGGATGCGATAGGTCCAGTGGGCGCGATTGTGAGCACTCTGCTGATGCTGGGTGTACTCTATGCTTTAACCGTATATCGGGAAAAAAGTTATCACCGTCATTTTGAATTAAAAAGAGCCGTTAAATAACATGCAAACGAATACAGAAGCAGACTTCACTCTGGATCTGCGCGGAGAGTCGTGTCCCTATCCGGTGATTTATACACTGGAAGCATTGGAAGGCATGAGTAAAGGCGAGTTATTACAAGTGATCACAGATTGCCCAGGCTCGTTTCGTAATGTGCCTGAAGAAGCGCTTGCGCATGGCTATACCTTTGCCCAAGACCCAGTCAAAAACGGGCAGGAATATCTGTTTTATATTTACGCATAAAAAAAGCAGGCGCCCTGATTGGACGCCTGCTTTCTGAACTTGATGCGTTTTAGATATTAGTTATAAACATCAAACACACCCAAGATATCGCCTAACCACAGGTGAACTAGCATACTCGCTACATAGCCTAAGAAAATCACCGGCATCCAGCGTAAGTGGCTCATAAAGGTGTAGTGACCACGTGCAGCACCCATCAGCGCCACACCAGCTGCAGAACCTACAGAGAGTAAACTACCACCGACACCCGCTGCTAAAGTCACCAGCAACCAGTGACCATGGCTAATGTCAGGGCTCATTTCCAGTACCGCAAACATCACAGGGATGTTATCCACTACGGCAGAAATAATACCAATACCAAAGGCTGCCCACGATGCGCCTAGGCCGTCAAATAAGTGTACAGAGACGAGCTGCAAGTAGCCTAAGTAACCCAAACCACCGACACACATCACCACACCGTAGAAGAATAACAAGGTATCCCACTCAGCGCGGGCGACGTTTTTGAACACATCAAAAGGAACGACACTACCTAAGTAACGCAGTTGCTGTTGGTCGTCTTTTTCTTCAGCTACGGTACGTTTTTTTGCCAAAGAAGACGGTAGGCTCATACGTAGGAAGTAACCGAATAACTGCAGGTAACCCAAGCCAACCATCATGCCAAATACCGGCGGTAAGCCCAAGAACTGGTGTCCGCATACTGCAGTGACAATGGTGAATAAGAACAACACCAATAAGCGACGAGCACCACGCTTAAGCTCCACTTTTTCAGTGACGCTTTCAGGTTTTCCTTTAGGAATAAAGAATGTCATCACGATTGCAGGAACAACAAAGTTCACTACTGCAGGTAAGAACAGATCGAAGAACTCTAGGAACTGAACCTTGCCTGCTTGCCACACCATCAGTGTGGTGATATCACCAAATGGGCTGAATGCACCGCCAGCGTTTGCGGCAACCACAATATTCACACAACACATGGCAATAAAGCGTTTTTGACCTTCGGCAACCTTAAGTACTACCGCACACATCAGTAATGCTGTGGTCAAGTTATCGGCTACAGGGGAAATAAAGAAGGCTAAAATACCGGTGATCCAAAAAAGCGCTGTGTAGCTAAAACCTTTTTGCACCATCCACGCACGTAAACCTTCAAATACACGGCGTTCTTCCATCGCACTGATGTACGTCATTGCTACCAGCAAAAACAGCATCAGCTCAGTAAAATCAAGGAAGTTGGCGCTAAAAGCTGCGCCCGTTGCCGCATGGTCCGTGCTAACAAGTCCGACTAAAAGCCAGATAATACCTGCACCAATTAACATCGGCTTGGACTTACGCAGCTGTAGCTTTTCTTCAAGTACTACGACGAGGTAAGCAATCGCAAAGATGAATACAGCCAGGTAACCGGCAAGGGTTGATGTGGCATCTAAATGGTTGACTGCCTCAACAGTTCCACTGGCTAAAGCTGGCATTGATAACAATGCAGCAGCAACAAATATAAACAAACTTCTGAACATAGATGTCTTCTCAAGATTGGTTAAAGGGGTGTAGCAGCAAGGCAAGCGCTACGGATGGTTTCAAATTGTAACAAAGTGTAATGCTTTAAGCTTGACGATCGTCAAAAAGCTTAGCTTCTGACCCTTAAGTGTGGCGGTTTGAAACGTTTTCACTAGGTCCTTGTATGGATTGGTTCGCGAAGAATGAGAGCTGACTCTGGGTAATAACAATAGTTGTTGTCAATTAAGATGGGTATGAGCTTTGAATGTCCATCAAGTATGGATAAAGTGGGCCAAAATTTATTGTGTATTGAGCGCGCTAGCTCAATGCAGTAAAAAACAATAACGTCTTATATTTTAAATATAATTTTCGTTTGTTTTCTGTTTTGATCATTTTTGCTCAAAACACGCTGGCAGCGACTCAATTAAAAACCATCTAATCACCACGAGATCCTATGAAGCCATTAATTAAACTCGCAACAGCGATTATTCCTAACAACGGCGGCGAGTTGACTTTATTCCAGCGTGAAGAGGAGTTTTCGATACGGCTGTCCGGTGTGCGCGGTGAGTTGATGAATAGCCGTGTATTTAACTCCGAGCAAGAATTGTCCAAGCTGGGTTGTGCGCATATTAAAAATACCGAAAATGCGCAGGTTTTAGTCGGTGGTTTGGGTATGGGTTATACCTTGGCTGCAGCATTGGAGTGTGTCACTCCAAGCTCACGAGTGACTGTGGCAGAGCTGATTCCAGAAGTCGTGGAGTGGAATCAGGGCCCGCTCGGTGAATGTGCCGGCAGACCGTTGGACGATCCCCGCAGTCACGTACGCTTGGGCGATATTGCTGAATTAATCAAACAGGAACAGCCTGATTTTGATGCTATTTTACTGGATGTTGATAATGGCCCTGAAGGCATTACCCACAGTGATAATAACTGGTTGTATTCCACCCCAGGTTTAGAGGCTTTATATAACAGTCTGCGCCCAGAAGGGATGTTGGCGGTGTGGTCTGCGGGTCCAGATTCGATGTTTGTCATTCAACTGAAAAAAGCAGGCTTCCAAGTCACAGTGCAGACCGTAAGATCTCGCCCGGGTAAAGGCAGCCGACATACTATTTTCCTTGCGAAAAAACCGTGGCGCTCGTCAGAGGTGTAATCTTTACATTCACTAGACTGTTCAGCCGCGCGTACTCGCGGTGTTAGAAGGCGTTGATATAGATTCGTCTATAGAAGCCGTTTGTGCAGAGCTTAGAGTTTTGCTTTTAGCACCGCTACGATCCTAATCAGTCGCTGAGCGGGTGAGTTGTTCCCGAAACAGAATCCATCGGAGTCTCACCATGACCGTTATTTTTACTGAAAATGATCGAAAACAACTTCAAGTTGCAAAAAATCTTTTAGAGAATCCTGGGTTGGCTGCAAAAGTGACGCACTTTATTGGTACGCCCATTGAGAAGGGCTTGGATTTGTTGCCCGCCAATTGGAGTAAGAAAATAGGGGAGGTCACGCAGACGGCTTTACTGAAAGCCTCGGATGCGGCTATTTTCACGATGAAAGATATTCCCGGTGAGGCGTCATCGAATATCTGGCATAAGCTCGGTGCGGCAGTCAGTGGTGGTGTTGGTGGTTTCTTTGGCATTGCCGCGTTAGCGGTCGAGTTGCCGATTTCGACTTCAATTATGCTGCGTTCAATCGCAGATATTGCTCGTAATGAAGGTGAGTCGATTTCTGCCATAGAAACTAAGCTGGCGTGTTTGGAGGTGTTTGCTCTGGGTGGTAAGAGTGACTTCGATGACGGTACTGAAAGTGGTTATTATGCGGTGCGAGCGGCACTAGCCAAATCTGTCGCTGATGCGTCTGAGTTTATTGTGGGCAAGACGTTAACCGATGAAAGTGCGCCACTGCTCATTAAGTTTATTGCCAAAGTTGCGGAGCGGTTTGGTATTCAAGTGACTGAAAAAGCTGCAGCGCAAGCGATACCTGCCATTGGTGCGGTCAGTGGCGCCATCATTAATACTGTATTTATCGATCACTTTCAGGATATGGCCAGAGGGCATTTCTTAGTCAGAAAACTCGAAAGAAAGTACGGTCAAGATAGGATAGAAAAACTCTATGCAGAGCTTCCAAATCTTGGTTAGTTAGCGCCTACAATCATGTTCTATTTTAGGTTGCACAAATAATTGCGATGCCAACAGCTTTTAATAAGCTGTTGGGCTGCAAATTGAGAGGGATTATGAAACTGAGGGAAACCTACTGCGACATCGCGCGCTGCGTTATCGGCAGTGAGAATATTGATCTCCAGAGTGGAGCATGCCCCGATCAACTTGTAGGTTCGATTGCAGACTTTTATAGCAATGCAGACACCTTTCCCTTGCGCGCACGCGCCACACAACGCGCTAACCACCCGTGTATTATCCTTGTGATGGAATCGCCGCATATCAACGAGTTTATGGGGGAAATAGGCCCAGCCAAAGGGGAAACTGGAGTCCAAATTCGTCAACATATCGCAGCGATCGTTGCTGATCTAGGCGGGCCAACGTCAGATTTGCTTCTAGTCAACGCGATACAGTATCAGTGTTCGCTTGGTGTACCCACGAGTCGATACAGAGATACGGTATTTCGCAGAGTGTGGGAAAAAGGTGGCGCAGAAGATTTTTCAACACGACTCAAACAGTTATATCGTCCGGGAGATATGCTTCTTAACTGCTGTACAGGAGGCGATCCACGCACAGGGCTGAGGCAGTTGGTGACGCAAGCTATACGCAGTTCATTAGGAGCCGTCCCCTTGCATTCAGGGCCGCATCCTTTTAGTTGGTTTAGTGAGCGCAATCGTCGTGCAATACACTGGGTTGGTAGCTAAAAAGGGCTTGGAGCTAAGGTCGTTTTAAGATGCAACCGAGCTAAACTGTGGGATGTTTATTTACTGTGAGGGATACGATGACTTCTCAGAACGATCACAATCGCTTTTACCGAGGTAGCGTCTATCGAGTGTTGTCAGGGCTGTTTGGGGTGTTCTTGACCTGTCTGGGCGTCTATGTGGTTTTCTTTGGTGTTGTTCATCCACTGATCAATATAGGTCTTGGATTGTTTATTGCTTGGCTTGGATTTGATACGTTGTGGTCGGCTCTACAGTCGAAGCCATCGTGGTTGGCTCGGCTGGGCCCGTTTATTTAAAGGACGCTTGGCATGTCGATACGAATGTTAAGTTGTTATCGCTGAACACTCTGAAAATATAGCGGTTATGAGGTTAATCAGCTTGGCCTCTTATCCCCGTGATTGATCATGGGGATAAGAGGCATGAGCTTAGTCTGTGTTGCGCTAGCCCTAGCGCTCACGACGCGTCGCGTCGCCAAGGCGCTCGGTGATTAGACTTTCTTGCCGAGCATACGTCGCAGCGTGCCATCTTTGTCGATGACGTGGTGCTTGAGAGCACCTGCTATATGCAGTGCTATCGCCGCAATCAGCAGGTAGCCGACCACCCCGTGTGCGGTATGGGTGAGGCCTGCAATTGCGCCGTTGATCGGGATAACCTTCTCCAAGTTTGCTGGATCCAGATGTCTTGCCACCACCTCTAGACCGAAGAAGTCAACGCCATTGCCACCGAATACGGACATCAGAAAGCCGAAAACTGGCATCATCAGTACACCCATAAGTAGCAAATAATGCACGGTTCGCGCTAAGAGTTGTTCGATGCGCAGATATTCGCGCACAGGCTCGGGCCAGCCGTTTTTAAAGCGCCAGATGACCTGCGCAGCTGCGAAAATAAAGATGAGTTGACCAAAAGATTTGTGCCATGGATACAGCGCATACGCCTGGTTTTTAACCATATACACCCCAATCGCCAGCATGCCCATCACCCCGATGGCCACGATCCAGTGCAGTAAAACAGTAGTACGACTCAGTTGGGTTTTCTTATCATTATTCATTGTGTGTATCTCCTTTCGTGACGCAAGTCCTATAGTATATGACCTTGTAATCTATGCTTTGAGATCTGCAGTCATACACTCGGTGCAACGTTTGAAACTTTAAGCTGAGAATCAGTTACTGCTAAACTCCAGACTCTCACACCAAAGAATTTAAGGCAAAGACAGGCTGTTGGCAGTGCATCTTTTATCCACTTAATCAATAGGTTAAGTGGGCAGCTAGGCTAAAAGTTAAGTTATAAAAACGATTATATTCATACTCAAAAACCTCAAGGAATCTTAAGTGTTAAAGCTATTTAGAACCGTAAGCCTCATAGAGGGTATGTCTTACCTGCTTATATTGTGCGTATCACTGGGTCTTCTTAATCGAGATCTAGTCTCCACAATTGGCATGGGACATGGTGTGTTGTTTATTCTGTATTCTGTGCTTTCAATTATTGCCGCGCGTCAACAAGGCTGGTCTACGGGTGTTTGGTTTCTAGTGTTCTTGTCGGCGCTGGTTCCTTTTGCTTTTGTATTTGTTGAACTGTTTTTACAAAAAGAGCTACGAAAAACACACAGCAATATTTAACAAATTACAGCAGAAATCCCCCACTTCTAAAGTGGTGGGTAGTTCATTACATCGCCCAAAGCCCTTCCTAGCTACTGTTGACTGGAGAAATTCTTGCTTTGTTAGTTACAATAGAGTGTCTTGCTGATTGGCCACGGATACGCAATTGAGTGCAAACTCGTTCAAAGGTCTTTAATCGAGTGTCATGCACAAGAATCAATCCACGCGGAGTGTTTTCCCCAGTATGAATACGATCGCTAGCCACATCGATCCGAGCATTATTGCTTTTGCTCTTGATCAGTCGTACAACGCTGTTTTGCTGACGGATGCATACACAGGCGAAGGTGGACACCGTATTGTTTTCGTCAATCAGGCTTTTTCACGAATGACGGGCTACAGCAAAGAAGAATTATTGGGGCGCAATCCGCGACTTTTACAGGGCCCAGAGACCAATCCGCAAGTGATTGATCGCTTGCGTCAGAGCTTACGTGACGGTGTTTTTTTCCAAGGTTCAACGGTTAACTACCGCAAGGATGGGCGTCCGTACACTGTTGAGTGGAATATTTCTCCTGTACGTAATGAGGCGGGTGACATTACTCATTTCGTTTCCTTGCAGCAGGACATCAGCAGCCTAATGGCAGCGCAAAAGACCACTCAGCTTTTTGCTCATGTACTCAATGCTACCGATGATGGCGTACTGATTACTGATAGCACTGGCACCATTGAGTTTGTGAACAAGGCTTTCGAGAAAATCACTGGATACGGACTCACCGAGGTGCTGGGTCGCAATCCGAGCATTCTTAAGTCGGGTGAGCAGGACTTCGAGTTCTATAAGGATATGTGGAGCACTCTAAAAAAAGGTGGCTCTTACAAGGGCACCTTTGTAAACCGCAGTAAGAGCAATGAGCGGATTTATTGTGACGAAACCATTACGCCGCTGATCGATGATGCGAATAACATTACTCATTATGTAAGCATATTTCGCGACCGGACAACGCGCATACTGGAAGAGCAAATGTTCCGTGAAATGGTGCGTTTTGATGGATTGACTGGCGCTTTAACTCGATCCGCAGGCGAGTTGGCTCTGGAAAAAGCCTATATGCAGCACCGCGGAGGCCAATTGCCGATGTCGATCGCGATGGCTGATATCGACCATTTTAAACAAGTGAATGACAACTGGGGACACAGCACCGGCGATACCGTTCTCAAAGCGACTGCGGGCACTATGATTGCGACTCTCAGGGCCAACGACACTGTGATTCGTTGGGGCGGAGAAGAATTTCTGCTGATTTTCGGTGGCTGCGATGTGGATCAGGGGTTGCGCTTGGCTGAACGTTGCCGAGAAACTGTGCAGAACAAACATCATGATGACGTTGGCCCTATTACGATGTCGGTCGGCGTGGGTGAGCTACAGCCTAATGAAGCACTCGCGGATTTGATTGAGCGCGTTGATCAAGCCCTGTATGTCGCCAAAAACGGTGGCCGTAACCGGACATGGGTATCAATCGTCGAGAAAGATGCTTAATACAGATCTGCACGATTTAGCTAAAGCGCTGACTGCACTACGTTCTGTAGCAGCAGCTCAATAAAATTGTTTTGTATAATTATTAAGAAATTAAATGAAGACGCTGTTATTTGCAATATTAATTGGCATCCTAGCCTACGGATACGTACAGAATAATCCAGATTCCATCGCCTTCTTTACCGAGGAAACTACACAAAGCGACGCAGTTATTAGGGACGCGTATCGGAACCGGTTAAACGGTATTCAAGTCAGTGGTTCGGGTGAAGTGAGTCATATTTTAAGTGATGATAATGACGGCAGTCGTCATCAAAGATTTATTCTGAGATTATCTACGGGGCAAACTGTACTGGTTGCACACAACATCGATTTGGCACCAAAAATAAACACGCTGAAAAATGGTGATTTAGTACAGTTTTTTGGTGTGTATGAGTGGAACTCTCAGGGTGGAGTCATTCATTGGACACATCATGATCCAGCTCGCCGACATATAGGAGGTTGGCTTCAGCATAATGGGCGCAAGTATGAATAATTGTATAAAAATTATTTAAGTAGATTCATTGCCTGAAGGCCGATGATTTAAAGCCCTAAAGGGCTCCGCTTAGCTTAGCGTTAGACATTTAAAAAGGGATATAGAATGAATGAAATAGTTTTGTACGTCGGTCTTGGAGTCTTTATTATTGGTGGGATTGGCTTTCTTCTTGCCGCTTTCAGGACAAGTATTTTATGGGGGCTTGCTGTCTTATTTATTACGCCAGTCGCCATAATATATTTAATTGTTCACTGGCAGGATGCTAAGGGTCCTTTCAAGTTACAAGTCATTGGTCTTTTAATTATTGGGCTTTTCGTTTATATGGACGGTGGAGCATTGTCGGTAGAATCGATAAGTTCAAAATTTTCCAACGAAATAGTTACTGCTCCGGTAAATTCAGGTTTTTCTAGATCTGACGTGACGAATCAGCAGTTCCGATGCGATGGCCGGACGCATTGTTCTCAGATGAATTCCTGTGCAGAAGCAACCTATTTTTTGAAAAACTGCCCCAATACAAAAATGGACGGCAATAACGATGGTGTTCCATGTGAGCGACAGTGGTGTAAGTGATAAACAACTGTATTTTGACTTCGCCAGCGTGCTATTCAGTTGATATAAGCGTTATGCAAAAAAAATACATAAATAAAATGAGCTGGATAAAATTGGTGCGCGATAAACAATGAATATTGAAGTGATTAACGTGTCCGATGCTGATGTGACCTGCTCAACTTGCAAGGCGAACTGTTGCCGCTTAGAGGTCATGCTTATTACTGATACGGGCGTGCCGGAAGAATATATTGCTGAAGATCAGTGGGGCGCAATGAGCATGGCTCGCTTAGACGATGGCTGGTGTGCCGCTTTGGATCGATCGACGATGCTCTGCAGTATTTATGATCAACGTCCGTGGATCTGCCGTGAGTTTGAAATGGGCGGCTATGAATGTCTCGATGAAAGAATCGGACTTTAATGTCAGGTCAACACCTGTCGTATCGACCAACATGGCGTGACATATTGATAGCGAAGTGAGCAGTGTAAATGGATCTTTTTTCTGATATTGAAGAGCCGCGACTGCCTTTTTTGATCCCTGACTGCAGCGGATATTCATATCGCTGGGATCCGAGTCTGCACGCTTTTATCGTGAAAATACCCAATGGCGAACTGATTTTTTCGCAACACTTTTTTTATCAAAAAATCAGTGATCGTAGTGTTGAGTATTTTCAAGAGAATGACACCTACGACTGGACCTGCACGGACTGGCAGCACATCAGTGCAGAAGAGTTTGATCAGGTGACATTCACTTATGTCAACTGGACACGTGATCATATCGAGATGTACGGCAAGCGTATCCCGCTGCCTAGACTGACAGCATGGTATGGCGATCCAGGAAAGTCCTATACCTATTCTGGAATAACCTCTGCGCCAAACCCATGGAATAATGGACTGCGCTATATCAAAGAACAGATAGAGCAGGTGACAGCCTTAAGCTTTAACAGCGTGCTGTTGAACTGGTATCGCAATGGTGAAGACCATATGGGTTGGCATGCAGATGATGAGCCGGAGTTGGGTCAGAATCCAGTGATTGCCTCGGTTAATTTTGGAGCCGCGCGTGATTTTGTTATTCGCCGGATTGATGATCCATCGCAAAAAATAGTGATACCTGTGCAGCACGGAACCTTGCTGGTAATGACTGGTGAGTTGCAGCATTATTGGCAGCACAGCGTCCCCAAAAGAAAGAAAGTTACAGATTCTCGGTTTAACTTGACCTTTAGATATATTTACTAAGGCGTGTTCAGTTAGATATTTTACTGCGGAGGCATGATAAAAATTATGAGCTTTTTAACCGAAGAAACAGTCTATTGCCCATACTGTGGCGAAGCGCTTGAAGTGCTGATTAATCCGGAAGAAGCTGGGCAGCAATATATTGAAGATTGTCAGGTGTGCTGCAAGCCCATTACTTTTAATGTGTTGGTTGATGCAATGGGCAATTTAACGGTGTCAGTGCGTGATGAAAATGAAAGCTATTAATGGGCGCTGAATACAGATGACAGGCACCGTTTAGAACAGCTTATGGGTTTCTGTGAATATGCAGAAAAATCAAAGCACATCTATTTTTCTTCTGAGCGGGCAGGCGCTGTCATCAGCCAGCTTGGGGTTGCCAAAATCGATGGCGTGTCCAAAATAGAAAACCCAAACTTCTTATATAGTTCCACGTTGCTGAGTTTGTCGGTCTCTAGATAGAGTTCAGCGCCAGTGCAGATGCTATAGGCGTACTCAATCAATTGCGTGCCAATACCTTGGCCTTGCCATGCGGGATCGACGGATAGCGGACCCAGGTGCCAGTGCGGCGTAGCAGGATCTGTTTTGGCCCAACGGCTGAGCCAGATTGCCAAACGTACTGTGCCAATCGGACTGTTTGATGTCAGCAGGGTTGGCAGTAGTCGTAAAATATCACCAAAAGTTGGTTTACAGTGTCCGGGTGGCAGCATGCCCAGCACACCAATCATGGTTCCATCAGCAAAGCTGCCGTAAAGACTGCCTTTGCGCTCAACATAGGCGAGCATTCCTGGGAAAAAACGCTGCAATCGACGCTGGCGCAATGCAGGGTCGCTTCCAAATACCTTGATATGAATTGGATTGTCGTTCATTGCTTTAGCGCAAATCTCTGCTGCTGCCAACAGATCGCTTTTACCTAAAGGACGAATGG
>Ga0265295_1002650_pt1 | contig 27650 bp, 22 predicted proteins | sample Munlansysbiofilm_FD_192503 | JGI IMG/M metagenome (GOLD analysis project Ga0265295, IMG submission 192503) | Leachate microbial communities from a municipal landfill in Southern Ontario, Canada - Methane capture system biofilm | ecosystem: Engineered > Solid waste > Landfill > Unclassified ... | reverse complement strand
ATTTTTAATAAGGTGGCATCAAACTGATCAGAAAATAATCCACCTAAGAAAGCAAAAACCAAAGTAATACTTCCCATTATGAAAACGAATTTCCAATCCACAACCTTCGTTTTTCCAAAAAAAATCGTTGCAGCTAACGCAGAACAAACCAAAATAAACTGACCGGTAGTAGCCGCCTCATGCATACCTAAACCCGATAGAACAAGGGCCAAAACATAAAAATTTCCACCTCCCCGACCGGTCATCGTCATAACAACAGCAATGACTAAGAGGATGCCCGCTAAAATCCAAAGGTTCACAGACAAAATATTATTTATTAAGTTGTTTATAAATTTTACCCGGCATTAAGGCGGAGATCAGCGCATAATAGCCGCCTTCCAGTATCCTGACTTGCGAAAATCCCTTACTCTGAAGATAAAGAAAAATCATGGTACAGCGTATTCCGGAAGAACAAAATATTCCAATAAATTTCTGCTTTGGGATTTCACTGACACGGGAAGGCACTTCATGCGCCGGTATTTCCAATAACTGGACATGATGCTTTAAATGAAACTGAACCGTTTCTATTTCTTCTTTCGATCGGACATCCAATAAAACGGCCTCCTTGTTTTGTAGTAAAGTCTCGGGATCAACTTTGTGCTGGCCTGTAGCGAAAAATTGAAAATCCATTTTTTCAATTACTTTCTCTAATTCATTCATGTGCGTAGATTCAAATTTATCGTTAAATACACGGAATAGCGGCAAAACCATAAAAAAAGCCGCTGTTGGATTCACAGCGGCTTAAAATTCGATATTAATTCAGTTTTTCTTTCATTCTTTTCTTTTTAGCAAGCCCTTGCTGCGCCGTTCCTTTGTTTTTAGTCAAATCGAAAGCGATCGGAGTAGAGATAAAGACGGAGGAATAGGTACCCACAAGAATACCTACCATAAGAGCGAAAGTCATTCCCCGAATAATTTCACCCCCAAAAATGAACACCATTAACAAAACGAGGAAAGTAGTTCCGGAGGTCATAAAGGTACGGCCAAGAGTACTGTTCACCGCGGAGTTAATGTTATCTTTAAAGCTGCGTTTCGGATAGAGTCCAACATATTCACGGATACGGTCGAAAATAATTACGGTATCGTTAATGGAATACCCGATAATGGTCAGGATGGCGGCAATGAACGACTGGTCGAGTTCAAGATTAAAGGGCAGAATACCATAAAAAAGTGAATAAATGGATACGGTAATCATGGCATCGTGTGTCAGAGTTACCAGACCACCAACCCCGAACTGCCACCTTCTGAAGCGTGCAGCAATATAAACAAAGATCACCAAAAGGGCAATAACGATAGCCCATACAGCGCGTTGTTCAATATCATCGGCAATGGTGGGCCCTACCATCTGACTGCTAAGAATTCCGACCAGTTTATCTTCGCTGTCACCAGCAAACGATTTGTAGGAAATCGCATTGGAATAAAAACCAATTAAACCTTCGTACAATTTAGCGGTAATGGTTGAATCGATGGTTGGACCCGTTTCGTCGATCCGGTAGTTAGTTGTAATTTTTACCTGGCGGTTTGGCCCAAAAGTTTTCACTTCAGGTGCACTCTCAAACTGAGCCACCAGCGCAGTTCGTATATCCTGGGTAGAGACATCCGAGTCGAAACGAACGACATAAGTACGTCCTCCGGCAAAGTCGACCCCCTGACTCAGGCCGCGTGTAAGAAGTGACACTGTACCAATAAGGATAACAACGCCGGAAATGATATAGAAAAGTTTACGTTTGGAAATAAAATCGACATTAATAGTTGTAAACCAATTTTCAGTAACACGATTGGAAAATTTGATGGTACGGTTTTTTTCCAGCCATCGGAAGAAAATTAAACGAGAGATAAAAATAGCGGAGAAGAGCGAAGAAAGAATCCCGATAATCAGGGTAGTAGCAAAACCCTGAACCGGTCCTGAACCAAACACATAGAGCACAATACCCGTTAAAATGGTGGTTATGTTTCCATCGATAATTGCGGAGTAGGCATTTTTATACCCGTCTTCAATGGCGAGACGGAGCCCTTTGCCTGCCCGGAGTTCTTCTTTAATACGCTCGTAGATAATCACATTGGCATCAACCGCCATACCCAGGGTTAATACAATACCGGCGATACCCGGAAGTGTGAGTACAGCGCCCAGCGAAGCGAGAACACCAAAGAGGAAGAAGATGTTGGTTGCCAATGCCAGGTCGGCCACAAATCCTCCACGGTTATAATAAAGCACCATATAAATCATCACAATAATCAGGGCGAGAACAAAAGAGTTTACCCCTGACCGTATGGCTTCTTTTCCTAACGACGGGCCAACAATTTCTTCCTGAACAATATGTGCGGGTGCCGGTAGTTTTCCTGCTTTTAGGATATTGGCAATATCCTGTGCTTCTTCCACCGACATATCACCACCGGAGATGGAGGAACGGCCTCCTGCAATTTCGCCTCGTACATTGGGGTATGAATAAATGTAATCGTCAAGAACGATGGCAATCTGACGGCCGACATTTTCACCGGTTAAGCGTTTCCAAATACGGGCTCCTTCAGAGTTCATGGCCATGGATACTTCCACGCGGCCATTCTGGTCATAATCCTGACGGGCATCTACGATCACATCGCCACCGAGAGGGGCTTTGCCGTCGCGGGTCGATACCTTAAGTGCCACAAGCTGCAGTTGGTCGGGAGCATAGGTTTCCGGTTTGCTGGTCCAGAGCAGTTTCATATCGCGGGGCAGAATACTCTTAACGCGGCGCAGCATGCTGTTCACCATTGCGGTATCTTTGATGGAAGCTGACCCTACCGATGCGCTTTCACCCGGTACTACCTGACCCTGGCTGTTTTGGTAGAAGGCAGGGGTAAGGTAGCGGAACAAAGGATTTTCCTGTGACCACTCATCCTTGGATTGCTCCAGGGCTTCGGGATCGGTTTCATCGCCATCTTCTATCAGGTCTTCCAACGATTTTTCCTTCTCAGAAGCGGTTTTGGTTGCCAGTTCAGTACCTTCAGTACTTACCGGAGCAGATTCAGGTTCTTCGGGGGTAATTTCGACGTTTTCCGGATCTTCAGCACTTGTGTCATTAACAATTTTATTTTCGTTTTCGATTTCCCTTAACCGGGTATTGGCATCGGTAAAATAGCTATAAACCTCATTAAATTTATAGGTTTCCCAGAATTCCAGCTTTGCACTTCCCTGCAGAAGTTTACGAACCCTCTCAGGTTCCTTGATGCCAGGAAGCTCAATAAGAATGCGGCCGGTTTGTTGTAATTTCTGAATGTTCGGCTGGGCCACACCAAAACGGTCGATACGGGTACGAAGGATTTCGAAGGAACGATCTATAGCGCCTTCGGTTTCTTCACGGATAATGCTGAGTACCTCCTGGTTGGAAGAGGTTGTAGTGATCCCGCGGTTTTTAAATTCATAGGCATAAATGGCAGCCAGTTTCGCGTTGGGGTCGAGCTCAGTAAAGGCATTGGCGAAAAGGGTAATAAAATCATCCTGAGAAGATTTCATTCGTTCCTGAGCTAGCCGTATCGCTTCATTAAAGGTCGGATCCTGACTGTTTCCTCCGAGCGCTCTGACAATATCCACCACCGATACTTCCATGGTAACGTTCATCCCGCCCTTGAGGTCAAGCCCCAGATTTACCTCACGCTCTTTACAATCCTGATAGGTGTACTTTTTCCCGATCAGATTATAAACCGTTTCACTCTTCATGGAGTCGAGATAATACCGTTCACTTGCATCCTGCAGTGAATCCAGAATCACTCCCTCTCTCAATTCGTCTCCATTGGCTATTCGGATAGCCAAATCCTTGGTGGTTTCGCTTGTGGCATAACGCTGTGCTTTTCGCTCTACATTCATGGTTATGAAGGTGAAGGAGAGTTGAAAAAGACAAACCAGCGCAAAAGCTATTGCGAAAATTCTAATAGCGCCTCTACTTTGCATTTGTAAATGAGTTTGTTATATTTACTTTCTTCGTTTTTTTAGCGTGCAAATATAGCGTATCATTATTTAAATTACAATTATTGCCTTTAAAGATTTAAAAAAACACTTGTGGATAAAAATTTGTACCTTTGTTAGGAAATAATTTTAAAATAAAAAGGTATGTATTTTCGCTTTCTCTTTGTGTTCTGTATTTTTCTGTATTCCGCTGTTCTTTGTGCCCAGGAGGAACATGCGTTTGCCTTTGAAAGGGATGATAATGTGCAGGTTATTTCCGGTTCAGGTGATACAATGGCCTTCCCCTGGGTGGGTGGATTGAATGCAGTTCAGTTTATTTCGACCGACCTGAATGACGATGGCAATCCGGATCTGGTGCTTTTCGATCGGCTGGGAAATCGGCTGCTTACTTTTATAGATAATCAATCGGAATGGAAATATGTACCTGAATACCAGGCATTTTTCCCTCCGGTAGTCCACTGGGTTATCATGCGCGATTATGACAACGACGGGGACGACGACCTTTTTACCTATACGACAGGTGGAATTAAGGTATACCGGAATGACGGCCAACAAACGCCCGATTTTGTTTGTATTACCGATCCTTTCCTTACCTCACTGCAGGGAAGTATCTATACCAATATTTTAACTACTTATGCTGATTACCCCGGAATTATCGATATAGATCACGACGGCGACCTGGACATCCTCACCTTCTGGGGGCTTGGCTCTTTTGTCGAAATGCATACCAATCGTTCCATGGAAGTTTATGGCCATGCCGACTCGCTTTTGTTTGAAAAAACCACGTATTGCTGGGGTCGGTTTGCCGAAAGCGAAGAATCGAATGAACTTTTTCTGGATACCTGCATCAATGGACAGTTTCAGCCCGGCAACGAACCAAAGCATACCGGATCTACGTTTCTTTTATTTGACGAGGACTATGACGGCGATTATGACCTCTTGCTGGGAGATGTGGATTATCCTACACTGGCATTTTTAAAAAACGGCGGATCGGATCAGGAGGCGTTTATGATTTCACAGCAATTCGATTTTCCGGAATCTTTTCCGGTTTTTCTCTATTCTTTCCCCTGTGCTTTCCTGTTGGATGTTGATTTTGATGGCTTAAAAGACCTGATCGTCTCTACTTTCGATCCTTCTCCCGATCATTCAGAAGTATCAGAAAATATCTGGATGTACAAAAATCAGGGTTCCGATACCCAGTACGATTTTCAATTGCAGAATATGGATTTTTTTCAACGGGATATGATCGATCTGGGCGCCGGAGCCTATCCGGTTTTTTATGATTGGAATTCAGACGGGTTACTGGATATTGTTACCGGAAACTATGGGTATACGGATACTTGTTACCTGGATGCCTTTTACACCCTGCATTGTAAATACAGTTCCTCGGTTACGTTATATCTGAATGAGGGTACCCGAACAACCCCTTCTTTTGCATTGGCAGATGGCGATCTTTTTGGACTGTCGGCGCTGAAAGAGGAAGCGCTTTTCCCAACTGTTGGCGATGTAGACGGGGATGGGGATGACGACTGGGTTATTGGAACAGGATCGGGAGAATTCATATTTTTACGCCGGGAGGGCCCGGCTACTCCTCCGGAATTTGAAATGTTTCCTTTCGCATTTGATGCAATTAACCCCGGAAAGTTTTCTGCACCCTTGCTCTATGATCTGGATGACGACGGGGATATGGATCTCATTTCTGGTTCACGGGCCGGAAAACTTACTTTTTTTGAAAACACAGGCATTAACGGGGGCATTCCTGATTTTGCCTTTGTTACGGATGAATTAGGTGGTGTTGATGTCCGGGAGTTGAATATGAGCTATTACGGGTACAGTACACCTACGTTGTTCACTGCACCGGATGGCAGAAAAATCTTGCTGGTCGGGTCAGAGAGTGGCCGTATTTTCGCTTATGACAGTATTGCCGGGAATACGGAAACGGATTTTCATCTGCTATCTGCCGATTTGTATTATCTCCGCACCGGAATCCGTACAGCCTGCGCTGCCGCCTACCTGAACGATGATAACTGGCCCGACCTGATCATAGGAAATTACGCCGGAGGATTAACCCTTTTTCGCGGAATATGGCCACCATCCGGGAATAATGAATCCCCGGATCCTGTAGCATTTCAGGTTGTACCTAATCCTGCCGCATCCCATGTGTCAGTTACATTAAATTTTGGTGACAACCTGCCACACTTTTTTGATGTGGCAGTTTTTACGGTTCATGGGGAACTCGTTCATAAAGAAACTGCTGTTTATATGACCGGGAATATTGACATCAGCGAATGGCCTGACGGGCTGTATGTGGTAAGCGCCTCCTATACGAATGCAACACAAAGTGGTGTGTTGGTGAAAAAAATTGTAGTTTTAAAATAAAAACAAAAGTTAACCAGTTAAGTAAACACATTGTTTATCAATGCCTTAAAAATATTCCCATAGTATTAATAAGCGTTTATGCACGATTTCAAGGAGATAATCTATATTGCGCTTTCTACTTTTAATGTTTTTGAGGATATCGGGCAAGCATGCGACGTATTTTGTATTTTTACGCAGAATTAATCCATTAACCATGAAAACCATTCCGTGGCTCTTTTTTATTAGCTGTTTTTTTCTCTTTGAATTGCCTGTAACCCTTATGGGTCAAACTTTTACCTCCGGCGTAAACAACCATACTGAATACTATCTGGCTTCTCCCCTGACTACAAGAGATGCTTTCCGGCAAATACAAAGCTGTATAAATATCGATGGCTTGCGGAACGATACTGTTTTTGGCTATGCAACCGTAGCACAATTGCAGTTGTTAACGCAAAAAAAAATAGCATATACCCTATTACCGCACCCGGGAATACAACCCATGGCTGTAATGTCGGACGAAATTCTTTCCGTTAAAAATCTTTGGAACACTTATCCTACCTACGAAGCGTATGTTGCACAAATGGAAGCCTATGCCGCACAGTATCCGGAGTTATGCACGCTGGTTGTGCACGACACCCTGAATTCAGGGCATCATTTATTGGCAATCCGCATCGATAAAGGAGCCGGACCAACAGACACACGTCCTAAAATATTTTATACAAGCACAATACATGGCGACGAAACGGTTGGCTATGTACTTCTGCTTCGTTTAATTGATTACCTTTTAAGTGGTTATGGAGAAAATGACACGGTAACATTTCTAATAGATCATATAAATATCATGATTAACCCACTGGCCAATCCGGACGGAACCTATTATTCGGGAAATTACACGGTATCGGGCAGCAGACGCTATAATGCAGCGAATGTGGATTTAAACCGAAATTTTCCTGATCCGCAGGACGGGCCTCATCCGGATAACAAGCCATGGCAGGAAGAGACAGTGGCGTTTATGGCACTGGCGGAGGCCGAAGCCTTTGATTTAAGTGTAAATATTCACGGAGGAGCCGAAGTGTGTAACTACCCCTGGGACACTTGGTCTACTGCTCCTGCAGATGCGGCCTGGTGGCTTTATGTCTGTAACCAGTATGCAGATACCGCACAGTATTACAGCCCTGCGGGATACATGGATGATTTTGGCACAGGGGTTACTAATGGGTATGCATGGTATTCAATCAACGGTGGACGACAGGATTACATGAATTACTTTCAGTCATGCCGTGAATTTACCCTCGAGTTGTCGGGGGTGAAGAATCCACCCTCTGCACAACTTCCTGCTTTTTGGAATTATAGTTACCGCTCGTTTCTCAATTATATGCGACAGGCCTGGTTTGGAGTACACGGGATGATTACCGATTCCGTTTCCGGGTTACCGCTACGGGCTAAAGTATATATCGACGGCCATGATACGGATAGTTCCTGGGTATTTTCGTCGGGCCTTGCCGGAGATTACCACCGATACCTGAAAGCAGGAGATTATACGCTTACGTTTTCTTCTCCCGGATACGTCTCAAAAACCGTTTTGGTCACTGTGGAGGAGGAACAACACACCGACCTGAATATTACGCTGGTTCCCTCCGGATATGTGGCACCAATAATGCACACGGTATTTCTGCCTGAAGGCTGGTCGGCCTTTTCCACCTGGCTCAATCTGTTGAACGACAGTACTGATTTCTGGTTTGAACCCTTGGAGGATTCGCTGATTATTCTAAAAAATCTGACGAGCGTATATTGGCCTCCCCATATTAATAATCTGCCACAAATCAGTCCGTATTCAGGATATGCAATTAAAATGGAACATCCTGTTACCATTCAGTTTACTGGAAATGCACCGGATTCGACTACCCTGCTTCTCCCGGAAGGGTGGAGTTATCTTCCAGTCATTGTATCTGACAGTATAAGCAGCGCCGTGCTGTTTGCAACAATTTTGGAACACATCATCATTGTAAAGTCATTCAATGGCGATCAGATCTTCTGGCCGTCGGCAATGATCAATACCATGCCCTGGCTGTATGCCGGCCGGGCGTATTTAATAAAAGTAGAGAAAAATTGTGTACTGACTTACTAGCTAAAAAAAATACTTATTCTTCCTCAACAGGCTCCTCCGCCATAATTGAAAGGTCGAGTAATCCGTAGTCAATGACTGCTTTATGGCGGAGCAGGAAATCGCTTCCCAATACGCCATCGATGGGTTCGACGCCTAATTTTATATAGGATTCATTCACATGCTGCATATCAATAATGATTACCGGATAGTCCTCAAGAAGTAACGCCCCTACCTCAAAAGTTTCGAGCTCAGTAAAGGCGCTTTGCATCGAATTCGTACCTAACCCGGTTCCCTGTTCTTCTGTTTCAAAAATGGCATCCGGATCAATATCGGGCAATTCAAGGATTCTTTCAGCATCAAAACAGGTCAGCGAAGCGCCGGTATCAATCAGCATACGCACAGGAGCACCGTTAACACGGGCAGTGAGCATAAGATGGTAACCATTTTCCAGGGTAACCAGTTCAATAGGAATTAACGCTATGTTTTCCATAAGGAAGTAAAGGTACTGTTTTTATTCCAGTTCCTGTCGAAGAAATTGTGCCGTATAACTGTTTTTATTTTTAATGATTTCTTCCGGGGTTCCTTCCGCAATAATTTGCCCCCCATTTTGTCCTCCTTCAGGTCCGATATCAATAATATGGTCGGCTACTTTAATCACATCCATATTATGTTCAATCACCAGAATGGTGTTGCCGCGGTCGGTTAATTTACTCAGCACCTCGAGTAACACTTTAATATCGTGAAAATGCAGTCCTGTGGTGGGTTCATCAAGAATGTAAAGTGTTTTTCCTGTGTCGCGCTTTGCTAATTCAGAGGCCAGCTTTACGCGCTGTGCCTCTCCGCCTGAAAGTGTTGTTGAAGACTGACCCAGCGTGATGTAGCCAAGCCCCACGTCCTGAAGCGTTTTTATTTTTTTCAGGATGGAAGGGATGTTTTCAAAAAAATCAACGGCCTGATTAATAGTCATATCGAGTACATCACTGATGCTTTTACCCTTAAATCTAACTTCCAGGGTTTCCCGGTTATATCGTTTTCCCTTGCAGGTTTCACAGTGTACCTGAACATCGGGAAGGAAATTCATTTCGATCACTTTCATGCCGGCGCCCTGACACGTTTCGCAACGACCCCCTTTGACGTTAAAGCTGAACCGCCCGGGTTTATAACCTCTGATCTTTGCTTCCGGCAATTCGACAAACAATTTCCGGATATCGCTGAAAACCCCGGTGTATGTTGCCGGATTAGACCGTGGAGTCCGGCCAATGGGTGATTGATCGATTTCTATCACTTTATCAATATTTTCCAATCCTTTCAGAGAGGAGAAAGAGAGTGGTCTTTTTTCAGAGCGATATAAAATACGGCTAATTTCCGGATAAAGGGTTTGATTGATAAGTGATGATTTTCCCGATCCGGAAACGCCGGTAACGCATATAAATTTCCCTAACGGTAAAGTGAGTGTTATATTTTTCAGGTTGTTTCCACTTGCACCTGCAAGAATAATTGATTTTCCATTCCCTGCTCTTCTGTTATTTGGAATATGAATTTTTTCTTCTCCATTAAGATAGCGACAAGTCAGGGAGTTGCAATGCATAAATTCGGAGGGAGTACCCTGTCCGACAATTTTTCCGCCATGAACGCCTGCTCCGGGCCCCACATCAACAATATAGTCGGCCGATTGGATCATTTCTTTATCGTGTTCGACAACAATAATTGAGTTTCCAATATCGCGGAGATCTTTCAGTGCATGAATCAGTTTTATATTATCGCGTTGGTGCAACCCAATACTGGGTTCATCCAGAATATAGAGTACACCCACAAGCTGTGATCCGATTTGTGTTGCAAGGCGTATTCGCTGGCTTTCGCCTCCGCTGAGGCTACCCGCCTGGCGGTCGAGCGTAAGATAACTGAGCCCCACATCAAGCAGAAACCGAGTACGGGTTTTCAATTCACGGAGAATTTCATAAGCAATGGCATTTTGCCGGTCGTCGAGAACATGCCCGGCGTGGTCAAACCAGGCATATAATGTTTCCAGATCCATTTGCGCCAGTTCGCTAATGTTTTTTTTATCAATTTTAAAAAACAAGCTCTCTTTCTTTAATCTAAGTCCATGGCAATCGGGGCATTCAGCCTGATTCATAAACCCGGAAGCCCATTTTCTAATCCCTTCACTGCCGGTAATATCGGCCTGATTTTTAATAAACCGGATAATCCCCTCGAAGGTCAGGTTATAGGTTGTATTGACACCGATATATTCGTTCTTTACCTGAATTACCTCGTTGCTACCGTGCAGGATAACATGAATGGCCTCTTTTGGAATTTCGTGGATGGGAGTAGAAAGGGTAAAACCGTAATATTCACCAATGGCTTCGAGTTGGCGGAATATCCAGGTATTTCTATATTCCCCCAACGGTGCAATGCCTCCTTTTTTAATACTTTTTGTTGGATCGGGAATAATTTTATTTCTGTCGACTTCCGCAATGGTGCCGAGTCCGTTACAGGTTGGGCATGCTCCGTAAGGCGAATTGAAACTGAAGGTATTGGGTTCTGGCTCACGGTAGGAAATGCCTGTCGAAGGACACATCAAAAAACGGCTATAATGTTTTTGTTCGTTGGTGGTGGTATTATGGATCAACAGCATTCCGTCACCCATTTTCAGGGCACTTTTTACCGCTTCACGAATTCGTCTGAGCGCCGCTTCACTCACCGGTATTTTATCAATAACGACTTCAATATCATGAATTTTATAGCGGTCGAGCTGCATTCCAAATTCAATCTCCCTGATCACTCCGTCAATATTTACCCTGAGGTAACCCTGACGTCGGATTTGTTCGAAAAGTTCTCTATAGTGGCCTTTTCTGCCTTTTACAAGGGGTGCCATGATAATTATTTCGGTATCGCCATACTTTTTGAGGATCAGGTCAACAATCTGATCCTCGGAATAGCGAACCATCCGTTCGCCGGTATTGTAGGAATAGGCATGTGCCACCCTTGCGAACAACAGGCGGAGAAAATCATACACTTCGGTAATGGTACCAACGGTAGAGCGTGGGTTCTTGCTTTGTGTTTTCTGTTCAATGGCAATTACCGGGCTAAGTCCGGTAATCTGATCCACCTCCGGGCGTTCCATATTCCCGATATAATGCCTGGCATAAGCAGAAAAGGTCTCCATGTAACGCCGCTGACCCTCGGCATAAAGGGTATCGAAGGCCAGCGATGACTTTCCACTGCCACTTAAACCAGTAATAACCACCAGTTGGTTTCGCGGAATTACAACATTGATATTTTTAAGGTTGTGGACTTTGGCTCCGTATATTTTCAGCTGCTCCTTCAAGCGTTTTGTATTAAAAAGGGTTGTCGATCTGATGGAGAAATGGTGCTTCGCGGTCACGTTCCGAGAGGATCGGGTTCTGAATAGCCCAATTGATGGCTATGGACGGATCATTCCACCGGAAAGTAATTTCGGAGTCACTGTGGTATTCCTTCGTGCACTTATAATTAACAATAGTGTGGTCTTCGAGGGTCAAAAAACCATGGGCAAAGCCTTCCGGAACATAGAACATCAGTTTATTTTCACCGGAAAGCAATGCCGTTTCATAGTGTAAATAAGTAGGCGATTTTTTTCGAAGATCAATGGCTACATCGAGAATGCTCCCTGTTATTACCCGTACCAGTTTACCCTGGGTATACGGTGGGCGCTGGAAATGCATCCCCCGCAGCACATTTTTCATCGACAAGGATTGATTATCCTGCACAAAATCGTGATGGAAGAGTTGGTTTTCAAGTGTAGTCTTATTCCAGGATTCAAAAAAATAGCCCCTGTCATCTCCAAATACCCTGGGCTGAATAATCACTACATCCCGGATACCGGTTTTGAGAATCTCCATAAATTACAGATTAAAGATGTATACATTCGTCGTAGGCATTGGCTACGGCTTCCATAATAGCCTCCGACCGTGTAGGGTGCGGGTGGATTGATTTAAAAATCGCATAGCCTGTAGTTTCCAGTTTCCTTGCCACAACTACTTCCGAAATCATCTCCGTAACATTTTCACCGATCATATGGGCGCCGAGCCACTCCCCATACCGGGCATCAAAAATGACCTTAATAAAGCCATCCTTATTGCCGGAAGCTGCTGCTTTACCGGAGGCTGAAAAGGGAAATTTCCCTACTTTTATTTCATACCCTGCTTCTCTGGCCTGTTTTTCGGTCATACCCACCGAGGCGACCTCAGGTACGGTGTAGGTACAGGCGGGAATGTTGTTATAGTCGACAGGTTCGGTGGGCACTCCGGCGATATTTTCAACACAACAGATGCCTTCAGCAGATGCGACATGCGCAAGCGCCGGGCCGTGAACAATGTCGCCAATGGCATATACACCCTCAACATTGGTACGAAAAGCAGCATCTACGATAATTTTACCGTTTTCTGTTTTTACGCCGGTCTCTTCCAGTCCAATTCCTTCAAGGTTAGTGGCAATGCCAACCGCTGAGAGAACCACATCGGCTTCCAGTATCTGTTCCCCTTTTTTTGTCTCAATCGTAAGACGGCATTTGTCACCGGAGGCATCAACTTTTTTGACCTGAGTATCGGTCATAAGGTTCATTCCTGATTTTTTAAATGACCGAGCCAGTTGTTTACTAACCTCTTCGTCTTCCAGGGGGATGATATTCGGGAGGTATTCGATCAGGGTAACATTGGTTCCCAGCGATTGATAGAAATAGGCAAATTCAGAACCAATTGCACCGGAACCTACAACCACCATGGTTTCTGGTTGATGATCCAGTGTCATGGCTTCACGATAACCAATAATTTTTTTGCCATCCTGTTTCATGAAAGGCAGCTCCTTCGAGCGAGCCCCTGTGGCGAGAATGGTATGTTTTGCGTTATACTGCGTTACTTTTCCTTGGTGGTCAGTAACGGATACTTTTTTCCCGGGAAGTAACTTACCAAAACCGTGTATAACATCAATTTTATTTTTTTTAAGCAGAAATTGCACTCCCTTACTCATTCCATCGGCCACGTCACGGCTTCTTTTAATGATTGTAGGAAAGTCGGGCATTGGCAGGGTATCCATTAACAAAATACCATAATCCCGTGCATGTTTGGCATAATGATACACTTGTACACTTTTCAGTAGGGCTTTGGTAGGAATACAACCCCAGTTAAGGCAAATGCCGCCCAATTCTGCTTTTTCGACGATTGCAGTTTTCAGCCCAAGCTGGGCGGATCTGATGGCAGCCACATAACCTCCGGGTCCACTACCAATAATAATAACATCATAATCCATAGTTTTCATCTTTTGTGCGAAATTAATAACTATTCATGAAACACGGCAAAAAAGTTTCCCATGATTTATAAACAGGAAAGCCTATTGGGGTAACAATAGTGAGGTTGTTTTGTTGCAGAAAAATAACACCTTAGAAATATACTACCAATAAAAGTCATTAACCATTTCAGAACATCAAAGGGTTAGAAGGCCAGTGCATATCAAAAAACTATAACTTATCGAATAAAAAAGATACAAATAAAAAATTATTCTACTAATTTAATTTCATAATTAAGAATAATTAATGAATTAAAATAAATTACTGAACGAAAAAGGATGGAAATATTTCGATTAAAATTTACTATGGCGCCATTATAGAAATTTATGTTTCCTGTAGAATGAATAATGAAATCATCAAAATTTATAGCCTGATAGATATGAATTATACTTATGAGGGTGAGTGCGTGAGCTGAGAGAGGTGTTAGGTGCATTAGATTCCCAGAACCAAACCTAACCCCCCAGCCAGCAGTGCATAGATCATATTAATTATTTTTACCGCAAAAAAGCTCTTTTTTGATTCGGCCAGCATGGGTAACATTCCATGCCCATCCTGCGAAATCGAACTGGCTAAAAGAATACTGAACGGGACAGTACCTGCTGCGAAGAGTGTTACAAAAACCAAATGAGGGCCTGATTCCGGGATAAATCCGACTAAAACAGCAATGACTAACACGACCCACATATTATTTGAAACCCAGTCGTCTACATCAATATACAGCGTCAAAAAGTGCATGAGCAATAAAATACCGAATACCCATAAAAAGATACGTGGAAGATGAACTTTCACGATATGATCCCATATATGTTGTTTAAGAAAATGATCCGGTACGGTTACCACAATAAACAGAGCAAAAACAAAGGTAAGCATCAGGGTTACCTTAATCCATAGTTCTGCATTCCCTGAAAACACGCCTGTAGCTAAACCAATTATCAGCGCAAGTATGCTAATAGCCACAGATAATCGATGAAGCGAAGGATGAAATAAATTAGTCCAAAATATATCTTTTTGAAAGCATTTACAGTATTCCTCGTCGTGCAAAATTAAATTATGCCCTGAAATATTATCAAGAATGCGTTTGGGATGATAAAATTTATCGGTTAAGTAACCCGCTAAAATTCCCACAACAAAAAGGAGTGCAGTTAATATTGCCGCTTGTTTCGGGAACATGGCGAACATTACAAAGGCCTCATCTCCACTGGTGGCAATCATGGTAGTAACAACGGCACCAAAGGAAACCAATTGATGCGAAAACAGAGCAACAATTGTAAATGCACCCAGGCAACCCGGTAAAGCCCCCAGTAACCCGGCAATTATTAACTGTTTCCATTTTTTCGCCAAGAGATGTTTTTGCCAAACGCCTTTTGACTGAACATTAATATATTCAATCATTACCATCATGATAAACACAAAACCGGAGATCATGATGGATTTCAAAAATATTTTATAAAATTCTTCCACTGTCTTTTAGTGCTTTAATGACAACGAAACTACCCTTTTTAAATCCTTTAACAGCAGGTTGAATCTCATTTACTGCTTGAACTTCACCAAAAATAGTTTGCAGGGTATCTACAACCCTGAAGCCGGTTTTCTCCAATATGGCATAGAGTTCTTCCGTACCCCAAAAAACAGCATCGTTATAAAACATACTTTCGGCTTTATGTTTCAGGTATTCCTTACCTACAGGACTGTCTTTATCTACAAAACCCAGGATTAAAAATCCATTCTTTTTTAATACCCGGTATACTTCATTGAATGCCTGATAAATATCATCAACAAAACAAATAGAAGTGATCATGACCGCGCCGTTGATGGAAGCATTGGCATAAGGCAGTTTTTCCGCGACGGCATCCAACACTTCAATTCCTTTTTGCTTTGCTTTTTCCCGCATAGCCATTGAAGGGTCAACGCCTCGCTGAATTCCTAAAGGCGCAGCAAAAATACCACTCCCAATTCCAATTTCTATCACTCCGTCAACCTGCGGGAGTACATGCTTCACTGCATTTAATTCCGACAAAAATGCAAAGCGGTTGCGCACAAACCAGTTATCGTATTCGGTAATATGCGCATCAAAAGCAGTTGTTTTCGCCATAAAACGGGTTCTATTTATGCTTCAACTCGTAAAATACGCCTCTATCGAGGGTTTGTGTTATAATTTTCCCTTCTGCTTCCAGGGTGCCAAGGTATTTATTGATCTCATTCACATGAATACCCAACAGATGGTGTAAATCATCCAGGGTGCAGGGTCGACGCGCTATGGTTTCTAAAATGGTCGCGGCAATATCGCCACTATAGGAGGCAACTGCTGTTCTGCCCTGCACTGCTGCAATAATTTCGACATTCGGTAACTTCCAGTAATCAATAACCGCTTGTAACTCATTTCGTGATAAGGGATGCAACCCACTGACTGTTCCGGGACGATCGAGCGTATTTAACTGAATCATATCAGGGTTAATCTTAAGAACCGCTTGTTTTAGCAAATCCAATGCTTCTTTTGTATCGTTATAATCTTTTAACAAAAATATTTCCAGCCATATTTTTCCCGGGTAAGCTTTCCGTAAATCGACCAAACCTTGTATATACGCTTCAATTTTAATACTTGATTCCGGTCGGTCGATACGTTCAAAAACCGATTGACTTGCGGCATCTAAAGAGGGTAAAATCACATCGGCCTGTAACAGCTCATTTCTTACCTTTAGGTTTGAGAACAACGTTCCGTTGGTTAAAACAGCGGTTTTTATTTGTGGGTAATTCTTCTTGATAAATTGCAATACATCACCTATGCGATTGTTTAGCGTTGGCTCGCCCGAACCCGAAAAGGTAATATAATCAATCGTGGGTTTATTGTGCATAAAATGGGTTAATTCATCGATCACCTTATCGTATTTTACATACTCCATACGATCAACAGTGAGTTTTGTGGTTTTGCCAACTTCGCAATACACACAATTCAACGAGCAAACTTTTTTGGGAATCAAATCGATTCCGAGTGACATTCCCAATCGACGCGAAGGCACCGGGCCAAATAAATATTTATACATCTTTTTGCAAACTTAATATCAAAAAATAAGTAAACTAAATCATTAATAATCAATAATTTAAGAACAAATACGAAAATATATTCGTCGACAATAATTCATTAACAACAAGCAAAAATGCAATAATAAAACCACAAAGATACCATAGAGTAAAGGTAATAAAAACAATTGGGTCCTAATAAATATTTTACGCCGGAAATAATGGAACTGAAATTATTTTCAAATCACTGAAGCTATTTTGCTTTTACTATTCAGTAAATCCACAGCAAAAAAAAGAATATCGTATTGCATACTGCAAATGGTTCACAAGGCATTGCCGGAAACATCCATGAACCATTGATAATAAACTCAAACCACACAGTGAGAAATAACAAAAAAGCAATACCCTGCATTTTTCAGCTTGTTTTGAAGTGAATGGCCAGAATCTGTATCGGTTCGGGTGGGAGGATTAACTATTGTTGCGCCAACCGATTCTTATGAACCATCAGTCATACAAAAAACCAGTACCTCTATTGATTTATCAAAAAAGTGATGGCAGCCTAAAAGGCGAAAACGAAAGTTCGTACGAAAAAGACGAAACTATTGGGTTATTCCTCTTTGATTTCAAAACAGTTGCCCGATTTATCCCACACAAATACAAGATTGGGTTTGCTATCTCTCTCCACACAGTTGACAGGATATCCCATATCCTGACATTGAGCGATGAATGATTCACGATCGGGTATTTCCAGGCAAGCATGTGCAATACCGTTATTTATTTTTTTGGAGGTAACAAATAATTCGAAGGCTACATGATCTTTTTGATAGAAATAAACAGGCAGTTCCTGATCGAATCCAAAAAAAGCACGGCTTAATGATGCAGATAATGTAAATTGATATTGCAATTGCATTCCGAGCATGTTTTGATAAAAATTCAGGATATCATCCACATGATTAATATTTAGTGCAATATGGTTCAGTTTCATCTATTCCTTACCTTTTTTTTCGTTTAATAATTCTTCCCGAATCATGGTGTGACCACATTTGGGGCATTTTTGTGTAGTGCATTTTATACCCTGCTGATGTGGTACCTTTTCGCCACATTTTGCGCAAACACAATAGCCACCAACGCTGTATCCACCGCCGTGATTTCTTCCTCTGCCACCGCCGGTTCCTTGTCCCCTGCCGTGGCCAAAACCACTGTTTCTTTCAAGTCCAGTCATTTTACATTTGTTTTTAAGTTACTATTTAAATTTCCTGTTACAGAATTCTATTTTATATCAAGCCAAATCTTTAATCATAATAATCGATTCGTCGGTAACAAGATAATCAACAAACCCATTTTTCTTATAAAAACCGTATGCATAATTTTCTTTGTCAACACTCAGTGAAATCCGTTTGTAGGGTTTATTCTTCAGGACGTCGATCATTGACGAGAATAATTGTTTTCCGATACCCTTTCCTCTATGCTCCTTAAGCACCGCCATGCTCAATTCGGGTGTTTCATTATCCACGAAGCCATATCCGTGAATCAGCCGAATCCAAATTGCACCCAGCAGATTATTATTTTGTTCGGCGACGAGGCAAAAATCATCGCTTTGTCCAAAATCACGGATATATATTTTCAAATCAGGCTGATTGATAATATCTCTGGGTAATACCACATTTTCATCCGCTAAAAAAATTGCCTGGTATAACATTTCTTTTAAAAATGGATATTCCGTAGGTTTTATTTCTCTGATCATCCTCTCGATTTCAACATTAAATATCGCATCAAAGTTAAACAATATGGTCGTGACTTATCCATTTTTTAAAATTTATATCCTTAAGGTTCACTCTGAAATAGTAAGTGTTTGATCGTAATAAGTTAACGGATGGGCGTAAATACACTGATTTCATTGGACTGTTATAAAATCAGGATCAACCCGGTTATAAAGAAAATTCATTTTTTATTTTTGACCGGTGCAAATAATTGTTGGGATTCGAAATCGCTAAGCGACCAATTTTCCGGCTTTAAGCACCACCACAGCTTGTATAGTAACTGAAAAACAATCGTTTACACGTTACCTAAGCAAATCAATAATTGCGCCCCTGACCCTAAAGCCTTTCCTAATAAAAATGGATACTAACCGTAATATGAACCGGGTACAGGTTCCGGCGAGATAACAATATGTGTTAGAAATCCCATATACGGGCGTCTCCTTAAGGGGCACCGTTCAATGTAAACTTCCCGGCACAGCAAAAATCATACAAGTTCAAAAACTTTCATGTCTTCTTCTACTGTTTGTATAGTTTGCACACCAAATTCTTTTTGAACTGCTTCTAACAAATTTGGCGTTAACCATGCAGGAAGTGTCGGACCCACATGCGTATTTTTTATCCCCAAATACAATAATGCAAGATGAACAATAATTGCTTTTTGTTCATACCAGGCAATATTAAATACAATAGGAAGTTGATTGATATCGTCTAATTTCAGCACTTCTTTTAATTTCAAGGCCACAAATGCCCACGAATAACTGTCGTTACATTGTCCGGCATCCAACACTCTCGGAATTCCGTTTATATCCCCTAATTTAAGTTTATTGTACCGATATTTAGCACACCCCGAAGTGAGAATTACGGTATCATTTGGCAATTGTCGGGCAAATTCGGTATAATACTCGCGCGATTTTTGACGGGCATCACAACCCGACATCACTACTAATTTTTTGATAGCGCCTGAATTTATGGCATCAAGAATCTTATCGGCAAGATTAAGTACTTGATTATGTGCAAAGCCAATAGTAATTTCGCCCGATTCAATTTCGGCAGGCGGCGGGCAGGTTTTGGCTAATTCGATTATTTCAGAAAAGTCTTTATGGCCATTTGGAAGTTTCTTGTCAATTCTTTTCCATTCGGGCATTCCGGTTGCTCCGGTTGTAAAAACCCGGTGATTGTAAGTAGTGGCTTTTCGGGGTGGCACCAGACAATTGGTTGTAAATAAAACCGGGCCATTAAAATGCTCAAATTCTTCCAGTTGGCGATGCCATGCATTACCATAATTGCCCACTAAATGTTTATATTTCTTTAACTGTGGGTAGGCATTAGCAGGCAACATTTCGGAATGGGTGTATATATCAATTCCCTGGCCTTCCGTTTGAATTAACAGCTGCTCTAAATCTTTTAAATCGTGTCCGCTGATTAAGATTCCGGGATTAGTACCTACTCCGATATTTACTTGTGTAATTTCAGGATTTCCGAATGCAGTGGTATTGGCTTTATCGAGCAAAACCATAACTTTCACACCGTATTCGCCCGTTTTTACAACCCAGTTAAATGCATTGGGTAATGAAATGGGTTGGGTAATCATAACCAAACTTTCTTCCATAAAATTATAAATCTCCTGTTCTTCAAAACCAAGATTGAAAGCATGTTCGGCATAAGCAGCCATTCCTTTTATCCCATACAAGACATACTGTTTTAATCCACGAATATCGTCGTTGGAATCGTAAGTTAATGTACCGACTTCTTTTGCTTTTGCATTAAATTCTTCATCGGTTTTTCCGCTCCAATGGATTGAAGGATGATTGTTATCCATTCTAACGGTATTTTTCAACGTATCGCGAAGCAAAATCGCTTCTTGAATTGCCTGCAAAATTGATTGATCATCAAAATTAGCATTGGTGATCGTCATAAACAGACAATTTGTAATGTGCTTACTCGCGGCATTGGTGTCAATTCCTTGTTTTCGGGCTTCAATAGTTAAAAATGAAAGTCCTTGACAAGCAAACATTAACAGATCCTGAAGGTTAGCGGTTTGTTCTGTTTTTCCGCAAACTCCTTTAATAGTGCAGCCTGTGTTCCTGGCTGTTTCCTGACATTGATTACAAAACATAGTTTCAAATTTTAATTATTAACAATCCTTCATATCAAACCCAATTTAATAAACGTTTTTCCCCTTTCAGATCACGTATTGCTGACACATCCTGACTGACTTCGATAACTCCTTTATAATTTCCGTTTTCATCATGTAATGCAAAATACTGAATTAAAATAAACTTTCCTTTCATCTGAATCCAAAAATCAGCTTTATTTTTTTTGCCTGAGCGAAATGCCTCAATAATATTTTCTACGATATGCACACTTTCAGGGGGATGGCAATTTTGCACTGCCCTGCCGATTATGGCAGGCGAACGTGGAAAAAAACGGTTTTTGGCTTTGTTGAAAAAAACGACTTTATCGTTGCTATCCACCAGGGTGATATCCACGGGCAGATGATTAAAGGCAAGTAATACCTGTTCTGCGGATAAATTCCCTGTTGATGAAATTATTTTCCCCATTTTACTGATACGGTTTTCGTTGTTCAAATTCTCTGCAACGGCATCTTTTGGTTTTTCGGGCACTTCAATAAAGGGAAACGGATACCCGAAACTTTGAATGTGCATTTGATGTCAGGTTTCTGCCTTCACCGTTTCAGTTGCCACCGGAAATATGATACTATTTTCCTTTTGGATCATTCGAAAAACTAAAGAAAAATATTTTCCTAATTGCTTATTAAATTTCTGCCATTCCGAAATATCAGATTCAAGCATTGCGATCAGTTCTTTTAATGATTTTCGAATATCATCGTGTAATGACCACATTACCTTTAAAGGGCGATAGCTTTCCCAACACGCTTCAAGATAAGGAAAAAGAATATTTTCCTTCTTAATATAATGAAAATCAAATTCTTGAAACTTTTTAAAATGGGGTAACAAATCGCTTTTTAACTTTTTAAATTCAGATTCCTCACGACCTTTGTAATTTTTAATAATCCTTTTCACCTGATTCAGTTTAAAGGTAAAGGCATCATTCTCAAGCATCAGGTAAAAAAGAAAACTTCCTTCAGCAGGTTTTTCCCATGGATAACGATTCAGGCTTTGAACGAAAACATTGATAATTTTCTCAATATCCCCTTTGATCTGGTCCGGAGTAATGCCCATTTGCATCTGTTTGTCCTCAATTTTCAGCATATCCTGAGGAGTGACATTTTCAATGGCCTCTTTGTATTTCTCTATTAAAACTTTTCCGTCGTCCCCGTTCATCATCCCCATTGAAAAAGCCATTAGGTCATTGCGTCTTTTTTCTGCATTATTTAAGTATTCTGACATAGTTAATAAATTTTACTTCAACATATTTTCAGTAATGCCCTCTCGTCAGGATGGACGGGCGAACTACTTTCAGGCCGATTTACACACCACAATGCGTGTTCGCGTTTTATCCATCGGTAAAAAATCTATTCCATAGTCGTACGGGTATTCAATCGTATTTTAGAAAAGCCCAGAATCATTCGGATACTACCGTCAATGAAAGCAATGGGAAATAAAATCACCCCCCCTAAATGCATTCCCAATTCGTAAATCAGGGAACTGTCGGTATAGGGCTTTCTTTTCAGTCTGGATATTAGTGCACTGTAGGGTATACCATAAATATTTCCTGCATGCATCAATTGTATTGCTGCCAGAATAACTTTTCCCTTTTGAATTCCATATTCAGTGACAAAAGCGTCAAATGCATCTTTTTGAGGAAAACCTCTGGTATCCGCATAATGCTGAGCAAAAACAATTGCTTTTGCTTCCTGCTGATGGATAAATGTTTTGGCACCGCTTAAAAAACCAAAGATTTCTTCACTACTCATTCCTTGTTTTAAGGCTATATAGGTATGGGCATAGGAACATGCAGCACAACCATTTACTTCAGTTACTGCCAATTGTAATCGCTCAACAAAATGTTTGTCGATCAATTTTTTCCTTTTGTTATCAATCATTTTAGCCGCAGCACTTGGTATCAGAATAAAGGCACGATACATTTCGCACAAATTAAATTTTCTTTTGTATTCCGTCCGATGTGCAATTTCATCAGGTAATATCATTTCTGGGCTCATTAACTATTTATTCATTGATTATTTTTCGAAACCATCATACGTGGTTGCCCCAAAACTAACTTAGCGGGTAATTATTTCAAAAATACACAATTTACGCTACTCCTGGAAATTATTCAGCTTAAAATGTTAATTATAATCTCTTTACAGTCGACAGTACTATGAGCTTCGCCGACTTCTGTGGTAACCCGATCCTGACTTCACATTGCCAAACAGGCCTGGTTACCATTACCCATAATGGTTACAACAGACCTCTCGTATTCACATGCTCTCCGATCACTACGCCACTCTATGACTCCGGTAGGCTTTAATGCTTCGTACAACGGTTAATCCGCATTAAATAACAGAGTTCGGAATACGTCAACACCTTCCCCGACCTACATCGTACATCCCGATGGCCATCAGCAAAACTTATGGGTTCAAACCTTAAGTATTGCGGCCTGATAACTTGATAATAAAAACTTTTGCGTAAGCCTCACGACTTAAACCATCGTTGTCACTACGGCCTGAACCGTCAATTCGACAGAGGGAATTGAATCAGCGTTACTGATTATACCATTGGAATTAAATACGCTTCACGGCGTACACACGGTTATGTGTATGGTGTCGTTTGGCAATTCGAAGCACGAACCTGTCAAACCGTTACACCGTTTATTAGGTGTAATACCCTTGAAATTAGCACTTTCCGCCAAATGTTTTATATACCGTGTTACCGCCTGTGCATTCTATCTCTTTGTCAACAAGTCAAATAATTCTTCGTTAATATAATAATTTCCAGTTCCTAATTTTTCCTTACGTAACATTTTATCTTCAGCCAACTTATTCAGATAGTTTGCAGCAGTCAGTCTGCAAACTCCTAAATCATTTACGACGAATTCAATCTTTGTGTAGGGATGTTTGAACAAATTATTGAGTAAATCTTGACTATAGAATTTATAATTATCACGAAGTCTTTGTTTATAATCAAGCATTAATCCTTTAATTTTTATAATTAGTTCAATTGTTTCCTTTGAAGTCTGCTCAACGCCTTTTATCATAAACAATATCCATTCTTCCCACAAATTCTCATTTCTGACTTTTTGCAGAAACCGATAATAATCAGGTTTATTTTTAATTATATAATGGCTCAAATACAGAATAGGTAATGATTGAAGTTTTTCCAGAATCAAGTAGAGAATATTTATTATTCTGCCTGTTCTACCGTTTCCGTCATAAAATGGATGAATACTCTCAAACTGGAAATGGATTATTGCCATCTTAATCAAAGGGTCACAATCTTGGACTTCTGAATCATTTATATAGCGTTCGAGGTTTGTCATCAATCGCATTATTTCATCATAATCTTGTGGCGGAGTGTAAATTGTCTCACCAGTTGCTGCATTTATTAATGCTGTTCCTGATAATTTTCGGAATCCAGCTGTATTGTCCTCTAATACTTCTTGAATCTGTAAAATACTTTTATTAGTCAGCAATCCAGTTTTGGTTATTAACTCAAATCCTTTTTTTAGCGCTGAAATATAGTTTTGCACTTCTTTAGCCTGTAATGATTTAAATACATCAAAATTCAATTCAGATTTATACAAATCATCGTGTGTCGTAATTATATTTTCAATTGCTGAACTGTCTTTTGCCTCTTGTAATCCTAATGTATTAATCAGTATGTTTTGATTCGGGATTGTGGATGCAATTCCTTTTAGTTCAGCTAATGCTGCATGCGCCGCAGGTAGTGCCTTTAAGACTTTTTTTGTTTCTAAATCGATGTTTAGAGGTAGCTCTGTTAATCCCCAAGTATCCATTTGTAAAGTATTTCTAAAAATCTATACAAAAATAAAACCTTTTGTATAGATAATCCAAATTTCTTTACATTTAAAATTCAATAGGTATAAAAAACTTTCAAATCTATGCACAAGGTTGTTTTTTCGGGCATTGGCAGGTAAAATAGAGCCTGACAGCTCACCCAATAATTAATGCATATAAATGTACAAATTATCCACTGACTGTCAGTGCCCCTTGCATCAAACCGTACGTGAACTATTCGCTCATAGGGCTTACCGATAGTGTTCTTCCTGTAGCTTTCGCATGGAACTTTAAGCTCGCATATATCCCGATATCCAGTAAGTGTTTGTACTTAACAAGATTGTCGAAAGGGCACTGGCGTAACGTTATATGGGCTTTCCGTCCTTTTCTTTTTAGCCATTTAACCCGTTTGTAATCTAAATTCCTGCGTCGGCCAACCTTCCAGACACAACTTTTATTAGCTTGTCGTGCGCAATGGTATCGAAATATTTCGACAAGTCGGCATCATAAACAAACGGATAGCCCGCAAACAGGTTTTCCTTGCTCTTTCTAATGGCGTCGTGCGCACTCATTTTAGAACGGAAGCCATAGGAGGTTTCAATGAAATCGGCCTCAAACCGAGGTTCGATCATCATCTTCACTGCGATCCGGACTACCCGGTCACGAAGGGTTGGAATTCCCCATGGCCGTTTCTCTTTGCTCCCCGCTTTGTCGATCATGACCCTGCGGATGGCTTGAGGTCGGTAGGTTTTGTTGTGCAGATCATTTCCAATATCAGTTAGAAACCAGTGCTCTTGCAGGTGAGATTTGAGTGATTCCACTCGCATTCCATCTACGCCGGGGCAGCCTTTATTCCTGACTACACGAAAGTAAGCCGCTGTCATATTTCCCTTTTCTTCTATTGTTTCCAGCATATACTTTGAGTATCTGCTGCCTCTCTTCAATTAAATCCGCTGACTACTCGGATACTACCTTATATACTCCTCGAATTATAATCAAATCCAGGTGTTTAGCGTTCAGCCCTTCTTTATCGTCTGATAAATACTATGGCCTCTGCTGACTTCTCACTATGACTAGCACGTAGTCGGTGAGACCTCCCCGGGTAAGAGCATTAACTTTCGTCCTATCGCTGCCGCATCTACGTAGTCTGGTAATTGGTAAATAGGGGACTTTGGTATGACGTGCTACCTGGTCCATACAGACACCCGCCTCCGTATGCGATTCTTGTGCATCAGTACCTGTTCCGATAAATATCGGAATTGCAGTCTGGCTTCATTCATGCGACACCTCACGATGTAACACTTGCCCCTTGCTAACCGTTCGGTTTACCACCGCCTGTTCGGGGTTTGCACCCTATAGTTAACACCCATGCCGGGCGCACACGGATGACAATATGGCCAGTAAGGGATTGCGGGCGGATATCCTATCAATATACACGAAAAGCTGAAGCGGGCTACAACCCTTGAATAAACTACTGTACCAGCAATTTTTATACCGCGTGTTTTCGGTTCGCCCTTATTTTTCGGTCTTTGTAAGCCAATCTATTGCATTTATTTTTTTTATTCCGTTATATGTACCTGTGTCGTAGTCCATTGTAATTAAAAGTTTTTCGTGATGGTCTGCAATACTGTCAAATGGTGCTAACTCACGTTCTAAAGTCGTTGCGTTTTCTGCTGTTTGCGAAACTTGTATGTATTGTGTAAAACCTTCGTTGTTACGAACAACAAAATCAACTTCTAAATTGTTGGTTTTTCCTATCCATACCTGGTTGTTTCTGCGTTTTAGTTCAAGATAAATTATATTTTCAAGTAAATGTCCTGCATCGCTTGCCAATTCTTTTCCAAGTAATGCGTTGCGAAAACCTAAATCCACCAAATAGTATTTTTCTTGCGTTGCCAAATGTTGTTTGCCTTTGATGTCATAGCGGTTTACTTTGTAAAACAAATAGGCTTCAACCAAAGTATCAATGTATTTTGACACCGTTTTGTTGTCAATTTTCTTTTTGTTTGTCGTTAAAACTTTGGCAATGTTTCCTGCTGAAACTCTTGAACCAATTATATCTATTAAAAAGGTTACAACTTCCTGATAGGATTCTTCGGCATAAATAGTATAGCGTTTAGAAATATCGTTGTCGTAAATATTTTTGAAAACCGTTTGCAAATATTCATTTGCAAAATGATTTCCGTCTGCTGAAAGTCGCACAGCTTCGGGAAAACCACCTGTACGCAAATATTCAGCAAAAGCACGGTCAGGGTTTGTGGTTTTGCCTGTGAACTCTAAATATTCAGCAAAAGAAAAAGGCAATACATTTATTTCATAAGCTCTACCTGTGAGCAAAGTTGCCAATTCGCTTGATAATAAATATGCGTTTGAACCTGTAACGTACAAATCTATGTTTGGGTGAACGTACAAGCCTTCCAACATTTTTTCAAATTCGGGAACGTTTTGCACTTCGTCTATAAACACATAATTGCTTACGTTTTTTTTAAGATGCTTAATGATGTAATCGTAAATCTCTTTCCAATTTTTTTCTGCTAAAAACCGAAATTCGGGCATATCCATATTGATCGCCAAAATGGAAACTTTGCCGTTTTCTTTACGCAACAAGTCTTGAAATTGTGTCATTAAAGTTGATTTTCCACAACGCCTAACGCCTGTGGCAACCTTAATTAAATTCTTGTCTTTAAGAACACTAAGTGTATCTAAGTACCGTTTACGCGCTATTATTTTCATAGGGTAAAGATAAACAAATTCCTAAAACTACTCAAAAATAAAAACATTTAGGAATTTCATAATTCGCTTTTTGGTCAAGTTCGGTTTATAGCGTTTTTAAAACCATGGTCTTTGACAAATAAATTTCGTCTGATCAATGTCATTCGTGCTTGTCTTGCCGTGTCAGGGTGACCGATAATCGAGTAGATCAAGATACGAAAAGATCTTCGTATCTCCACCCTCTCACACCACCGTACGTACCGGCCGGTATACGGCGGTGGATATTTCGGACTAAGCTGACCCCCTGAGCAGTTTTAGTTTCTTTATGTAGATATACCGGCCATGTTGTGCCACTCATACCGGGCATATTGTGCCACACAAAACAGATGTGATTTCAATGCCAAAATTACACATTAAGTTAATTCGTTTTTCAATATTAATTTGTTTGGCTG
>Ga0265295_1002649_pt1 | contig 27651 bp, 27 predicted proteins | sample Munlansysbiofilm_FD_192503 | JGI IMG/M metagenome (GOLD analysis project Ga0265295, IMG submission 192503) | Leachate microbial communities from a municipal landfill in Southern Ontario, Canada - Methane capture system biofilm | ecosystem: Engineered > Solid waste > Landfill > Unclassified ... | reverse complement strand
ACCCCGCCTCCGACATGACCCTCCTGCTCGCCCGCATCGAAACGGGACGCAAACATCAGATTCGTCGCCATCTCCACGGCCTGGGACACCCCGTCATGGGCGATCCCCGCTACGGCCGTGGCAACAAGCTGGTCGAAGGACTGCAACTCATGGCCAGAAGCCTGGCCTTCACCTGCCCGTTCACCAACGCTCCAAAACAATGGGCCGTACCGAATCTTCCATTTCCTCTTGTGGACTAAGCCCCTTTTGAGACCAGGCCCAAACACGATGCATGCCCAGCATCGCAGTCGTTCCAACAAAAAAGACCTCACTTGAAAAAACCATGTTTTCAAGTGAGGTCTGCAATCAATTTTTTGAATTCATCCAGAACATGACCGCCTCAACACCACTTCCCTCCAGCGCCGGACCGCGTTCCGCACACAACGCCCCATGCTTCCACAAGCCAGTTCAAAAATCCTCTACCAATAAACCGCATCAACACCATTTCCCGCCAGCACCTCAAGGTCCGGGGTCGTCATGGCCTTGAGGCGCGTCGGCTGTCTGACTGAGCCAGGCGTCGTTTGTTGAATCGTTGCCGCACGTACCGCCCCAATTCCCCGCCCTGCACGCAACGATTCAACTCTACGAGGCCCGCGAAGGAGTTCCGGCGGGCCTCAAGGCCATGGCGGCACCGGACCGCGTTCCGCACGCAAAGCCCCATGCTTCCTCAAGCCAGTTCAAATAATCCTCATCCAATAAACCGCATCAACACCATTTCCAGCCAGCACCTCAAGGCCATGGCGATCCCGGACCGCGCATCGCACCAACAATCCATCTTTCATGTTCTTCTTCCAGAAAAAAAATCGTCATCCCCTTCTTCAAGGCAATGACGACTTTTTGCAAAAAACATCCTAACGTATATTCAACAAACCCATTTAAAATGAAGAATACTCTATTGGCAGCCCGGCATTGATCCATTCATCAAATCCACCATCCAGAATATACATGTCTGTAAACCTCAACTTCTCCAAATCCCTCAAAGCAAGAGGAGCTTGCCTGCCTTTCTGGCAATAAAGAAGAATCTTAGACTCTCTGTCCAATTGAGAAATGATTCTCTTGAAATTTGTGGCATAATAATGAACCAGCTTTGCACCTTCGATATGTCCGTCTTCGAATTCATTTTTCGACCGCAAATCAATAATTACGAATTTCGGATTATCCTTATTTTCCTCAATCAATTTCTGCGCTTCCAATGGCGGCAACAGATGTTCGCTTGCAACGGCAATTCCCGGCAAAACGAAAAGAATCCAGAAAACGAGCGCGAGCACTCCATAAAATCTTGAATTACTCATAATTTATCCGTTTGCTAAAACGTAACTGAGCGTATGTGGCTGAAATCCGACATAACCATCATCTATGTTTTTTTGCCCCACCACGCAACCAGCCAGACCTTCAAATCAGGAAGACGGCATTGCGCTGCCTCGAACACGCCTTGACTTGCCGCCTATTTTCATTCAGCAGCCCTGTTTCAAGGCAGCGGACAAGTGGCAACCCGCTTTAGAAATTCTCCCTCACCCCCGGCACGAAACTGTCGGGCTCATAGGTGGCTCATATGCTCACTATCACCAAAGAATTCTCCTTTCATGCGGCCCACCGGCTGCATCTTCGCAACCTCTCCGAGTCAGACAACCTGCGCATCTACGGCAACTGCGCCCGCCTCCACGGCCACACCTACCGGCTACAGGTCCAGCTTGCCGGACGGCCGGACGGCCGGACGAAACGGGCATGATCCTGCATTTCGGAGAACTCAAGGGCATTGTCCAGCGAGAGGTCCTGAGCCGCTACGATCACGCGGATCTGAGCGACCTTCCCGAATATCACGACCTGCCTGCCACGGCCGAAAACATGGCCGAGCATATCTTCAGGACCCTTGACCGCGCCCTGGTTTCCGACCGCTTCCGGCTTGAGCAGGTCACGGTTTTCGAGACCCAGACCGCCTGGGCTACCCGGTCCCGGGATGGAGGTGAACATGCTTGAGGTCAGCGAAATATTCGTCTCCCTGCAAGGTGAAGGCCCGCTTGCGGGTCGGCCTGCCGTCTTTGTCCGCTTGGCCGGGTGCGTACCGCCATTTTGCGAATGGTGCGACACTCCGCAAGCCCTCGGAGGCGGACGCCGCATGAGCGTGGAAGCCATCGAAGACGAAATCGCCCGGCATCCTCGGGCGCTTGTGGTCATCACCGGCGGCGAACCCTTTCTGCAGTGGGACACGGGGCTTGAGCGACTGGCCCGTGCGCTTGGTGCCTCCAGCCGTCAGGTGCAGTACGAAACCAGCGGCAAGGCAGGCATCCCGGCGGATCACGGAGGTTTCGTGGTCTGTTCCCCCAAACCACTCCACGCACCGCAGCTTGATCCGGACTCCGTGTCCCGGGCGGACGCCTTCAAGTTCGTGGTCGAGGAGGACATCTCCCCTGTGCTCGACTTCGTCGCCGCCCACGGCATCGATGCCCGCAAGGTCTGGCTCATGCCTCTTGGAGCAACAAGACAGGATCAGATGCGCCGCATGGCTCCTGTCTGGGAGTTGTGCGTGCGCCACGGCTTCAATTTCTCGGCGCGCCTGCATGTTCTGACATTCAACGACAAAAGGGGTGTATGATGGATGCGGTGATCGTCCTCTCCGGCGGCATGGATTCCGCCGTCCTTCTGGCTCATGAACTCTCGCTTGGAACGCGGGTAGCGGCGCTGAGTTTCGACTACGGCTCCAAGCACAACCCGCGCGAACTGCCCATGGCGCGGGAAATCTGCGCACGCCTGAACGTGGGACACAAGGTCGTCGGGCTGCCGTTCATCAACGAACTTTTCGCCTCGTCCCTGCTCCAGTCGGGAGAAGCCATCCCGGAAGGCGCCTACGACGCGGACTCGATGAAGAGTACCGTGGTCCCGTTCCGCAACGGCATCCTCATCGCCATCGCCGTGGGCTACGCCGAATCCGTCGGGGCCTCCCGCGTGCTCATCGGGTCGCATTCAGGGGATCATCACATATATCCCGACTGCCGGCCTGAGTTCAACGCAGCCATCGATGAGGCCGCAAGGCTGGGCACGGACGACGCGGTGCGGGTGGCATTCCCCTTCTCCGCAATGAACAAACGCGAAATCGGCGACCTAGGACGAACCCTGGGCGTTGATTTCGCCCGGACCTGGACCTGCTACAAGGGCGGGGAACTGCACTGCGGGAGCTGCGGTGCCTGCGATGAGCGTAAATTCGCCCTGCGTCACGACCAGGGCCTCGATCCTACGCAATACCTGAAATAAGGAAGAGAAAAATGCCCCATTCAAACCGCATGGTTCTTGGCAGACAGGTGGATTACAGCCGGCGCTACGATCCGGACCAGCTCTGCCCCATCCCCCGCTCCCTTGGACGCGGGGCCGCCGGCATCGAAGGCGCGGAAACTTTCGGCCATGGCGAGGACATCTGGAACATCTTCGAGCTCTCCTGGCTGAACGCGTCAGGCAAGCCGCTGGTGGCCATGGCCGAAGTGCGGGTGCCATGGAACTCGCCCTGCCTCATCGAATCGAAATCACTCAAGCTCTATTGCAACTCCTTCAACATGACCGCCCTTGAAAGCGCTGACGAACTTCGCCTGACCATGACGCGCGATCTCTCGCGGGCCGCCGGAGCGGATGTGACGGTACGGGTCATCGCCGCTGAAGAGTTCTCGCAATGCACGCTGGCCGAGCCCGAAGGAACATGCATCGATGGACTGGACATCACGGACTTCACCTATGAACCGGATGCGGCCCTACTTGGAACCGCGTCAGACTCCGCGCGCGAAACCCTCTTCACCCGGCTGTTCCGCTCCTGTTGCCCTGTGACCGGCCAGCCGGATTGGGCCACGCTGCGCATCACCTATGCCGGTCCGCGCATCCTGCACGACGGCCTGCTGCGCTACCTTGTCTCGTACCGGGAACATCAGGGTTTTCACGAGGCCTGCGTGGAGAAGATTCATGCCGACATCCACCGGCACTGCGGCGCACAGGAGCTTGAGGTCAGCGCGCGTTTCACCCGGCGCGGCGGCCTGGACATAAGTCCCGTCCGATCGACCCGCCCCGGTCCGTGGCCGAATCCGCGCGATCCCCGCCAATAAAATCAGCCCGCGCACACCACGCTTTTAAGCCGATCCTGAAATCATGGCACACTGCCTGATCCGCGAATCGACCCTCGCGGGTCAGGCGTCCTAACCCTCCGAAAGTTCAGAGTTTGCGGCTCATTTGGACGCGGCATTGCCAAATATTCCCCCCCGCGCTATGGATTCATAAACCAGCAAATTCCGATTGCATCACCCCGCGCAGCCCCATTTCCACACCGCCCTTCTGCTCATCCCTTTGCGTAAGCCTGGTTACAGGCAACTGTTTTCATTGGTCCTTTCACTTTTTTTCACGGAGGTCGGCATGACACGACAATTGTCTTTCAAAGCGCAGCAGCGTGAGGTGGAGCCGCATTTTCGAAGCCAGATTGATGCGGCCGAGTCAACGGAAGACGTGAAGAAATTTTATGAACGAACGATTTTTGATTTCCTGAACAAGGCCATCGGGGATCAGATTGAAATCGAGCCCGGAGACGTGGTGCTCGATCCTGAAGAAAAACAGGGCTATCAGGTCAGTCAAAGATTGCGGGAAGACGATGATTTCAACAGGATGCACGAGGAATCCGATTTGCCCGCCATCATGCTGCTGTTGACCGAGCGGGCCCTGAACAGGCACAAACATCTGGTCACCAAGCAACCGGACAAGACCGAAATAAAAATATTCCAGGTTCCGGGACCGCGCAGAAACTGATCTCCGTGACGATCCGTGCAACCAGAACCGCAAGCGCCGTGGACACCAGGCGCTCTTTTCCTGAACCGGCGTTACAAGCGGACACGCCATAACCGGGAGCGATCATGCGACGAGCGATCAAAGCCATCTACAAGGGGGAACCCGTGACCGAAGGAGCGGGAGTGAAGCTGCGACGGGTTTTCGGCTATTACGAAGCCCCTGATTTCGACCCCTTCCTCATGTTCGACGACTTCAGGTCCGACAGGCCCGAGGATTTCAAACGCGGCTTCCCGTGGCATCCGCACCGGGGCATCGAGACCATCACCTATGTCATCAAGGGAGATGTCGAACACGGCGACAGCATGGGCAACACGGGCGTCATCTCCAGCGGCGACGTGCAATGGATGACTGCGGGCTCCGGCATTGTCCATCAGGAAATGCCTAAAGGCGACGCAAACGGCTCCATGCACGGCTTTCAACTCTGGGCCAATCTGCCGGCGGCCGAAAAAATGATGGTTCCGCGCTACCGTGGACTGACCGCTGCGCAGATCCCCCAGACCACCCTTGACGACGGCACGCTGATCAAGGTCATCGCCGGTCAAGTCGGGGACGTGCACGGCCCCATGGACGACATAGTCATCCAGCCGAAGTATCTGGATTGCCTCGTCCCCTCCGGGATCGGATTCACCCACGCCCTGCCCGGCGACCACACCGCATTCATCTACGTCATCGAAGGCGGGGGCACGGTGGAAGGCCAAGCGGTGACCAACCGCGACCTGGTCCTCTTCGGACACGGGGACTCGCTGGCCGTCGAGGCTGGTCCGCAAGGCATCCGTTTCCTGCTGATCAGCGGACTCCCTTTGGGCGAACCCATCGCCTGGCGCGGGCCCATCGTCATGAACACCAAGGCCGAGCTCGACCTTGCCTTCAAGGAATACCACGAAGGAACTTTCATCAAGCACCCCGTCAACCAGCCCCTCTAAAAAGCTTGCAGACCCGGAAAGTACGGGTCTGCAAGCTTTTTATCACCCGCATTGATGCACCCCGGCCTGTTGGTTTCCGAAGCGATCGACCCCAAGCGATTCATTTTTTGTCAAACGTTGCCAAAAGACGCCGGGAGAGTTATGTTTTTTTACAAAACATCGTCTGACCGACTTCCGACAGTTCAATCCGCGATATTTGCACACTATTTCTCACTTGATACAGACGACGTGATTTTGCCTTGCATAGAGGATAAAACAAACCTGTATTAAAGGAGGATGAAAGCATGAAGATTCTGGCGGCTCTCGATCAATCGACCTACGCAACTCTGGTGCTCAAGAAAGCAATGGAAACCGCGGCCAAGGAAAACGCGGAACTCACGGCTCTGACCATTTCCACCGCGCCCTACAACAACCTGTATCTTGGAGAACTTTCAGGGGAGTTTCAGGAAAAGATACGCCAAGGCGTTCAGGAAACCGTGCAGCGCATCAAGGATCAGGCCACGGCCGCCGACGCCAAGGTGAATGTGGTCGTGCAGGAAAGCCCGTCTCCAGCCGACGCCATCGTCGAGTATGCCGAAAAGAACGGAATCGACCTCATATTCATCGGAAACAAGGGGGCCGGAGCGGTTGAACGCTTCCTCATCGGCAGCGTCTCAAGCAAGGTTGTTTCGCACTCCCCATGCTCGGTCATGGTCATCAAGAAATAAGCAGGACAGGCGTGATTCCGGGCACAGACCGGCACGTCACCACGTCAAAAAGCCCGATCAGATCGGGCTTTTTGACGTGTACCGGCGCTTGCTGCGCCGAATCGGAAAGGGATGCTGAAAATCAGCACGCCAGCGTATGCAACGCATTCAAGATACCGTCCCTGTTGATGCCCAGCCTGACCCGCAGTTCCTTCTGGCTGCCGTGCTCGACGAACCGGTCGGGAACGCCAAGGCGTCTCACGCGCAGGTTTGAAAGCGCGTCGTGATCGGCCAAAAGCTCAAGCACAGCGGAACCGAACCCTCCGGGCAAGGCGTTCTCCTCGACCAGAAGCATGAAGGGCTGCGATGCGGCCAAGGCCAGCAGTTGCTCTTCGGGCAGGGGTTTGACGAAGCGGGCGTTGAACACGGCCACTTCCTTGCCAGTCTCCTCGCACAGCATACGCGCTGCTTCCAGCGCGGGATTGACCCGGCTGCCGAGCGCCACGACGACTCCATCCGTGCCCTCGCGCAGCAATTCACCCTGTCCGATGGGCAGGATCATCGGCGTCTGAACCAGAGGCGCGCCTTCGCCCACTCCGCGCGGATAACGCAGGGCCACGGGGCCTTCAAAAGCCAGGGCCGTGGCCAGCATGTGCTGCAATTCGGGTTCATTGCGCGGAGCCATGACCACCAGATTGGGGATGTGGCGCAGAAAGGACAGGTCGAAGACGCCGTGATGCGTGGCTCCGTCCTCCCCCACCAGACCGCTCCGATCCAGGCACAGGGTCACGTTCAGATTCTGCAGACAGACGTCGTGCACGATCTGATCGTAGGAGCGCTGCATGAAGGTCGAATAGATGGCGACCACGGGCTTCATGCCCTGGGAGGCGAACCCGGCGGCAAAGGTCACGGCGTGCTGTTCGCAGATGCCGACATCAAAAAAACGTTCCGGATATGTATCCGCGAAGCAGCTCACTCCGGTGCCTTCGGGCATGGCGGCGGTGATGGCCACGACGCGCTCGTCCTTCTCGGCCAGCTTGCACAGGGTGGAACCGAAAACCTCAGTGTAGCTCGGCAGCGAGCAGGCGTCGAACTTTCGGGCCGCGCCGGTCTCTGGCTCGAAACAGCCCACACCGTGATAAAAGGTCGGATTGGTTTCGGCGGGCGCGTAGCCCTTGCCCTTCTTGGTCAGGACATGAACCAGAATCGGTCCCTCAAGCTCCCTGGTTTGCTGGAACACGTTGGTCAGCATGCGCATGTCGTGCCCCTGCAAGGGACCGATATACGTAAAGCGAAAAGCCTCGAAAAGCATGCCCGGCGTAAAGAAGCTCTTCAGGGAATCTTCGCTGCGACGGGCGTATTCGGCGATATCGTCGCCGATCTTCGGAATCTGGCGCATGATGCTCTCGGCTTCCTTCTTGAACCGCTGCACCCAGCGCTTGGACAGCTTCCGGCTGAGGAATGACGACAGCGCCCCCACATTGCGCGAGATGGACATCTCGTTGTCGTTCAGCACCACCACCAGATCCTTGCCCAACCCGCCGGCCTGATTGAGGCCCTCGTATGCGAGCCCGGCGGTCATGGAGCCGTCGCCGATGACGGCCACGACCTTGTGGTCCTGATGAGCCAGGTCGCGGGCCGCAGCCATGCCCAGAGCTGCGGAGATGGAGGTCGAGGAGTGGCCCACGCCGAAGTGGTCGTAAGGGCTCTCACAAATGCGGGGAAAACCGCTGATGCCGTCCAACTGGCGCAGGGTGTGGAAACGATCCAGGCGGCCGGTCAGGAGCTTGTAGGCATAGGCCTGATGACCCACGTCCCAGACGATGCGATCGCGGGTGGGATTGAAGACGCGCAACAGCGCCATGGTCAGTTCGACCACGCCAAGAGACGGGGCCAGATGTCCACCCGTGGCGGACACGGTCTGAATGATCATGCGGCGAATCTCTTCGCCAAGCCTGGTCAGTTCCTTTTCATCCAGGGTCTGCACATCGCCGGGACTCTTGATGGCGAACAGAGTGGGAAAAAGTTCCTGCAGGGTTTGCTCAGTCATTTATGCTCCTAATGCGTTCGATCCAAAATATAGAGGGCCACGGCCCGCAGAAAATCGGCGCGGGGGTGCGAAAATCCCGACAGCGCGGCCAAGGCCTGATCCGCGCTCTGTCTGGCCAGAACCCGGCTCTGGTCAATGCCTAGCAGGGCCGGATAAGTCGATTTGCCCTGGGCCTCGTCACTGCCCACAGGCTTGCCGAGGGCCGCCTCGTCTCCGACCACGTCCAGGATATCGTCCGTGACCTGAAAGGCCAGCCCGATGGCCCGGCCGTATTCCGAGGCCAAGGCCTGCTCGGAATCGCCTCCACCGCCAAGAATGCAGCCCGTGACACAGGATGTCTCGATCAGCGCCCCGGTCTTCTTGGCATGCATCTCGCGCAGTTGCGTCAGATTTGCGGTCTTGCCGGTCAGGCCCATGTCCAAAACCTGGCCGCCGACCATGCCACGCGGACCGGCAGCAGTCGAGAGGTGAAAAATGGCCTTGAGGATTCTGTCCGGTTGCAGTTCAAGCGACGAGGCCAGGGTGAAGGCCTCGGTCAACAGGCCGTCTCCGGCCAGGATGGCCGTGGCTTCGTCGAACTGCTTGTGATTGGAGGGCTTGCCCCGGCGCAGGTCGTCGTCGTCCATGGCCGGCAGGTCGTCATGAATGAGGGAATAGGTGTGGATGCACTCGATGGCGCAGGCGAAATCAAGCACCTTGTCCGCCCGGCCTCCGACCAGTTCGGCCCAGGCCAGACAGAGCACCGGACGCAGCCGCTTGCCTCCGGCCATGAGCGAATAGTTCATGGAGGCGGCCAGCATTACGGGGGTCCGGCCGTCGCTGAAAATCGTGCCCAGGCGGGATTCCACCAGGGCGCCAAGGGCCCCAAGTTCGACCTTCATTTCTCGAGGATTCATGCCTCGTCTCCTGATACACCAGACTCCGCCGAGGGCTCCTGACCGGCGCTCTCCACGATGATGCGGGCCTGCTCAAGTTCCGCGCCGCACTCCCTGGAGAGACGCACGCCTTCCTGAAAGAGCTTCACGCCCTGCTCAAGAGGCAGGTCCCCGCCTTCAAGCAGCGCCGTGATCTCCTTGACCCGCTCCAGCCGCTTTTCGAAAGTTTGCTGTGTTTTAGCCATGTCTTGCCTTTTTTATTGGACGGAATTTGTGAAAAAGAGAGCCGCCGGATCCATCGCCAGATCGAGCACATAAAGGCCCAGATGCAGATGCGGACCGGTGACCCGCCCGGTCTGGCCCGCAAGTCCGATGACTTCCCCGGCCTCGACCATGTCGCCCTGGCTGACCTTGAACTCGTCCAGATGCATGTAGACCGTGAACACCCCCAGACCGTGATCAAGAAAAACAGAACGCCCGCCGTAATAGTGATCCGCAGCCAGCACGATCCGCCCGGGCGCGGCGGCTCGCACGGGATCTCCCAGCGCGGCCCGCAGATCGAGTCCGCGGTGGGGATTGCGTTCCAGATCGTTGAAAAATCGCTTCAGGCCGTAGGCGCTGCTCACTCCGCCCGGAACGGGGCGCATGAACGGCAGGACCAGGTGGTTGTCCGGCGAAACCGTGCCCAGGACCGCGCGCACCTCGGCATTTTCCCTCGCGATACGCTCCTGCACCGCCGCCGGAGGGCTGGCCATTTCCGTCGGCACGGTCAGGCGCTGCTCGGGGAACTCACGATCCTCGATCAGGATCGAGGTCTGTACGGCCAGGGGATCAAGGCCCAGCTTGAGGATGCGCAGGGTCTCGGTGCCGGGTTTGGACTTCAGGACATCCGTGCCGAGCAGGAATTCCACGCTCGATTTCCCGGCCCCCGGGACTTGCAGCGTCTTCCCGGCCCACTCCACGCGAAGCCTGTCCAGAGGCGCGTCGGACTCGACCCTAACCACAAAGGGCAGGCCAATGCCGATGACCTCGGGGCATTCCAGACGAAGCTGCGCGGCGTGCAGGGCAGCACCCTGCATGGCCGGAAACGTCAAGAACGCAAGCATGAAAAAAAGAACGCGTCGCAACATCATGGCAGCACCTCCGCTGAAAATTCCCCGTCCGCGACCTGCACGCGGATTTCATCCCCCGCCCGCACATCTTCTCGCGAACGCACAAAACCGGACGATCCCCGAACCAAAGCGTAGCCTCGCGCCAGCGGAGCGGCCGGGTCAAGAGCGGCGAGGCGGCCCTCAAGCCCGCGCAGGGCCTCCAGGCGAATGCGCACAAAACGTGCTCCGGCCTGCTCCAGGGCCGCGCCGGCGCGATCCAGATCGGATCGCAGGGAGAGCAATGCGGCCGGACCAAAGGAGCGGTGCATGCGATCCTCCAGACGCGCCAGGGTCGTGGCACGACTTTCCATCTGCGTCCGGGCGGCCTGACGCAGGCGGTCCTGAAGCCGCTCCAACTCAAAGCCCGAGCGCTCGATGCGCCGGGCCGGAGAATGCCAGTTCAGCCCCTGCACCTGCAGTTGCAGGCTCCGCTCACGTGCGTCCAGCAAACGGTCCATGCCTCGGGTCAAGGCCAGGAAAATCTCGTCGGTCTGCTGACGCAGCACGCCGCGCTCGGTCCACAAAAGCTGCGCCGCGTGCGAGGGCGTGGCCGCGCGCTGATCCGCAACCAGGTCCGCGATGGTCGTGTCCACCTCATGCCCGACCCCGCAGACCACGGGCAGTCGTGAGCGGAAGATGGCCTCGGCCACGGGTTCGGTGTTGAAGGCCCACAGATCCTCAAGAGACCCGCCACCGCGAATGAGCACGATAACCTCGGCCCAGCCATCGCGGTCGGCGCGGTCCAGGGCGGCGGAAATCTGGGCCGAAGCGCTCTCGCCCTGCACCAGACTCGGGTACACCCGAATGGTGGCGCCGTATCCCCGCTCACCGGCAATACGCAAAAAATCCTGCAAGGCCGCGCCCTGTGGAGCCGTGACCACGGCGACCCGACGCGGATTACGCGGCGGGATCATCTTGCGATCCGGATCGAAATACCCCTTGCCGGCCAGCTTGGCCTTCATGGCCTCGAAGGCCACGGCCAGCTCGCCCATGCCCTGCCCCTGCACAAGCTCCGCCACGAGCTGATAGGCCCCGCGCGGCGGATACACGTTCATGCGTCCGGCCACGAGCACTTCCTGCCCGTCGGAAAGCTGAAAAGGCTCTCCGCTCTCAACCTCTCCGGTGACAGGATTGACCCGCTCGCCACCGTCAGCGGCGCCCTTGGGCTGAGCCCCCTTGAACCAGACCACGCTCAAGGTGGCGTCATCGTCCTTGAGGGAAAAATACACATGCCCGGACGGAGGCCTGGAAAGGTTCGAAACCTGCCCACGCACCCAGACAAAAGGAAACTCGCCCTCAAGGACATCCTTGACGGCTTGGGTGAGGGTGCGGACGGAGAATATGTGCATAAAAACTCAGCGTGCTTGCGGGCGTAGTTCATGAGCAGGAATCCTCAGCAACTTCCCGTCCTCCAACAGCACAAGATGAGTGCCTGTCCGGATGGCTGTTTCACGCGCCAAAAGGGAAGCACGCTGTAGCGCGACAAACGACGCACGAAGAATTTCATCTTTTGCTTCTTTAATATCCTGTGTCATCATTCGTTTTCTCCCCATGCGATTACCAAGGGTTCCAAACCGGAATTATCAAACTTTACCCACGAATGAACTTCGCTTTTGTAAATTTGATCAAAATTACGGAGACCGGCGGTAAAACGACGCCGAATCACCAGTTCGGGAACATCGTGGCCACCTTGTTTAACCCGCTCCACCACGCGAGCAATGGCCGTTTCGACAGTAGACAAGGCCAGAAAAAACAGGCTGACATGATATCCCAGCTCCCGCCATCGACGAATATGCATTCGATAACTCAAGCCGGAGAGCGTGGTTTCAAAGGCAAAACTTTCGCCCCGACGGGTATAATCGAACATTTCTTGCAACATGAGTCGCCCGGCTTTGATGGCGACACTTTCCGGGGCAAATGGCGACAGCCCCGCAGCGATCAGATCAGCATTGATAAAATTCATGCATTGCGCTTCCGCCGGAAGGAAGGTTCGAGCAAATGTGGTTTTTCCGGCACCATTAGGACCGGCTATTATGATTATTTTCTTGCTCATCCATTCACCTCCACAAAGGACGGAAAAACTGCAACCAAACGTTCATAGGGAGCATGCGCTATGAGATTAGGCATGAGTTCCCTTCTAACCTGCATATGAAGGATGCATTCGCCCTCAAGGACATCCTTGACGGCTTGGGTGAGGGTGCGGACGGAGAATATGTGCATGTTGGATGATATCCGTTGGGCCGGACCGGCGCGACAGTGTCGCATCAGTCCGGCTCGCTGCGGCGGCAGGTTATGCCAGTCCCCACTCCTTCATCACTTCCTTGCGCCATTCCAAAATCGCATTCCGCCAATCCGCCACGGACAGTTCCCGCTTTTCGCCGGTCTTGCGGTTCTTGGCCTCGAGCACGCCTCGCTCCAGGCCCTTGCCGCCGATGACGATCTGCATGGGGGAGCCCAGCAGGTCGGCCTCGTTGAACTTCACGCCCGGGCGTTCGTCGCGGTCGTCGAACAGGGTGTCGATGCCCTGGCCCTCCAGCCAGTCGTGGATTTCGCGGCCCATGGTCATGACCTTTTCGTCCTTGGTGGACATGGCCAGGATGTTGACTTCAAAGGGGGCGATAGACGGCGGGAAAATCATGCCGTTCGCGTCGTTGTTCTGCTCGATGCTGGCGGCCACCACGCGGCTCACGCCGATGCCGTAGCAGCCCATGATGAGGACCTGTTCCTTGCCGTTCTCGTCCAGGAAAGTCGCATTCATGGACTTGGAATACTTGGTCCCGAGCTTGAAGACATGGCCGACCTCGATGCCCTTGGGCATGGTCAGGGAGCCGCCGCAGGCCGGGCAGGGGTCGTCCAGGGTGATGGAGCGCAGGTCCGCGTAGCCCATGGGCGCGGCGTCCGTGGACAGGGTGATGTCGCGGCGCGGATCAACGTGGACCAGGTGCGCGTCGGCGGCGTTGGCGCCGCAAACGAAATCCGTGCCCGCCGCGATCTCGTGGTCCGCGTAGATGGCGTCGACCGAAAGGCCGACCGGCCCGGCAAAGCCCACGGGCGCGCCGGTCCAGGCCACGACCTGTTCCGGGGTGGCCAGCTCGACGTTGGTCGCGCCGAGGAGGTTTTTCAGCTTCACGTCGTTGACCTCACGGTCGCCGCGCAGCAGCACGGCCACGGATTTGCCGTCCACGTCAAAAAGCAGGGTCTTCATGACCTGGGTCGTGGCCACAGCCAGGAACCCGGCCACGTCTTCCACCGTGTGTTTGCCCGGAGTGGCCACCTGCTCATACGCGACGCAGGTCTGCGTGCACATGGGCTGGGGCTTCGTCTCGGCCTTCTCGAGGTTGGCCGCGTAGGAACAGGACGTGCACACGGCCAGGGTGTCCTCGCCCGTGTCGGCCAGCACCATGAACTCGTGCGAAAAACTGCCGCCGATGGCGCCCGAGTCGGCGCTGACGGCGCGGAACTCCAGGCCCAGGCGGGTAAAGATGCGCTCGTAGGCGTCGTACATGGCCTGGTAGCTGGCGTTCACGCCCTCGTCGTCCTTGTCGAAGGAGTAGGCGTCCTTCATGATGAACTCGCGGCCGCGCATGAGGCCGAAGCGCGGGCGGATCTCGTCGCGAAACTTGGTCTGGATCTGGTACAGGTTGATGGGCAGCTGCCGGTAGGAACGGACCTCGCCGCGGACCAGGTCGGTGATGACCTCTTCGTGCGTAGGTCCGAGGCAGTAGTCGCGGCCGTTACGGTCTTTCAGGCGCAGGAGTTCCTTGCCGTAGAAATCCCATCGCCCGCTCTCCTGCCACAGGTCGGCCGGCTGCACCATGGGCATGGAGATTTCCTGAGCCCCGGCCCGGTTCATCTCCTCGCGCACGATGTTCGCGACCTTGTTAATGGCGCGAAGGCCCAGCGGCATGTAGGTGTAGATGCCGCTGGTCAGCTTGCGGATCATTCCCGCGCGCAGCAGGAGCTTGTGGCTGATGACCTCGGCCTCGGCCGGGGTTTCTTTCAGGGTGGGAACGTAGAATTTGCTGAACAGCATGGGGGATGTCTCCTCGCTATGGATATAACTTATTAATATGTTGAAAAATATATTTCGCGTTCACGTTTGCGACAGCCCGTCACAAACGTGAAGCTGCTCACGAAAACTGCAAAAGCGCCCGCCTGACAACTTTCGTCCGGCCGGTTCAATTCTTAGGCCTGCCCCTCTTCTTCCGCCTGCTCCGCAAGCCTCTCCGCAAGCTCCAGCAAGCCAGTGCCGCGCACGAGACCGTCGGTGAAACGCCACGGAATGCCGGAAAATCCGGTCTGGGCCCCGACCAGGGCGCCTGTCAGGATGGCGCGGGCCTGATTCTGCCCGCCGCCGTTCACGGCGTGCAGCACTGCGGATTCGAAGTCGTCGCGGAAGCGCGCCGCCAGATAGTACGCCGCAGGCAGCTGATGGTAGATGGCGCAGGGCATGCCATAGACCAAGGAAACCTTCCAGGCCGGTTCGATGCGCACGTCCGGATCCTCGGCCACGGCGGCCATGTAGGCCGGGGACAGGAGCGCATCCGGCGAGGCGAAACGCCCGGCGCGCGGCGGGTCGGGGTCGCCGGGTCGTGGCGGCTGGAGGTTCTCGCGGGTCACGGCGTGGAACGGCAGCGCTCCGGTCTTGACCAGCTTCATGAGCCGGTCCGAAATATTCGCGTCTAGGGCATGACCCTGCACCAGTTGCCCGAGCACGGCGCCGTAGGCCACGGTCATGGACAGGACCACGTCATCGGCCTGGGTCAGGGCGGCGTTACCGGCCACGGCGGTGGCGAGTTGCGCAGGGTCGAGGGCGTAGCGCACGGCGATGGCCAAGGTGCGCTCGATGGCCTCGGTGGTGTCGGCCTGTCCTGCGGTTTGCCCCCACGGCAGCTTCTGCCTGACCCGTCGCCGCCAGGCTTCGCGGATGGACTGGCTGGTGTAGCTCCCCGGCCCGCTCACGGGCGTGCCGTCGAGCAGGGGAAAGAGCTCATTGTCCATGCGCTGGCAGAAATCCTCGGCATCGTAGCCGCCGCGCTCCACCAGGGACGCCAGGGTCAGTTCAAGGATGAACCCCGCCTGGGACTGCTCGCCCGCCCGCAAACCCTCGTGATAGCGGCCTGGCATGGGGGCGGTGTAGCCGTCGATCCAGTCGCCGTAGTCGCGCCGCAGGTCGTCCAGATTGTAGTACCAGTGCGGGCCGAGGGCCAGGGCGTCCCCAATGAAAGCCCCCATGACGGCCCCGATGGCACGGTCCTGAAAATCCTTACCAGGCATGTCTCACCTCCGAAAAGCAAGCAGTTGCGCCAGTCGGCATAAGCGGGCGCGCGGTCATGCTCCGGCCCGCCGCTCATCCAGAAATTTTTCCAGCTCCTCCATGAAGGCGGGCAGCAGCTCCGCCCTGCCCTTCACCTTGCGCACGACCTCGCCCTTGCGGAAGATGAGGCCCGAGTCCCGCCCCCCGGCCACGCCGATGTCGGCCTCGCGTGCCTCTCCGGGGCCGTTGACCACGCAGCCCATGACCGCCACAGTGAAAATCTCTTCCACCCCGCGCAGACGGTCCTCGACGGCGGCGGCCAGTTCGATGAGCCCGATCTCGGTGCGGCCGCAGGTCGGGCAGGACACGATCTCCGGGCCCCTGGCCCGCAGGCCCAGGGCGCGCAGGATCTCCCAGGCCACCAGCATCTCTTCCACCGGATCGGCGGTGAGTGACACCCGAAGCGTGTCGCCAATGCCCTCGGCCAGCAGAATCCCCAGCCCCACCGATGACTTGACCGCCCCGCGCATGGCCGTCCCGGCCTCGGTCACGCCGATGTGCAGAGGGTAGTCCACGGTTTTCGCCATGAGGCGATATGCGGCGATCGTGCCCAGCACACTTGATGATTTGAGCGAAATCTTGATAGCGTCAAAGCCTCTCTCTTCGAGCAGACGCACATGCTCAAGCGCGCTCTCGACCATGGCCGCCGGAGTGGGCCCACCGTGTTTACGCAGCAGATCCTTGTCCACGGAGCCACTGTTCACGCCGATGCGGATGGGCACTCCGGCCGCGCGGGCCGCGTGCACCACGCGATCGACCTTGTCCGCGCCGCCGATGTTGCCGGGATTGATGCGCAGCCCCCGCACCCCCGCCTCCACGGCCTGCACGGCCAGGCGGGAGTCGAAGTGGATGTCCGCGATGAGCGGCACGGGCGTGGCGGCGCAGATTTTTTTCAGCGCCATGGATGCTTCAAGATCCAGCACGGCCAAACGCACGATCTCGCAACCGGCCGAGGCCAGGGCCGCAATCTGGGTCAAGGTCGCGTCCACATCGCGGGTGTCCGTGTTGGTCATGGACTGCACGCGAACGGGATTGTCGCCGCCGATGCCCACGTCGCCGACGAAAAGGCTGCGGGTCCTGGCGCGCGGGGCCGGAATGGGCGTATCCACAAAATGTTCCGGACAATGATGCAAGGAGGCTTCTGAGGTTGTCATGGCGGGGGAGCGTAATGAATTTGACTCTCAAAGCCAAGGACGGGAAATCCGAAAATATCCCCCCGCTGTCAGCTAGGCGACAGACATAAAATCGTGCAATGGTCTAGCATGGCCCAAGTGAATCGACAAAGAATGGCATGATGGATTCCATCACCCCAAAGTCCGGCGAAAGGCCGCGAAACCAAAAGGAGGACAAGCATGGCCAAGGAAAGAGAAATCCAGGATCTGAGTCCCTGGGAAGACGCTCAGAAAATGATCGCCAAGGCCGGACGCGAGGGAGTGAACCTCATCTGGGACCGGCTGAAAGACCAGACGCCCCACTGCACTTTCTGCGAACAGGGGCTGAGCTGCAGCAAATGCGTCATGGGCCCCTGCCGCATCAACCCCAACGGTGGGCCCAAGAAGAAATACGGCGTGTGCGGCGCCGACGGCGACCTGACCGTGGCCCGCAACTTTGGCCGTTTCGTGGCCGCCGGCGCGGCAGCGCACTCGGATCACGGACGCGACCTGCTGGAGACACTGGCCGCCATCGGCGACGGCAAGACCACGGACTACGGCATCCGCGACGAGGCCAAGCTCGAACGCATCTGCACGGAACTGGGCATCGAGGTCGAAGGGCTCTCGGTGCGCGAACGGGCCAAGGCCCTGGCCGACCTCTTCTTCGAGGACTACGGCTGCCGCTCCCACAACGTGGCCTTCAGCGGCCGCGCCCCGCAGAAGCGCAAGGACATCTGGGCGCGTACCGGATGTTCGCCACGCGGCATCGACCGTGAATGCGTGGAGATGCTGCACCGCACGCACATGGGCGTGGACTGCGACCCGGTCTCCATCTGCCTGCATGCCAGCCGCACGGCCCTGGCCGACGGTTGGGGCGGGTCCATGATCGCCACCGAGGTCTCGGACATCATCTTCGGCACGCCAAAGCCCGTCAAATCCTTGGTGAACCTGGGCGTTCTCAAGGAGGACCAAGTCAACATCCTGGTCCATGGCCACAGCCCCATCGTCTCGGAGATGATCCTGGCCGCGGCGCGCGAGCCCGAAATCCTGGCCAAGGCCAAGGCGGAAGGCGCGGCCGGCATCAACATCGCAGGCCTGTGCTGCACGGGCAACGAACTGCTCATGCGCCAGGGCGTGCCCATGGCCGGCAACCACCTCATGACCGAGTTGGCCATCGTCACCGGCGCGGTGGAGATGGTCATCGTGGATTACCAGTGCATCATGCCGAGCCTGGTCAACGTGGCCGGCTGCTACCACACCAAGTTCGTATCCACCTCGGACAAGGCCAAGTTCCCCGGCGGCATCCACATGGAATTCCACTACAACAACGCCCGCGAAAAGGCGCGCGAAGCCGTGCTCATGGCCGTGGAGGCCTTCACCCGACGCGATCCGGCCAAGGTCGAGATTCCGTCGAAGCCCATGTCCATCACTTCGGGCTTCTCCAACGAAGCCATTCTGGGCGCCCTGGGCGGAACCCCCGAACCCCTGGTGCAAGCCCTGCAGGCCGGGAAGGTGCGCGGCGTGGTCGGCATCGTGGGCTGCAACAACCCCAAGCTCAAACACGACCATGTACATGTGAATCTGGCCCAGGAGCTGATCAAGCGAGACATCCTCGTGTTGGCCACGGGCTGCGCCACGGTGGCCATGGGCAAGGCCGGACTCCTGGAGCCCGAAGCGGCCTCGCGGGCCGGAGCGGGCCTGGCTGAAATCTGCCGGGCGCTGGGCATCCCGCCGGTACTGCACGTGGGCAGCTGCGTGGACAACTCCCGCATCCTGCACCTCTGCGCCGTGCTGGCCAACTACGCGGGCCTGGACATCAGCGACCTGCCCGTGGCGGCCAGCGCGCCCGAGTGGTACTCCGAAAAGGCGGCGGCCATCGGCCTCTACGCCGTGGCCAGCGGCGTCTATACCCATCTGGGATTGCCCCCGCACATCTTGGGCAGCTCCATGATCACGACCCTGGCCCTGAAGGGGCTCGACGACGTCTTCGGCGCGTGCTTCGCCGTGGAGTCCGGCCCCCTGCAGGCCGCTGAACTGATCGATGAACGCATCAAGGCCAAGCGCCTGGCCCTGGGCTGGTCGGCCTAGCCCGGCACCGCCCAACCTGGAATGGACGCAAACGGGGGAGCTTTTGCTCCCCCAATCCTCAAGGAGAAACGCATGAAGATAGCATTCGCGGGCAAGGGTGGAGTAGGCAAGACCACACTCTGCGCCTGGCTGGGAGATTATCTGGCACGGCAGGGCCACGACGTGCTGCTGGTGGACGCAGACACGGCGCTCAGCCTGGGCCAGGCCTGCGGCCTTGAGGCCGAAGACCTGCCCGTGCCCCTATACGCACGCGAGGATCTGATCCGCGAGCGCATCGGCAGCGGCTACCTGAGCCTCAACCCCGACGTTTCCGACCTGCCCGAAGAACTCAGCGTCGATCTGCCGGTGCACAATGTCGGCGGGCCCGGTCCTGGCCGCAAGCGCCTTTTGACCATGGGCTCCATCACCGGCGCCGGTGACGGCTGCGCCTGTGCGGCCAACGCTCTGCTGAAATCCGTGCTGGCCCATCTGGTGCTGCAGGAGGAAAACTACGTGCTGGTGGATCTGGAGGCCGGTGTGGAACATCTGGGACGGGGCACCGTGGCCGGAGTCGATGCTCTGGTAGTGGTCAGCGAACCGAGCCGCCGGTCCCTCGAAACGGCGGCCAGGGTTGGGGCGCTGGCCGGGGAACTGGGCCTTGCGCGGCAGGTGCTGGCGGTCAACCGAGGCGTCGGCGAACCCGAGCTGCCCGCAATGGCAGGGCTGCCAGAAAATGTGGTCCATCTGCCGATCCTGCCGAGTCTGGTCGACAGGCAACTGACCCAGGCCAGCGTCCTGGATCTGGCCGACGGACCTCTTGTGGATGCCGTGTGCGCCCGGTTGCTCGCCGCCATGGCTCAAAATCCCTGAACCGCATGGCATCATAGCCACGGCGCTGGACACATGGCCCGCAAACCAGCATGAATCCGCAATAAGCGAGGTGCATCCAGGCCGAACCCTGCGCCTGGATTCCCTTTTTTTCATGGATCAAAAGACGGAGCCACCCATGCGCCTGACCGAAATCACGCTGCTGCAAGACCTCCATCGCCCGGAGATGGCTCCCGTTCGCAAGCTCTTCAGTACCCGGAAGTTTGCTCGGGGAGCCCTGGTCTTCGAGCCCAAGGCCGGAGACCAGATCTTCATCGTGACCTCCGGACGGGCCCGCGTGTACCTTGCCTACCGCGACAAGGAATTCACCATGGCCATGCTCGACGCCGGGGATGTCTACGCGACCCACACCCGGGCCTATGTGCAGGCCCTGGACGACCTGGAGATTCTCATTGCCAGCGTGTCCGAGGTCCGTCGCTATCTCGGCTCCATGCCGAGCTTCAACTCCGCCATGATCCACGTGCTGGGCGATCTTCTGTCCCACGCCATCTCCGTCATCGACACCCTGGCCTTCAAGGACGTTCGCAACCGGCTCATCGAATTTCTGGTCTACGAGGCGAGGCGTCTGCCCCGCTGCCGGGAGTGCCGTCACTGCGGCCAATGCGAGGACGGCGGCATGGTCTCCCTGGGTCTGAACACGGAGCAGATGGCGACCATCATCGGCTCCTCCCGCCAGACCGTGTCTTCGCTGCTCAACGTCCTGGCCAAGGACGGCGTCATCCAGCTCAAGGGGCGCGGCGTCATCTGCATCCCCGACATCGCGGTGCTCGAGGCCTGTGCGGCGCAGGAGAACTGAGGCCCGGAAAGCCTAAAAATATCCCAGGCTCCTGAGCTGCCCCATCCTCTCCTCCTTGGCCGAATCCCGCCCCGAGCGCTCCCCCCGGCCCGAACGGACAGTGCAGGGCATGCAGCCCAGAGAGCGGTAACCCTGATCGTAGAGGCTGCACCACGGGACAGACTCGCGCACCATGAAGGTCCAGACATCAAGCTCCGTCCATTCCAGGATGGGCAGGGCCCGGACGTGATCGCCGTGATCCTCCAGCCATGGCCGGTCGGCCCGGTCCGGGTTCTCGTCGGCGCGTACGCCCGTCAGCAAGGCCGGAATCTTGAGCCGTGCGACGGCCTCGTTCAGGGGACGGATCTTCAGGTCCCCGCAGCATTGCACCGGGTCCACCGCCAGCGGATAGCGGACCAGATCGACATCGGGACGCACTATATGCAGCTCGATGTTCCACTCACGTGCCAGCCGATCCCGAAAGTCCAGCACCTCGGGAAACTTGCAGCCTGTATCCAGATTCAGGGCCCGCACCGGCGCAGCAGCAGCATGTTCGCGCAGCACCTCCCGCCACAGGGCCAGCACCACGGTCGAATCCTTGCCGCCGGTCCAGCCCACTGCCGTGTCGGGGCCGAAGCGTTCCAGCACCTCGATCATGCGAGACCTGGCGCGAGACATTTTTTCTGAAAAAATCATATCCCGACCCGCCCCAAGCCAATCATGTCCTGTGAGCATTTCAAAAATGACCGTTTCATTCCTGCCCTTCTTTTTTCAGCGGAAGTTCGATGATGAAGCGCGTCCCCAGGCCCGGTTCGGATTCGACCTCCATGGTGCCGCCGTGCCCCTTGGTGACGATGAAATAGGACACCGAAAGCCCCAGGCCCGTACCCTGGCCAGGCGGCTTGGTGGTGAAGAAAGGCTCGAAGATGCGACGGCTGATCTCCGCATTCATGCCGGGCCCGTTGTCCTCGATCTCGATCCTGACCCGATCGCCGACTCTGGACGCCCGTATCTCAAGGCGCGGATTCTCGACGGGAGGATTGGCCTCGGCCATGGCCTGGGCCGCGTTGCGCAGAATGTTCAAAAACACCTGCTCCATCTCCGTTTCGGTGCAGGCCAGCTTGCCCAGCCCTTCCTCGACGGAGATGCGCAAATCCATTTTCTTGAAGTCGTAGAACTTTTTCAAGTCGTAATCATTCCTGGCCAGAGTCAGGGAGTGTTCGATCAGGGTCTGCAGATCGCACTGGGAGCGGCCCGATTCCGCCAGTCTGCTGAAATCGAGCATGCGCCGGATAATCCCCGCCGCCCGCGTGGCCGCTTCCTGAATGTCCGTGATGAAGAGGTCGAGCTTACGGGCGCGCATGTACCGGGCCATGAGCTCCATATCCAGCCCGATGGTCTGGGCAACCTGGGTGTTCTTGGAAAAATCGGGCCGCGTGCGACGCACCAGGTTGTGCGACGCCTGCAGGATGATGCCCAGGGGATTGTTGATCTCGTGGGCGATGCCCGCAGCCATGCCCCCCACCGAACGCATCTTCTCACTCTGGATCATGACCTCGCGCAGCTTCTTCATGTGCGTGATGTCGCGCAGTACGGCCAACAGATGCGACACTCCGTCGAGTTCCAGAGTCTGGCAGGTCATGGCGCTAACCACGGTGGAGCCGTCCTTGTGCAGGGCTTCGAATTCAAAGTCGCGCAGAAAGCCGTCACGGGCAAGACGCCTGTAGATTTCCTCGCGCTCGCCGGGATTGCGATAAATGCCCAGTTCCATGAGCGTCTTGCCCAGGGCCTCTTCACGGCTGAAGCCGGAGATGCTCGTAAAGGAGTCATTGACGTCGACGAGGCGTCCGCTCTCGACGTTGAGCAGCACGATGGCATCGGGCGAGAGGCGAAAAAGCTGGGAGAACTTTTCTTCGGACTGACGGAGCCGCTCCTCGGCCAGACGCCGCTCGGTCACATCGGTATGCGTTCCGCTCACAAGCAGCGGCTTTCCGTCGACGTCGCGTTCGATGACATCGCCGCGTCCCAGAATCCATCTCCACTCCCCGTCCCTTGTGCGCATGCGGAACTCGGAGTTGTACGATTTGCCTCCGTTGGAGTTCACGACGGCCTGAATCCGCTCGTAAGCCTGCTGATAATCCTCGGGATGACAAAGATCCTTCCAGGTCTGAAAGGTCATGGGCAGTTCCTGATCCGCGTAGCCGAGCATCTCGTACCAGCGCGGGCTGAAATAGGCCTGCCCGGTGTCGAGGGATCTTTCCCAGATGCCGTCGGAGCTTGCCAGAATGGCACGGGAAAGCCGACGTTCACTTCGGGCCAGGGCCTGATGCGCGTCATCGAGATCGCGGTAGGAGCTGCTCAGGCGTTCGAGCAATTCCTGGAAGGCCAGTCCCAGATTCGCGATTTCCTCGTCAGCCTTCAGCACGGGCACGTTGAATGTGTGCGTCTGACTGTTCATCTCCCGCATGGACGCGCCCAGCTTGCGCAGGGGATTGACCACCGACTTGCGCAAACGGCGACGCAGCAGCAGCTGCGAACAGAGCAGAGTCATGACCAGGATACTGAACATGTAAGCGAGAAAACTGAGCGTCTGTTTGCGCAAAAGAGACAGGTCGTAGTCGAGGCGCAGCCACCCGATGGTTTCACCCGCCGCGATGATCGGCCGAATGAAGCGCAGGGCCGAAAAGTCATGGTCGAAGGCATAGCCTTGGGCATGGTCCCAGTCCTCGATGTCGATCGGCTTCGAAACCTCCGTCGCCTCACCCCGCGAGGCCGCGGCCAGGGGAAGCCCCTGTGCATGGTACAGCTCAACCCGCAACACGTCCTCGACCAGGCTGATCTCTGCCAGACGCATGTCGAGGGCCAGGATGCGCCGCTCGAAGAGCTCGTTAGCCAGGCTGTCCTGCTCCCTGGCGACCAAGGTGTCGAGAATGCGGCAGACGATGTGGATGTTGTCGTCCTTCCAGCGAACCAGCATGAAACTGCCCAGGGCGACAAAGAGGACCGCGATTACGGCGAAGGTGATCAGGATGTCCTGGTTCATGCGCTGGGAAATGCTTTTGTTCATCGATCAGGATCCACGCTCTTGACGAATTCGACCTTGTCGGGGGTGATGCGCAGGACGACCAGGGATTTCTGGGGATCGCGCGAGTTCTTGAAGGTGATGAGCCCCGTCACGCCCGGATAGTTTTCGGTGGCGGCCAGGGCATCTCGGATGGCGGCCGGAGAATCGCCGCCGGCACGCAGGATCGCGTCGGCCACCAGGCCCATGGCGTCATAGGTGTTGGCGTTGCCGGCATCGATCATCTGCAGGGCATTCGGCCCGAACTCCTGATAGAGGAGGGCCAGAAATTTTGGGCCGGCTTCCGACCCGGAATCGGGGTGCCAGTGGGAAACATAATAGTTATCGCCCTTGGCCGGATCGAGATACGGGTAGTGCTCCAGAGCAGTCCATCCATCTCCGCCCAATACAGGCATGTCCAAACCCGCACTGCGGGCCTGCTTGAGGAACAATCCTGAATCGCGGGTAAAACCGGCCACCAGGATCAGATCTGGAGATTTCTCGCCAATGACGCGGACCTGCTCATCAAAATTCATGGCGTTCTGAAGATAGCGCAACTGCGATTCGACCTTGCCTCCATGCGCTGTGAAACGCTCGATGAAATCCGAGCTCAGCCCTTCGCTGTAGACGTCTCCGGCGATGGTCACCACGACGGCCCGCCGGGCTTTCAGATCGTCATACGCAAAGGCGGCCAGCGCCTTGGCCTGCAACGCGTCGGTATAGCAGACCCGGAAAATGTAATCCCCGATTTCGGTGACCTCCGGAGCGGTGGTGGTCGCGCCGAGCATGGGAATGCCCGCCTCCTGAAGCACCGGCCCCATGGCCATGGCCTGCGAACTCCAGGAAGGGCCGATGACGGCCGAAACCTTGGCCTTGACGGCGGCCTCGGCGGCCTGCCGCGCTCCAAGGGCTGTACTCCCGGTATCGAATTCGATCACCTCGACAGGGCGTCCAAGGAGTCCTCCCGCCGCATTGATCTGCCCGGCCGCGAGCGTGACCATGCGGTAGTTGGGAGAATTTTCCTCCGCGCCGGGCCCTGTCTTGGCAAAAATGCTTCCGATCCTGATCGGTTCGACGGGCTGTGCCTGGCAGACGGCGGACATCAATAGCAGCAAAACCGCAACACTCATGGCGCCGATCATGGATGCCTTGGCTCCGGGGCATGCATGAAAAAAACAGCCATCTGAAAACATGAAGGAAAACAATCCATTTCTGCGCACACTGATCATCATGATCATCCTCCGCACTGCCTACAGGTCCCCAGCGTCCCGACACACATGGCACAAGGCCGGACAAAACTCCATCCGGTTGTCATACATAAAAATACGGTACAAACACCGACAAGCACAAGACCCGGCTTCGAACAAAAACACGTATCGCGCGCCCCGGGGCTTCCTGCGTTGACACCAGCTCATTGTCATTGCAATGTACTGAAAATTTAGCAAAAACCCCATCAGTCCAAATTGCTCGGCAAACCCCGCAGGCAGGCGTCATGAACACCCCACCCCCCATCACTCCACTCCCTTCCGACCAACGCGCCTCCGGCCTGCGCCGCAAGGTCGGGACCCTGCTGCTGTTCATATCAGCGGCCGTGCTGCTGCTTTCCGTCGCGGTGGGGCAACGGGTTCTGAGCGATCTGACCACGGACTTGAGCCGCAGACTGGCTGTTGCCGAGGCGCAGCTCACCCGTGAAAAAATCCAGGCCCTGGTAGGCCGCGAGCTGGCCATCGCCCAGCGTTTCGCGGATCTCAGCGCCCTGAAGGACTGGCTGCTGAAAGAACAGGAGCCTTTGGCCCGCTCCCGTTTTCTGGCCGAGGCGGCAGGATTTCGCCAGGCCTTCGCCGACCAGACCTATTTCGTCATACACCACCGCACCCTGGCCTACTATTACGCCGATCCCAAAAGCCCAAGCGCCAGATACCGCTACACGCTGGATACGGGCAAGGCGGCCGACGCGTGGTACTTTTCGACCATGGACGTTCCGATCCCCTACACCCTGAACGTCAACCCCGACGCCACCCTGAAGGTGACCAACCTGTGGATCAACGTGCAGGTGCGCAATGCGGCGGGAATGCCCCTCGGGCTGGTCGGCACCGGCATGCAGCTGGACAGGTTCCTGAGGACCATGCTCGCCCCCCGCTCGGCCGGGGCCATGAGCTTCATCATCGACGGGCAGGGACGCATCGTGGCCCATCCGGATCCGGACAGGATCGAGTATGGAGCCATGGGCAAACAGGACACCTCCCGGACAGTTTTCGCCGAACTGAGCGGGAGTCGCGATCAAGAGGCGTTCGCTCGCGCCCTGGCCGAGACCGGACGCAGGGGCACGCAAGTGCTTCCGCTACAGGTCGAAACCAAGCAGGGCACGCGCATGATGGCCCTGGCGCATCTTCCGGAACTCGGCTGGACCGTGGTCAGCAGCGTCAATCCGGCGGCCGAGGGCATTTTGTCCTCGGACATCATTCGCCTGGCCCTGGCCGGAGGCGCGGTGATTCTGCTGCTGGTCATCCTGACCCTGACCCTGGGCTTTGACCGCCTTGTCCTGCATCCGCTGCTGGTCCTGACCGATTCGGCCCGCAGAATCGCCGAAGGGCGCTACGACACCCGGCTGCAATCGAGCCGGAACGACGAACTTGGAGCCCTGTCGCGCGCCTTCGACAGCATGGCATCCCAGGTCCAGGCGCACACCCGGGAGCTGGAACAGCGGGTGGCCGAACGCACGGCCCAGCTGGAGGCGACCCATGCACGGCTGACGGACACGCATCGCCAGCTGACGGAGAGCATCCGCTACGCGAGCCTCATCCAGCGGGTCATCCTCCCGGACCGGCAGCTCAGCGAGCATCTGCGCGGACAGTATTTCGTGGTCTGGCATCCGCGCGACGTTGTCGGCGGCGATTTCTATCTGTACCGGGAACGGGCCGAGGGCTGTCTGTTCGGGGTCATCGACTGCGCCGGTCACGGAGTGCCGGGAGCCTTCATGACCATGATCGCTCACGCGGCCCTGGAACGCGCCACCCTGGAACAGAACTGGAACAACCCGGCCGCGCTGCTTGAGAGCGCGGACAAGGCCGTGCGCGCCATGATGCCGGACACCAAACGCCTGGAGCGCCTGGCCACTTCCATGGACATCGGGCTGTGCTACGTTGAATGGGAAACCCGCAAGGTTCATTTCGCCGGAGCCCACATCGACCTCTTCACGGCCAGGGGAGCACAGATCGAACATTACCGGGGAGACCGGGGCGGAATCAACGACCGCCGGTCCAGAAGCTTCACCTGCCGGACCTTGGACCTTGAACCGGACACTGTTTTTTATCTTGTCACGGACGGAATTCTGGACCAATCCGGGGGACAAAGAGGCTTGCCTTTCGGTCGCAGCGGCTTCGTGAACTGGCTTGAAGCCCACTCGGGCCTTGCGCTCGAAACCCAGGAAAAAGCCCTGACCGCCGCCCTGCAAGAATACCGTGGAGATTACCCGCAACGCGACGACATCACCGTGCTGGCCTTTCGTTTCGACCAAACGCCGGCTGATTCCTCCAAGGAGACCGCTTCATGAGCACCCCCGACCTTTACGACCTGCGCGAAATTTTTGATCGTCAACAGATCATGGTCTGCTTCAACGGCCCCATCAACGCCGCCCTGATCGAGGAGATCGGCCGCGCCCTGCGCGATTACCTCAACCATCAGCAGGAAGCGCCCAGTGCCGTGGCCGACATTTTTTCCGTTTATATAGAAATGACCCAGAACATCCGTCGCTACGCGGACCAGCACCCGAAACTGACCGGCGCGGCCAGCGCGGCCATCGTCGTGTCCCGCGAGGATGAACACTACGTGATCAGCGCGGGCAATGTCGTCACCC